>Ga0308165_1001030_pt1 | contig 42381 bp, 40 predicted proteins | sample PhyWR2_FD_201032 | JGI IMG/M metagenome (GOLD analysis project Ga0308165, IMG submission 201032) | Phyllosphere microbial communities from UC Gill Tract Community Farm, Albany, California, United States - DLSLW.R2 | ecosystem: Host-associated > Plants > Phyllosphere > Unclassified | place: USA...
ACTGGAAAACCGCTATCGCGAGCAAGCTCGCTCCTACAGGGGAAGTTGTTACGTCACCGAAAAAAAGTACCGCGTCAGGTGAAAGAAGATCGGCGCGGCAAAGCAGATCGAGTCCATGCGGTCGAGCATGCCGCCGTGGCCCTTGATCATGGTGCCCCAATCCTTGGCACTTAGACTGCGCTTGATCGCCGACATCACCAGCCCGCCGAGAAAACCCATGGCGACGATGACAAACGACATCAGCAGCGACTGCCAGAAGCTGAACGGTGTCATCCAGAACATGCAGCCGCCAATCAGGGTGGCTGACAAGCCGCCGCCGACCAGGCCTTCGACGGTTTTCGACGGGCTGACCAGCGGCGCCACCTTGTGTTTGCCGAACAGCTTGCCGAATACGTACTGCAACACGTCGCTCAACTGCACCACGAACACCAGATAGAACAGTAGTAGCGCGTTTTGCCCCTGGAAGCCTTCGAGGTCCAGGAGCAGCAGGGCCGGTGCGTGGCTGATGCAGTAGATGCAAATCATCACACCCCACTGGATTTTTGCGGTCCTTTCCAGAAACGCGTCCGTGTCCTGGCTCAGCACCGCAATCGCCGGCAGCAACAGGAAGGCGTACACCGGAATCAGCAGGGTGAACATCGAATACCAGTGCGTGCCGATCAGCAGGTATTGCAGGGGGATGAGGATGAAAAACGCGGAAAACAGGGCGTTGTGATCGCCCAGGGTGGTTGGCGTCAAGGTGATGAATTCCCTGAGCGCGAACAGCGAAATGAAGGCGAACAGCACGACGGTCGCATTGCCACCCAACTGGTAGGACACAAAGAAGATGATCACCATCCCCCACCAGGCATTCACCCGCTGGTTGAGGTTTTCGATGGTCGCCACCGAGCTATCCGATGTCGCGCGCCGGGCCAGCACACGGCCGATGATCGAAGCCAGCGCCAGCAGGCAGGCGATGGCGAAGAAGAACCACAGGAACTTGTCTTCAAGACTCATTTGGACAGCCTCAAAATGGCTTCACGCGCCCGCTCCAGAAACACTTGTTTTTCCTCATGCGCGATGTGGGGCAGAGGGTCGCCGATGCGGATGGTACAAATGATGGGCAACGGCACATGCTTGCCCTTGGGCATCGAACGGTGCAGGTTTTCCAGGTAGATCGGCACCAGGTCAACGTCCGGGAAGGTCTCGGCGAGCCGGAACAGCCCAGATTTGAATGGGCCAGGCAGGGCCTGGCTGGAGCGGGTGCCTTCGGGAAAGATGATGATCGAATGACCGTCGCGCACCACGTCGAAAATCGGCTCCAGCACATTCACTCCTGGCTCGGGGTTGCGTTCGATCAGTACGGCGTTGAGGCCTTGCTGCGAGATGTACGACAGGAATCGGTTCTTGCCCCAGTAATCGGCGGCGGCCACCGGTTTCACATTCTTGCGGGCTTTGGGAGGCAGGGCCGCGATGATCGCCAGGGTGTCCATGTGGCTGGTGTGATTGGCAAAGTAGATGCGCTGGCGCGACAGGTCCGGGGGGCTTTCCCAGCGCGCCGTCACGCCAATGAGAAAACGCAGGACGGAGATCAACGCATTACTGATCCACATGGGCGGCCCCTTTGAGTTGCCTGGCAATGGCCAGCGTGCGCGTGACGCAAGTGGCGGCGGAGCCGACGGCGATGATGATCAGCGCGATCAACAAGACGTAGTGGCTGGCGTAGACCGCCGCTTCGACGGCGTTGAGCAGCAGCGCCAAGGTCATCACCGCCATCCGGTGCTGCTTGGCCATCGGGCCGATGAAGATCTGCGCCAGCCCGATGGAGCCGCCGAACACCCGCACGTAAGCGGTCAGCGCCGCCGCCAGCGCGGCAAACCAGCCCAGGTCCGAATAGCCGATGGCGTAGCCGAGTCCGACGATCAGCAGGCTGTCGGCGATGCGGTCGGGAAATTCGTTGTACAGGCTGCCGATAGGGGATTGCTTGCCGCCTTCGATCGCCACCATGCCATCGAACAAATTGCACAACAGGCGCAGTTGAATGCCAATGGCGCAGAGGATCGAGCCAGCAACGCCTGTGTCGATGTTCAGCGCGCTGATGCCGATCAGCGCGAAAACGATGCTCGCCACGGAAATCTGATTGGGGGAGAGGTCGCGCTTGACCAGGATGTCGGTGATACGTCTGGCCCATCCCGAAGAACGGGTCTTGATGGGCCGGCGGTTTTCATCCATTGGCATGTCCTTGGCAATGATGAAGAGGGGACTGGAGTTTCAATATAGAGGCTTTCCGTGGCCTCTGCTCTGTGCTGCCTTGAACTGGTAGGAGCGAGCTTGCTCCGGGCGGCGTTCCGACGATGGTGGCCCACACACCGCGGGGATTCAGACAGCCATCATCATCGTTGACGACCATCGCGACGGTTCGACGCCTCGACATGCTCGCTCCTGCAGGTCAAGGTTTCAGGGGGCTGCTTGGCAGGGTCAATTCTGCGCACAGGCCGCCACCTTCGCGATTACTCAGGGTCAGCGATCCGCCGAGTGCCAGTGCCAGTTGTTGCGCAATGGCCAGGCCCAGGCCCGTACCGCCGGTGCTGCGGTTGCGTGAGTTTTCCACGCGGTAGAAGGGCTCCATGACGTGGGCCAGGTCTTCTTCGGAAATGCCAGGGCCGCGGTCCAAGACTTTCAGCGAAAGCTTGCCGTCAGCCCCGGTTTGCACCTGCAGCTCGGCTGCACCTGCGAATTTCAGCGCGTTGTCGGTCAGGTTCACCAACACCCGGCGCAAGGCATGCGGGCGGGTGTCGATGACCGCGTCGCTTTTTCCGCTCAGTTGCACGAGCTTGTTCATGTCCTGATAGTCGAACACCAGGCTGTCGAGGAAGGAGTCCAGATTGGTGCGGCGGGTCTCTTCGGTGGCGCCATGCACACTGCGGGCATAGGCCACGCCTTCGCGCACCAAGTGCTCCATTTCGCTGAGGTCATTCCACAGTTTGTCTTTTTCGCTGGAGTCGTCCATGAACTCGGCGCGCAGTTTCATGCGGGTGATCGGCGTTTGCAGGTCGTGGGAAATGGCTGCCAGCAGTTGCATGCGCTCCTTCAGGTACGCGGCGATGCGCGCCTGCATGGCGTTGAAAGCCCTGGCGGCATGGGCCACTTCGGTCGGGCCTTTTTCATCCAGAAGCACCGGATGGGTGTTGGGGTCCAGGGTTTCCACGGCTTGCGCCAGGCGGGTGAGGGGGCCAATGGCGATGCGCACGGCCAGCCAGGTGCACAGGATGAGCAGCGCCAGTTGACCGAGCAACACAAAGGGTAACCACGGTGATAGCGGCACCATGCTCGGGCGAACATCGATGGTCACCGGGCTGCCATCGGCCAGTTTCAGGTGGACCTGAAAGCGTTTGATCGGGCCGGGAATATCGGTCACGGTCATGGGGTAGTCCATACCGATTGCGTCCTTGATCGATGTCACCGCAATCGGTGTGTCGTTCATGGCTCTGCCTGGCGAACCTTCATCGAGCAGGTAGCGATAGTTACGCCGGTCCAGCTGTGGCAACCAGCTTGCCCGCTCATCCGCCGGCAAGCGGTCGAGGATGGCAATCGAGGTGGAAACGTCGGTTTCGAGGTTGCCGAGCATGGTGTTTTTGGCACTTTCGTAGCGCTCGTAATATTGCGCGCCGAAAGACAGCGCCTGCGCCAGGATCAGACCAACCAGGAAAATCAGCGACAGTCGCGAGGCGAGGGTACGGGGCCAGCGCAGCGGGTATTTCATGAGAGCTCACCGAGGATTTCCACTGGCAGGGAAAACACATAGCCCTCACTGCGCACGGTTTTGATGTAGGCCGGTTCGCGCGCATCGTCCAGCAAACGCTGACGCAAACGGCTGACCAGCAGGTCAATGGAGCGGTCGAACAGGTCAGCGTCGCGACCCTGGGTCAGGTTCAGCAACTGGTCGCGGGTCAGCACCCTCTGCGGGTGATCGAGGAACACCCGCAGCAGTCGATATTCCGCGCCGCTCAGGGCAACCATGGTGTCGTCCTTGTCCAGCAAATGTCGGGCTGAAGTGTCCAGGCGCCAGCGTCCGAAAGCAAGCAGCCGTCCGCTTTCGGTCACGACGAGGTTGGGTGGCAGCATCCGCGTCCGACGCAACACGGAGTTGATACGTGCCAGCAGTTCGCGGGCGGCAAACGGCTTGACCAGATAGTCGTCAGCACCCATCTCCAGGCCGATGATGCGATCGGTTTCATCATTGCGTGCCGTGAGCATCAGCACTGGGGTCGCCTTGTGTTTACCGGCGCGAATCTCGCGACACAGCATCAGGCCATCGTCGCCCGGCATCATGATGTCGATCACGATCAGGTCAACCGGCGTCGATTCCAGGAACGTACGCATCTGCCGGCCATCCGCGACGACCGTGGTGCGCAAACCGTTTTTCTTCAGGTAGTTGCCTACCAGTTCTCGGATTTCACGGTCATCGTCAACGATGAGAATGTGATCGACGTGTTCCATGGTGCAGCCTCAACAAAGGGGGGATGGGCCGCAGTCTATCGAGCCTTTGCCCGCTCGCCCGACACGATTTGTATTGCAGTGTATCTGCTGTGTCGACGGATACACGCGGACAAAAAAACGCCGGATTTGAGGGGTTTTGTATCGCTGTGTATCTCCGGGCGTTCTGGATACGTACCGATTTACACGCGCCGGTTTTGGACACAGACGAGATACCTCGCAGGTTTTAAATGGCTTCCATCGAGGCAAACGCAACCGCCTCACTCGAACACCCAACCATTGAAACCTGAGGATCTCACCATGAACACCAAAGCCATCTACGCCGCCTGCCTGTTTGCCGCCCTGAACATCTGCACCCTGTCGGCCCGCGCCGAAGCCGATGTCAGCGAGAAAACCTACTCGTACGGCACCCACCTGGACATCAAGAAAGTGGTGTCGCTGACCCAGGCCAGCAGCGATACCTGCGGCATTGTCGACGCCAAGCTGACCTACCTGGACTCCCAGAGCAAAACCCAGGTCCTGGACTACCGCAAATTCGGCGAATGCAGCTCGGACAACTGAGTCTGGCGTCGTCTGCACATCCATTCTTTTTGAGACAGGAGCACCATCATGAACAACATCACGCGCTTTCTGACCGCGTCGGCCTTTGCCTTCGCCGGTGCTGCAGCCCACGCCAACGCGGCCGTTGAACAAAGCACCTGCGGTAGCAGCACGTGCTTCCAGCTGGCCCCGGTGAAAAACCAGGGCGCCCATGACTTCCTGGTACAGGACGGCGCGAGCCGTACGCCGCAGGGGCAATCGCTCGATAACCAGATGGCGTGATGTTGGGCGCTGCTCTTGATAACGCCGTTGATCCCCTTGTGGGAGCGGGCTTGCCCGCGATGACGCCCTACCAGTCGATATAGACGTTGAATGTACGGACCTCATCGCGGGCAAGCCCGCTCCCACAAGGGGTGATGTGGTGTGTCGTGAATACATAAAGGTGATCACCATGTTCCTCATCGCTTTCCTGGGCGGCATCCTGACCGTCCTCAGTCCTTGTATCCTGCCGGTCGTGCCGTTCCTGTTCGCCGGTGTCGACCGCACCCGTTCCTCGATCCTGTTGACTCTTGGCGGCATGGTCATGACCTTCGCCCTCATTTCCAGCCTGGCCGTGGTCAGCAGTGAGTGGGTGATCCAGGCCAACAACACCGGTCGGCACATCGCCCTGCTGGTCATGGCGCTGTTTGCCCTGTCGCTGATCTCCGCGCGAGTGGGCGGGTGGCTCGCACGTCCATTCGTATTGCTGGGCAATCGCCTGGACCCCAACACCCGCAAAATGTCGGGTCCGCTGGGTTCGCTGATGATCGGCGTGGCCACCGGCCTGCTCTGGGCACCGTGTGCCGGGCCGATTCTCGGGGTCATTCTGACCGGCGCGATGCTGCAGGGCGCCAACGCGCAAACCAGTTTGTTGCTGGTGGCTTACGGCCTGGGCAGTGCGTTGTCACTGGGCACATTGATCTTCGCCGGTCGTGGCCTGGTCAATCGCTTGAAAGCCTCGATTCCGGTCACCGGCTGGCTGCGGCGTGGCACTGGCTTCGCGGTACTGGCCGCTGCACTGGTGATCTCCACCGGTGCTGACAAGACCCTGCTGGCCGGCACTTCCTCCGAAGGCGTCAGCGCTCTGGAGAAAGGCGTACTGCAAAGCGTACCCAAAGTGGTCGACTACCTGGTCAGCAAGGTCCAGGCCGACATGATCGAGGACAATGCCAAAGGCGCCATGCCGTCACTGACCGGTGCCGTGGAGTGGATCAATTCGCCGGCGCTGACCAACGATGCGCTCAAGGGCAAAGTGGTGCTGGTGGATTTCTGGACCTTTGACTGCATCAACTGCCAGCATACCCTGCCGTATGTGAAGGATTGGGCGAAGAAATACGAGAAGGACGGCCTGGTGGTCATCGGCGTGCACACCCCGGAATACGGCTTCGAGCGCATCATCGATAACGTCAAGGCTCAGGTGAAGAAACTCGGCATTACCTACCCGGTGGCCATCGACAATAACTATGCGATCTGGCGCAACTTCGACAACCAGTACTGGCCGGCGCACTACCTGGTCGATGCCAAGGGGCAGGTGCGTTACACCCACTTCGGTGAGGGGCGCTACGACGAGCAGGAAAAAATGATCCAGCAACTGCTGCAAGAGGCCAAGGCCGACGCCCCCAAACCGGCAGCGTAAAACGCAAGGATCAATGGCTCACAGGTCTCGCACCATGAGCCATTGCTCCTTGTCCCAGGCGCGAAAACGCTCAAGCGCGGTCCAGCCACGTTTGGCGTAGTAGGCATGCTGGTCCTGGGTGTGCAAATAAATGTTCCGTTCACCAGCGGCTTTGGCCTGCTCGCAAATCCGCTCGATCAAGGCTTCCGCCAGGCCCTGGCCTCGTGCCTCGGGGGTGACGAACACACAGGCGAGCCACGGTCCCAGGTCTGGCCGCTGTTCCAGGTCAGACCTCGCCAGCGCGGCCCCTCCCAGCAATTGATCGCCCTGCAGTGCAATCAGGCATTTCCAGTCGCCGTTGAGTTGTCCCTGGGCAAACTCCCGTTGCCAGTCGGGGAGGGATTGCTCGGCGTACTCGTAGTGAAACTGTCGATGAATCCACGCGGCGAAGGTGTCGCTGTGTTGCGGATGATCGACCAGCCAGTCCAGGCGCAGTGCCATGCTTGAATCCTTTCAAAAAATGCAGGTGGCCCATAAGAGCCGATTCACGACGTCTCGGCAATCCCGATCTCGTTACGGGGGCTCGTCTGCCCGCGCCGCCAGGCCGCAGGTGGCGCGCCGTATTCGCGCCGAAAGGCCCGGCTGAAGGCCGTGTCGGTCTGGTAGCCCACCTCTTCGGCGATGCGTAGCAGCGAGCTGTTACTGCTGCGCAACAGATTCGCCGCCAGTAGCATTCGCCATTGCGTCAAATACTGCATCGGCGACACCCCGACCATCTGCTGGAAGCGCTCGGCCAACACCGATCTCGACGTGCCGGCTGTGCGCGCCAGCTCCTCCAGAGTCCAGGTGTGACAGGGCTTCTTGTGCAGCGCATTGAGGGCGGCGCCGACGATCCGGTCACCCACGCCCGCCAGCCAACCGGTGCGACCCTCGCCCTGCTGGTGCATGTACAGGCGCAGCACCTCGATGAACAGCACCTCCGCCAGCTTGGCCAGGACGCCTTCGCCACCCGGACGAGGCGAGCGGGCTTCGGCCAGTGCGTAGCGCACCGAGGACTCGAGCCATTTGCCGGCGTTGGAACCCCGCACGTTGACTCGAACCACCGTCGGCAAGCCAGTCAACAACATGCCCGCCAGGCGCTTGTCGCACGCCAGGTAACCGCAGACCAGACGGCAGACCGTGCCACCACCGCCGTAATTGAGCTGCCGTGGACGGCGCGCCAGGATCTCGTCCAGCCGTGCGCTGGTTGCGGGTTTCAAACCCGGCTGGGAACTCATGCGATGGGCGTCTCCCTGGGGAAACAACACCACGTCTCCGGCACTCAGGAGCAGTGTCGGGGCATCGCCGAGCTCGACGTAACACTCGCCTTCGGTGATCAGGTGAAAAATCACCACCCGCTCGGCGTCGGGCTCCAGGAACGGGGCAGCGGTGTCGGCGTGGGGCGATTGATAGCACCAGGGGGCCGTAAATCTCGCACTGATGAAGATTGCACCGACCAGGCGGACCACACGCAGGGTCTGGGACAGGGCGTCCATGAGGGGTTTCCCCTGTTTGGCGAAATGTTTTTGATTGTGAGCCTGTTGTGGCGCTTGGGAAAACCTCCGGACGATCGGACAGTCTTGCCCGACGATCGGATAGGACGCTCCCGGTCAGCGGCGCGATAGTGGACGCACAGGGCCTGCCGGCCCTGTCATCCATAACAAGAATGAGAGGTTGCCATGCCCAAGTTCGTCATTGAACGTGAGATTCCAGGCGCTGGAACACTGTCAGAAAGGGATCTGAAAGCGGCTTCACAAAAGTCCTGCAAGGCGTTGCGAGATTTGCCCCAGGTGCAGTGGCAGCAGAGCTATGTCACCGGTGACAAACTCTACTGCGTGTACATCGCACCCGACGAGGAGTCGATCAGGGAACATGCCAGACAAAGTGGTTTCCCGGCCAACAGCATTGCCCGGGTTGCCACCATCATCGATCCCACCACGGCCGAATGAGCCTTGGCATTGTATTCCCTGAACGGAGCTGTTTTATGAGTACCCCCATTGATCTTGCTGCCTTGAAAAACCGCCAGATGGCCTCCTGGGCCAGTGGCGACTACGCCGTGATCGGCACCACCCTGCAACTGGTGGGCGAGCAGTTGGCCGAAGCCTGTGACCTGCTGTGCGATGAGCGCGTGCTGGACGTTGCGGCCGGCAACGGCAATGCGACGCTGGCGGCCGCGCGCCGAGGAGCCCACGTCACCTCCACCGACTATGTTGCGGCCCTGCTGGAGCGCGGCGAAGACCGGGCACGGGCCGAACGGCTGGAAGTGACTTTCCAGGTGGCCGACGCCGAGGCGCTGCCGTTCAAGGACGACAGTTTCGACCTGGTACTGTCTACCTTCGGTGTGATGTTCGCGCCTGACCAGGTGAAGGCCGCCGCCGAACTGGCGCGGGTTTGCCGCCAGGGCGGGCGAATCGGCCTGGCCAATTGGACGCCTGACGGTTTTGTCGGGCAGATGTTCAAGACCCTCGGCCGGCACTTGCCACCTTCCGGAGCACAACCGCCGTCGAACTGGGGCAGCGAGCCCTGGTTGCACGAGCACTTTGAAGAGCGGGATTTCCTGATTCAGGTGACCCGGCGCTCCTTCAACTTCCGCTATCGCTCGGCGGCGCACTTCATCGACACCTTCCGCACCTGGTATGGCCCGGTCCACAAGGCCTTCGCCGCACTGCCAGCCGAAGCGGCCCAGGCGCTGGAAGCGGACTTGACCGAACTGATCAACCGCTCGAACCGCGCCGGTGAGAAATCGCTGGTGGTGCCGAGCGAATACCTTGAAGTGGTGATCACTCGGCGCTGAGGTGGGTTATTGAGAGATTCCCCAGTGGGAGCGAGCAGGCTCGCTCCCACTGGGGGGAGTGATCTATGTCGCGGGCACACCACACCCTTCGATGTCAGCGATGCCGCGCTTCGTCGAACCACTCCATCGCCGTGCGCCAGATGCAGATACCCAGGAAGTACGCCGACATCAGTAGCCAGAGGCCCATCACCAGAGGGTTGATCACCGGGTGGTTGATCACCAGCGAAAGGCTGCACAGCAACCAGATGGCGGTCACGGCGATGTTGATCGGCATGAAACGGCGCACCCGGAATGGGTGCAGGAATTTCATCCGGGTCACGGTCAGCAGCGCCAGGCCAATGACCGTGAGCAGGGTGATCCAGGGCGACGGCGCAATGATGTACAGGCACAACGCAACCACATTCCAGGCCGCGGGGAAGCCCTGGAAGTAGTTGTCCTTGCTTTTCATGTTGACGTTGCAGAAACAGAACAGTGACGACACCAGGATCAGCGACACCGTCAGCAGCAGTGTGTAGTCCGGCAGCGGGATGTAGCGATAGATGAACAGGGCAGGGATGAACACATAGGTGAGGTAATCGATCACCAGGTCGAGGATCGACCCGTCGAAACTGGGCAAGACAGACTGCACATTGACCTTGCGCGCGAGTGCGCCATCCAGCCCGTCGACAATCAGCGCAACGCCCAGCCACAGCAGGCAATTGGTCGGTTGGTTCTCCAGCAGGGCGAGCGTGGCGAGGAAGGCAGTGACCACTCCGGTGGCGGTGAAACCGTGGGCACCCCACGCTTTGAGTCTGGCGATGTGTAGGGTCGAAATCACGGGGCATTCTCCAGAAAGTCAAACAAGCCAATCATCACCCTCGAGGTCCGGGGGCGGTGGCAAACCGGGTCGGGTTGCAGGTATCGACCGAAAATCCGGGAATAAGGTTCACCATCCGTAAATCTTAGCTGGGCCTCGTAAAAACACTGCGGATTAATCCAGTCGCCATTTTGCGTATTTGTCGGCTAAACGGTGCTGGCGCAATGGGGGACGCGGTCTATCGTTCTCAGACGGAATGCTCCCTTCGATGAGGACGTCGTCATGAACACCAGCGATTTGCTCGAACAACTGCTGCGAGCCGGCCAGGGCTCAATGACCCGTCCGGGCGGCGCGCCCCAGGGTGGCACGGGGGGCGACCTGGGTGGATTGCTCGGTGGCCTGCTGGGTGGCGGCGCCGGTGCGGGCGGCGGCCTGGGTGGCCTGCTGGGTGGGTTGCTCGGTGGCGGCTCGGCGTTGGGTGGTGCAAGTCAGCGCCGGTCGGGCGGTGGGACCAACTACGCCGCGCTCGCCTCGTTGGGCATGATGGCATTCCAGGCCTATCAAGCCTGGCAGCGCAGCCAGGCCGCCGCCCCCCAGCAGGCCTTGCGCACGGCTGACATGCTGGCCGGCCCGGAGGTCGAAAGTCACAGCCACGCGGTGCTGCGGGCACTGATTGCGGCCGCCAAGGCCGACGGTCGCATCGATGAGGCCGAGAGGCAGATGATCAGCACGGAAATCGGCCGTCATACCGACGACCCTGAGTTGCAGCAATGGTTGGACGACGAAGTCGCCAAGCCGCTGGACGCCCATGACGTCGCGCAATCAGCGACAGACCCTGCGATGGCCGCCGAGATGTATCTGGCCAGTGTGATGGTGGCTGGGGATCAGCAGGGCGCCGAGCGCGACTACCTGGATGAACTGGCGGCGGCGTTGCAGATCGACCCGCAGTTGCAGGTGCACCTGGAGCAGCAGGCCAGGGGCGTTTGAGTTTTGTGCCTTGGTTGAGTTATCCGGCCGCATCGCGGGCAAGCTCGCTCCTACACTGTATTCGCATAGCTACCGTAGGAGCGGGCTTGCCCGCGATGAGGCCATTCCATCCAATGCAGATAAAGGTGCCCTCCACAAAGTCCGTCCATCCCTGCATTCCAAAACCCGATTGAATTTTTTCCCCAGCGCATCGCTCTGCTGAAGAAGAGACGTTGTTTCAGCGTCCTGCCCCGGCCAACAGACCGAGAGATGCGCCCATGACTGCCCTGACCCAAATCCATTCCCGGCCTGCTCAAGAGATCCGCAGCGCCGGCTGCCTCAAACAGACTTACGAACAATTGCTGCTCGGTGATGATCCCGGCCAGCGTCGCGACCTTGGCCAAGCCTTTCTCGAGACTCAGCTACAGAAGGCCGCCAGCTTGCCGGATGAATTGCCACGGGACATTTCGGCCCTGCAAGGATTCGTCGAGCAGCACTGTGCCGACGTGGCGAGCCAGTACGGCGAATACCTGAGCGCGCGCCAAGAGGGTGGCCCGCGCCAGTTTTTCCATAACAAGGCACACGCACTGTTTTTCCTCCAGGCAGTCAGCCCGACCAAACTGGTCGACGGCGCCTGGCTGTACGGTTTGCTTGAGCATTGGCGCGATCCGCGTTTCGACGGTTTGATCTGCACCTACCTGGAAGAGCTGGGTGACGGCAACCCGGCGCAGAATCATGTGGTGATTTATCGCAAGCTGCTGGCCGAACACGGTTTGGACAGCTCGGTGGTCCCTGACGAGTACTATTTGCAAGGCGCCATCCAGCTGGCGTTGGGCGAATGTGCCGAGCAGTTTCTCCCGGAAGTGATTGGTTACAACCTGGGTTACGAACAATTGCCGCTGCATTTGCTGATCAGCGCCTATGAACTGCGCGAGCTGGGCATCGATCCGTATTACTTCACTTTGCACGTCACCATCGATAACGCCAGCACCGGGCATGCGCAAAAAGCCGTGCAATCGGTGCTGGAGCTGTTGCCGATCGAGGGCGATCGCGAGGCGTTCCTGCGGCGGGTGGCAGTGGGGTATCGGCTCAATGACCTGGGGCTGGGGAGTCGGGCGATTATCGAATCGTTCGACCTGGACGCCGAAGTACTGGGCATGCTCGAACGCAAGCGACCTTTCGGCCAGCACATGCATTCCGATTACTGCCGTTTCGAAGGCAAGACCGTCAACCAGTGGCTGGCCTCGCGGGAGCAACTGCCCGGCTTTCTCGCCGCCATGGAGAACAAGGGCTGGATCAAGCGCAACCAGGACCCGCGGCAGAGCCGCTTCTGGCAGTTGATCGAGGGTAACGGGGCGGCGATGTTCGGGGTATTCAGTCCCTTTGAGAAACAACTGCTGCACGACTGGATCGCCGGCGACTGGAAGCCCGAACGCAAAACGCCGCCCGTGCGTAGCACCAGCACTCCGGCGATGGAGCCCACCCCCCCAGCGGCCGACCCGGATGTTCAACGTTTGCAGGTCGCGCTACAGAGCGTGCCCGCCCATGAGCAGATGCAAGTGCTGCTGCCATGGTTGTCGGCCCATCGCCATGCGCACCCAGCCGGACTGCTTGCCACCCGCCGCTTCATCGAACTCAAATCCAGCCTGCGATAAGGAATGCCGCATGAATGAACCATCACAACTCAATGCAGCCGATCTGGCGCTGGTGCAACTGGGGCGCCGTTTGCAGGCGGACGGTTATCGCTTCATCACGCCGACGCCGCTGACCCATCAACGAGTCAATGACCGGGCGTTCGGGCAGAGCGCGCGGAACCTGCGTGAAGTGTTCGGCTGGTCTCGCTCATTCGAGCCAGGGCTGTTGTCACCCGACGAGCAGCAACAGTTGCACCAGGCGGGCGTACTGGAAGAGAGCAATGGCCGAATGAAGAGCCGGATCCGCTGGTCGAGCCTGGATGACCTGCTATTCGTGCATTCCGGGTTTCCCACCGATGCTGCGGACTCCGTGTTTTTCGGGCCGGACACCTATCGCTTTGCGCAACTGATCCACCGCCATCTGCAGCAGTCCTTCACTCCGATAAGGCGCGCGGTGGACATCGGCTGCGGCGCCGGTGTCGGGGCCATTGTCATTGCCCGGGCACGGCATGAGGCCCAGGTGCTGGCGGTCGATATCAATCCGGCGGCGCTACGTTTGACCGCTGTGAACGCGGCGTTGGCCGAAGTGAGCAACCTCACTGTCGAAACCAGCGATGTGCTGCAGGGGGTGGACGGCAGTTTCGACCTGATCGTCGCCAATCCTCCCTATATGGCCGACCCCAACGAACGCGCGTATCGCCACGGCGGGGGCGCACTGGGCGCACAGCTGTCGTTGCGCATCGTCGAGCAGGCGTTGAATCGTTTGGCGCCAGAGGGTTCGCTGGTGCTGTACACCGGTGTGGCGATGGTCGATGGCTGCGACCCGTTTCTCGATGCCGTGACGCCTTACCTGGATTCGGCGCGATTTGGCTGGACGTATCAGGAAATCGACCCCGACGTCTTCGGAGAGGAACTGCTGACCCCCGGCTACCAACGGGTGGAGCGTATTGCCGTGGTCGCCCTGATTGTGACGCGGCTCGGCGGGGACGCTGGCGCCGAGGTTGAATCAGCCACAGGTGATTGAACATGAACAAGGATCTGGACGACTACAACCGTATGCGCGATTTCTCGGCCACGTCGGAGCCGGCCGCCAAACGCCCGGGCAAGAAATCCGCAAAGGCCCATGCCTTGCAGTTCTGTATCCAGAAGCATGACGCCTCGCGCCTGCATTACGACTTTCGCCTGGAACTCGATGGTGCGCTGAAGAGCTGGGCCGTGCCCAAGGGACCGTCGCTGGATCCCAAGGTCAAGCGCCTGGCGGTGCATGTCGAAGATCACCCCATCGACTATGCGACCTTCGAGGGCAGTATCCCCGAAGGCCATTATGGTGCTGGCGATGTGATCGTTTGGGACCGTGGCGTATGGATACCCCAGGAAGACCCTGCCAAGGCGTACGCCAAGGGCAAGCTCAAGTTCGAATTGCAGGGCGAGAAGCTTGCCGGCTTATGGAACCTGGTGCGAACGCACATGCCCGGCAAGCAGGAACAATGGTTTTTGATCAAACACCAGGACAGTGCCGCCAAGCCTGAAAGCGATTACGACGTAGTGACCGCCGAGCCGGACAGTGTGCTCAGCGACCGGACCATCGAGCCCAAAAAGGCCAGGACGGCCGCCAAGCCCAAGCCCGTCAAGAAACCGGCCAGTAAAGTCGCGGCCAAACCACAGTCGGCGAAACTGACTGGCGCGCACAAGGCCAAGCTGCCGGAGTCGTTCAAGCCCGAGCTGGCGACGCTGGTTGAAACGGCCCCGGAGGGCGAGTGGAGCTACGAGATCAAATTCGACGGCTACCGGATCATGGCGCGCATTGATCACGGCGAAGTGAAACTCTTTACCCGCAACGGCCATGACTGGACGCACAAGTTGCCCAACCAAGCCGAAGCATTGGCGGCGCTGCAACTGGAGTCGGCCTGGCTCGACGGTGAAATGGTGGTGGCCAACGAACAGGGCGTCCCCGATTTCCAGGCATTGCAAAACGCTTTCGATAGCGCCCACAGTGAAAACATCCTCTATTACCTGTTCGATATGCCTTACCTCAACGGCGTCGACCTGCGCGAAGTGCCGGTGGAGGAGCGTCGAGTGGCACTGGCGACGGTGCTCAAGACCGCCAAGGACCCGCTGCTGCGCTTCTCCGAAGCGTTTGCCGAAGCCCCCGATGCGCTTTTGAACAGTGCGTGCCAGATGCAGATGGAAGGCCTGATCGGCAAACGCCTGGGTTCACCCTATGTCTCACGGCGCAGCAGCGACTGGATCAAGCTCAAATGCAAGCATCGGCAAGAGTTCGTCGTGGTGGGTTATACCGATCCCAAGGGGGCCCGCAGTGGTTTCGGCGCGTTGCTGTTGGGGCTGCATGACAAGGACAGTGGAGAACTGCGTTATGCCGGCAAGGTCGGCACCGGCTTCAATGAAGCCACGCTGATGCGTATTTATGAGCAGCTCAAGCCGCTGCAGGCCAGGAAGGCGTCAGTCGTCAATCCGCCAAGCGGGTTTGACGCCAAGGGCGTGCACTGGCTCAAACCGACCTTGCTGGCCGAAGTGGCCTTTGCGGAAATGACCAAGGAGGGTTCGGTGCGCCACGCTGTGTTCCATGGTCTGCGCAACGACAAGCCCGCCAAAGCCATAACTGAGGAGCGACCTACTGTGGTGACGAAAGCTGCCAAGGAAAAACCCGCAGGCAAGAAGGCCAGCCCCACCAGGAAGGCCGCCGAAAAGGTGGTACCGGCTCCGTCCCAACTGGGGCTGGCTCAGGGCAAGGTCCGTATCACTCACCCCGACCGGGTGATCGATGCCGCCAGTGGCACGACAAAGATGCAACTGGCGGAGTACTACGCCAGTGTCGCCAAGTGGATCCTGCCTCAGTTGAAAGATCGCCCTGTGGCGCTGGTGCGCGCCCCGGACGGCATCGCGGGCGAATTGTTTTTCCAGAAAAACGCCGAAAAACTGGCGATTCCCGGGATCACCGTGCTGGACAAGGAGCTCACGGGCCAGCCCATCATGATCGTCAATAATGCCGAGGCGTTGATTTGCGCCGTGCAAATGAGCACCGTGGAGCTGCACACCTGGAACGCCACTTCAACCAACCTCGACAAGCCTGACCGCTTCGTGCTCGACCTGGACCCGGACCCGGCGCTGCCTTGGAAAAGCATGGTTGAAGCGACGCATCTGACCCTGTCGGTTCTGGACGAGCTGGGGCTCAAGGCATTCCTGAAGACCAGCGGCGGCAAGGGCATTCATATCGTGGTGCCATTAACGCGCAAGTTTGGTTGGGATGAGGTGAAGGATTTCAGCCACGCCATCGTCAGCCACATCGCCAAACTGCTGCCAGAGCGCTTTTCTGCCGTCTCGGGGCCAAAGAACCGGGTCGGACGAATCTTCATCGACTACCTGCGCAACGGCCTCGGTGCCACGACGATCTGCGCCTACGCGGCACGTACCCGCGAAGGGTTGCCGGTGTCGGTGCCGATCTTTCGTGAGGAAGTGGCTGAGCTCAAGGGTGGCAACCAGTGGAACATTCACAACGTCCATCAGCGCCTGACAGAGGTGGGGGACGAGCCCTGGGCGCAGTTGAGCAAGACCCGGCAGTCGATTACCGCCGAGATGAGGCGCAGAGTCGGAATGAAAAAATAACCTCTTGCTCACGTAGTGGATTGATCTGATCTCGATGCCGCCTCTCAGGCATCGCGCAGCAGGTCATTGGCATTGAGCAAGGCAAAGGCAATCTCCGGACGCTTCTCCAGCCCGCGACGAATCGCGCTCGGGATCGCCTGCCGAGTCTTGCGACACAGTCCTGGTAGCTCGTCGATCGTAATGGCGATGCCGCGCATGGTGCGCACTTCGTTAAAACCAGGGGCGATCTCTACACGAATGCCCAACTGCTGGTACATCTTCTGCTGCATCCCCTCCAAATCGCTGAGACTTCGCAGGTTTTCCAGGCGCTCCAGCAGACGCTTTTCTTCGTTGCGCGTCAAAAACAGGATGCGCAGATCGGCGCCCGGCGTCTCCAGCAGCGGTTCACGCTCGCAGATGCAGGCACCGGGTGGGCAGGGTTGTCGGATCGTCAGCGAAGTTGTCATGGGCTCAATCATAAAGCGCTGCGCGATAATTTGCCCATCACTGTGAACGCCGCGGATTTACCCGTCTGCACGTCGTTCAGGCCGTGCGAAAAAACGTACTTGTGAATCAATTCATAGGCATAGCGCAGGTATCGCGAAACACCCTTTAAAGTCGATATTTTGACGTCATTCGACCTTGATTTTTATTTTTTACTGTTGAGGTGACGGGCCATTGACGTAATGGCTATGTGCTTATAGTCTGCTGAAAAACCGGTCACGATTCCTTCGTCCGGCAACAGAAACATCCGCTGGGCAGGGAGGCGGTTTATGCGCAAATCACTCGTCTTTAAATGCGTTTTGTTGTCGGTGCTCTTTAATGGTGCAGCTATCACCAGCGCGCAAGCGAGTCATTTGGGCTATGAAATTAGTCGCATACAAGGCTCTTGCGAGGCATTTGCGCCTCAACAGGGCACAGCCGCTGAAGAACAGATTGGCGCATCCTTGAATGTCGGCGGCGGTTCCGGAACACCCGCAGCAACCCTCGAAACCCATTCGGCCAACAACACCAAACAGCAGTTCAATTTACTCGTGAATTCCGCTGCCAAAGTGGGCGCCTCCGTCAATACTTCTGCCTGCGACGGATTAATGGCGCAACTTGCCAAGAGTAATTTTCTGGCAAATTCCGAGACTCAGACTAAGGTGTTGAGTGCAGGGGCTGAAGTCTTTACCAATCAACCAATTGCCGTCTCGTTGCCGGCTGCGGCGTGGCTGTTTTCATCGGCGCTGTTCGGTTTCGTGATGGTCGCCAATCGCCGCAAGGTGTAGCGATGGTTGATGGTCAATATTGAGAAGAAACGACTTGGTTGATATCAATTTGATGCGCCTATGGCGGCACCTTAGTTGATGCGTTTCATGCGTGTGTTTGGCGATGTAGTTGCTGAATGACAGGCTCTTGTAAATAGAGTGCTATTAATTTGGCGGGTATGCATCGGGGGTAATATGTTTGACTGCACATTGTTGTTAAATAAGAAACTTCCTTCGCAGAAGCCTGCCAACCAGAAGATTTTTACGCCGTTACGCCGACCATTGGTGGCTTCAAGGCGCAAAAAATTTTCTTGTGAGCGATATCTCGATGTGAGCATGGGCGAGCGTGAATCGCTTCCCGTTTTATGCAAAGCTTCTTGCATGGCTATCTAGCGGAGGGACCCCGATGTCACGTTTCTTGCTACCTGTCTTTTTTGCGCTGGCTGTTCTGCCCAGCGTTTCCGGCGCCGCTGAAAGTAACTCCCCCTACTACTTGAATCCGGGTGACAGGATTGCGATCTCCGTCTGGGGCGAAGACAAGCTCAAGGAGGAGGTGAGTGTGCTCCCCGACGGCAGCATTACCTTCCCGCTGGCGGGCAAGATCGACGTACAGGGGCTGGACTCCACCGCCGTCGAGGAAAAGTTGGCAGCCAGGCTCGAGAAGTTCATACCTGATCCGCAGGTAAGCGTTGTCATCACGGGTACCGAGGGCAATCTCGTCTACGTCCAGGGCAAGGTGCTCAAACCGGGCACCGTGCCGATGTCCCGCGCCCTCACGGTGCTGCAAGCATTGAGCCTCTCGGGCGGCCTCGACAAGTTTGCCGACAAGGATGAGATCAAGGTGGTGCGCAGCAAGGGCGGCACGCAACAGATCCTGCCCGTGCGTTATGGCGACCTGATGTCCGGGCGTGACATGTCCACCAATATCCAGCTCCAGGCCGGCGATACGCTGGTCGTGCCTTAACCTTGCGCAACGCATCTGGAGTGACCTTGATGACGCTGCGAAGAACCGGAATTGCGACGGCGATGTTTGTCCTGCCGTGCTCCGGCATGGTCTACGCTGCTACCTGGCAATCGGCAATCACGGTGCCATCGACTGTCGAGTACGACAGTAATCCGACGTTGGCGACCAGCGGCGAGAAAGGCGTGACACGCTACATCGTCGCTCCGGATGCGAGACTCGTGGGGACTGCCGACCAGGATGAGTTCCAGTTTGGGTTGGGCCTGTATGTCGTGCGCTCGTCGGACACGGCGATCGTGACCGACCGTGAAGATCCAAGACTCAAGCTGGGCTGGCTGCGGGAAACCGAAACCGGTGCCTTTGGCCTCACGGCGCGGTATGAGGAAAGCTCCACCTTGTCCTCGACGGTTCAGGAAACCGGTGTTGTCGTGCCTGACGGCACTCAGAAAATGTCGTCGCTGGAGGGTACCTGGCGCATGGCCTTGAGCGAGCGCAGCACCCTGAACAACGATATCGAGTACCGGCACGTCACCTACGATATCAATACGCTGACCAACTACGACGAGCTGTCGAACCGCTTGGGCTATACCTACGCATGGAGCGAACGTATGGAGCTGTTCACCCGACTGGGGTTCAAGCACTACAAGCCTGACTCCCAGGTGCCATTAGTGGAGTCTTCGAACAGCTACACCCCCGATGTCGGCGTGAATTACCAGTTTTCCGAGAAACTCCGGGGCACGGTGTACCTGGGTGTCAACGAGGAATCCAACGCCAACAGCGGCCCGAGTGCCCAAGGGGGGATGTCACTGGATTACAGCGGTGACCGCGCGGATGCCGGGATCGAGGCCAGTCGTAACTCCGTGGCCAGCGGCGACGGCGGTTTTGTCGAGGTCGACAGCATCAGTGGTGTCTGGAGCTACGCCCTCGATGAAACCCGCCGTGCCGGCATTGCGGCCTCCTGGCAGGACTCCAAGGGCCAGACGCCCAACACATTGCGCAACTACAGCGCCTGGTTCAGTCAGGAGATCTCGCCTTTTTGGTTCGCGCGCCTATCCTACACATACAAACAACGCCAGCAAGATGGTTTGCCGGATGCTACTGCAAACGTCGTCGGGTTGACGCTGACTTATAGCTACCCCGGTTTCTGAAATTCTGTAGTGTGAGAAATATGGCCACTGAATACGAAATGTCGGTCAACGACTACCTTGCTATCGTCAAGCATCATGCGCTGCTGATCATCCTGAGCGTCACGGCCATTCTCGGCGTGTGCCTGGCCGTTGCGCTTTCCTTGCCGCCGACCTATGAGTCGTCCGGCACCATTCTGGTCGAGTCGCAACAGATTTCGCCGGACCTGGTGGGGCCCAACAACAATACCTTTGCCGATGAGCGCATCGAGGTGATTCGCCAGCGCGTGATGACCCGTGAGCACCTGGAAGGGATCATCAATAAATACAACTTGTTCACCTCGCAAAGCCGACAACTGACCCTGAGCGAAAAAATCGAGGAAATGCGTAACTCGATCACCGTTTCGCTGGTCAGCGCGGATGTCAAAGGCCGGGGAGAGGTGACGATTGCATTTCGTCTGGGCTTTGAACACCGTCAACCGGACATCGCCAACAAGGTGGCCAATGAGCTGGTTACGTTGTTCCTGGACGAAAACATCAAGCAGCGCACCGAGCGGGCCAGTGAAACCACCGAGTTCCTGACCCAGGAAGCCGACAAGCTGCGGGTCGAACTCGAAACCCTGGAAAATCGCCTGGCGGACTTCAAGCAGGCGCACAGCAATGCGCTGCCCGAGCACCAGGAACTGCGCATGAACATGCTGACGCGTGCCGAGACCGAGCTCAAGGAGGTCGATCGCGACTACAAGTCCGCCCGGGAAGAAATGCGCTTCAACGAGCTGGAGCTGTCTGCGGCCAATTCCGGTCTGGCGTCCGCGCCTGGCGTGGGCGGTGCCGCCGCGGCCCAACCGCAGGATCTGGGCAGTCTGAAGGCGGAGTACGCGCGGCTGATGTCGCTGTACACCGAGGCTCATCCCGATGTGCGCGCGGTCAAACGCAAGATTGCAGCCCTCGAGGCCCAGGGCTCTTCGGGTAAAGCGCTTCCAGCCAGCATGGATGTGGCCAAGGCCCAGGCGCGTATTTCCGCTTCCGAGGCGCGGATCCAGTCACTGGCCGACCAGAAGCAGCAAATCCTCAAGAAGATTTCCACCTACGAGGCGCAGATCCTGGAAACGCCGCAAGTCGAGCGTGGCCTTGTCACGTTGATGCGCGACCACGAAAATGCGCGCAAGAAATACGAGGAAATTCGCACCAAGGAAATGAGTGCGAAAATTTCCGAGAGCCTCGAGCAGGAAAACAAGGCCGAGCGGTTCGTACTGCTGGAGTCGCCGCTGATGCCGGAGCGGCCAATCAAGCCCAACCGCAAGAAAGTGGTTGCCATGGGCCTGGTGCTCGCCCCGGTGGGCGCGGGAGCCCTGGTCATGCTGCTGGAGCTGATCAACCCGCGTGTGCGTGGCGCCGAAGCGCTGGCCAGCGTACTGGGCAAGCGGGTACTGGTTTCCATTCCCTATATTCACACCCGAGCGGAATTGGCACGCCGCAAGCAATGGCGAGTGCGTCTGGTCATCATAGGGCTCGTGATTTTCACGATCTTCCTGGTGCTCGTGCACTTCCTCTACATGCCCCTGGATCTTTTGATGATCAAAGCTCTGGGCCGGTTTGCATAAGGAAAGACAGCGATGGACATTCTCAAGCCCGATGCCGACAAGGCCGAGCAACCCGCCTCGTCAAAGGCCATGACACCGACCGGTTCGGGGCTCAATGCGCTCAGTTATGTACAGACCAGGGTGGTGCCTCTGCGGTACGACCATCTGGAGCGCAACCGCATTGTTGCTTACAACAAGAACTCGAACATGGGTGGCGCGTTCGACCTGCTGCGTACGCAGGTCCTTAAAGCCATGGATGAAAATGGCTGGCGCACCCTGGCCATCACCTCGCCGACGCCGGAGGCCGGCAAGACGGTACTGGCGATCAACCTGGCCATGAGTATCGCCCATCACACTACCAAGACTGCGTTGCTGGTGGACTTCGACCTGCGTCGTCCCAAGGTGGGTTCCTGCCTGGGGTTGTCGATGGAGAAGTCGCTCAATGAGCTGCTGAGCAACCAGGCTGAACTGCATGATGTGCTGGTCAATCCGACGTTGCCGCGTTTTGTGGTCTTGCCCACGCGAGAGCCAATCCCCTTGTCTACCGAGGTGCTGTCGTCGCCCGAGGTGAGCAATCTGATCGTCGATCTGCGCGAACGTTACGACTCGCGTATCGTGATTTTCGACTTGCCGCCGGTCCTGAGTTCGGATGACGTGATCACCGTCCTTCCGAAATTCGACTGTGTGCTGTTGGTGGTGGCTAACGGTGTGAACAGTAACAAGGAAATCGAGGAAAGCCTCCATCACCTGGACGGCGCCAATCTCATCGGTACGGTGCTGAACAAGGCCGAGCCGCAAAACCGCACTTACTACTGAAGTGATGCTTATCGGCGCCGCGCGTTACGCGAAGGCGCCGATGATCACTGCCAGGGGTGCTTCTGCTCCCACGCCCAGGCGTGCGTAACGATCTGTTCAAGTGATGCGAACTGCGGTTGCCAGCCGAGTATTTCATTGGCCTTTTTCGGGTCGGCGACCAGGCGTGGCGGATCACCGGCACGGCGTGGCGCTTCACTCACACAGATCTGCTGCCCGGTGACCCGGCGTGCGGTGTCTATCACTTGCTGCACCGAAAACCCCAGGCCATTGCCGAGGTTGAAGGCTGTGCTCGCACCGCCCGCCCGAAGGTAATCCACGGCCAGGGCATGCGCGGCGACCAGGTCACTGACATGAACATAATCGCGGATGCAGGTGCCGTCAGGTGTGTCGTAGTCACGACCGTACACCGTGATGGCGGTGCGCCGTCCGGACGCCGCCTGCAGGATCAACGGCAGCAAATGGGTTTCCGGCTCATGGCGTTCGCCCAACTGACCTTCGGGGTCCGCGCCGGCGGCGTTGAAATAGCGCAGGCAAACCGACTTGAGCCCGTAGGCGCGATCGAAATCCTCGAGCATCTGCTCGACCATCCATTTACTGCGGCCATAAGGGTTGATCGCCGCCTTCGGATGCTCTTCGTCCATGGGAACATACATCGGGTCGCCGTAGACGGCGGCAGTCGAGGAAAAGATGAAGTGCCTGACGTTGGCGCGGACCATGGCTTGCAGCAGAGTCAGGGTCGCGGCCAGGTTGTTTTCATAATACTTGGCCGGTTCGCTGACGGATTCACCCACCTGGATGAAAGAGGCGAAGTGAAACACCGCATCAAAGCGCTGCGATGCGAACAGGTGGTCGAGAGCCTTTGCGTCAGCGATATCCAGTTCCACGAGTGTCGCGCCCATCAGCGCACTGCGGTAGCCCGTGGAAAAGTTGTCGGCAACCACCAGCTCGTGCCCGGCGCGTTGCAGCTGTTTGACCATGTGCGAGCCAATGTAGCCGGCGCCGCCAACCACCAGAAAATTCATTCTGTCCTCCTGGACGAGTGTTGCTGTGTAAACGCGGATTGTGCCATCAACGCGTGGCACTTTTCCTTAAAAACAACCAGTTGGCGGTTTGCAACCCTTCGAGCTTGAGCGTGTAGCGCCCATCGGCGTAGGTGGCGGGCAGCTTCTTCAACTGCGCCAGTACGCCTTGGGTGAACAGGGTCAGCCCTGGCGGTGCCTCAATGGTCAACGTGCCGGCCAGTGGTTCGACGAAGTAGGGCGGTCGCTCTTCCTCGTTCGCAATGGCGCGTGCGCCCAGGGAAATCATCAAATCTGCGGACTGGCCCAGGGGCGTGTCGTTCAGGCTCTGCACCACCACGCTGGCGTTGGCGGTTTTGGCATTGACCTGGATGTTGTCGAGGTTGATCGACTCGCCGCCAATCCAGCCGGAAGCGGCCTGGGTGCGCGGCGTATTGATCGTGTACACACCGCGTTTCCAGTTGCGCTTCAGTTCGCCGGTGTCGGAGGTGGATTCGCTGGCATTGGCGTCCAGCAGCGACTGGTTGGGATCGGCAAACACCTTGGCGTTGTTCGCCGTCGAACCGGTTGTCAGCCAGGGCAGAGCCGGTGTTTGTGGCATGACGATCTGCAACTTGCCTTTCTCCATGGCGGTGCGCAGCAGTGCCGAGTTGCTCGGTGTAATGGCCTGGCCGAACAGCGTGTCCGGCGTCGGCGCGAAGGCATACGTGGTCTTCGCCTCGGCAACATCGCCGCGCCGGTAAAGCAGGGCGGCGGCGGGAAAGGTGGACAGCAATGCCGGGTCGTTATAGAGGTTCCAGTTGCCGACCGTCCTCCACGTTCCAGAGAGGCCCTCCTGGCTATAGGCATACTGCATCATCGCGTCCCAACCCTGGTAACTGGCGTTGCCCGCCAGATAGAGCGGCACGGCGTGGCGGTCGGGCGTGGGGAAAGGTTCGCTGTTCCACTCAGTGACGGTCAGCGGTTTGCCGCTGACCTGGGCGGCGCCAATCCAGTTGATGATGCCGGGGCTGGTCAGCGGGTTTTTCTCCAACTGGCCGAGGCCGCCGTAGCTGTGGGCATCGATGACATCGCCGGAAGTCAGGGCCGGCAGCGCCACGAGACCGTCGCCACCCCAGCTATTGGTTGTGGCGATGGGCACTTTCACGCCCAGGTCGCGCAGGTGCTGGATCATGTCGACGTTGAAACGACGTTCCAGGTCATTGAGGAACATCTTCGAGGCACCGTATTCCCAGGCGCGCCAGGTCTGGCTCGAGGACAGGTTGTGCTGCCTGGCAAACGCCTCGGCCTCGGCCATGTAGACCTTGCTGTGCTTGGGCACATCCTTGTCGCCCAGCAGGATATTGCCGAAGTGGTTGGTGATGTCGTTCTCGTTGGTGATCAGCACGGCGGCGATCGCCGGATCGTCCTTGTAGGCGAGGCCTGTGTAACTGTTGACGTGGTTCATGTAAGCGGCGGTAAAGCGCTTCATCGCCTGTTGAATGGTGATGTTGACGTAGTTGTAACCCTTGAGTCCCGCGTTGCCGTGCTCATCCTTTGGCAGCTCTTCGAAACCGTAGATATTGTCCCTGGCAGTGAAGGCCCGTTCGACGTGCATGTCGAGCCACACATAAATACCTTCGTCTTTCAGGTACTTGATCCACAGGTCGAGCTGTTTCAGCGACGCCGGACTGGGTTGTTGGGTGTCCGCGTTGGGCGCCTTGCCGAAGACGTTCGGGCTGACCCAGGGGGAGTCATGGTGGTGCAGGCGCACGAGGTTGATGCCCAGTGCCGACAGGCGCCTGGCCTGGCGCTTGATGTCTTCTTCGGCGGTGTCGAACAGCGAATAGGCTGACATGTTGGTGCCCCAGAAGCGCGCCGGGGTGTTGTCGGCGAACATCAGTTGCTCGCCGGAAGCCTTGACGAAGCCGCGCTTGCCGGCGGGTTTTTCGTTGGCATTGAGGAATGAAAGGTCGACCGGTGAGGTTTGCCAGTCGATCTTGTCGGTTGGCCAGGTTTTCGGATCGACCAGGCCGAATCGCTCGCTCGTGGTCGGAGCAAGGGCCACGTCGCCTGAGATGCTCAAGGTCGCCTTGAAATGCTGCTGGCCGGGCTTGATGGAGTTTTTGTAGAAAAACGCCCTCACTTCAGACCCATCGCCCGGTTCGACAAAGACATCCGCCAGCGCCGGCTCAAAGCGCATCTCGATGCGTCGGCCCTGGGCATTGCCCCAGGCCCAGCCCTTGTTGCCATCGAGCAACTTCGGCTTACCCATATCGCCCTGGAACAGCGCCGGGTCGAAGTTGAACACGAAACCTCCGCCGATGACGTTCGGCTTTGCGCTGTGTGCATCAAGGGTGACGTCCCAGCTCAGTTGCTGTTCGCCTTCCTTGCGGATGTTGGCTTTGAGATCAAAGTCGAGGGTCGGGTTCTGCCCGATCAGGCTGTAGCTGTAGGGCGCGTGGGTGGTGAATTGGGTCGGGAACCCCGTCCAGCCATAATTGGCCTCGAAAAACACGAATGAGGACGCCAGGGCAGGGCTGCCCCCTTGCGTCAGCGCGGGCAAGCCACTTTTTTCATCGACATTGGCCACCCAGTCCGACGCCCCGGCGCTCAGTGGCAGGAAAACGACAGACAAGACAACCGGAAGCAGCAAGCGGATGCGGCGAGCAATGTGAGCCATGGGGTTACCGGAGTTGGAGGTGGGCACTGGCCGTGACGGCGGGCGCGGTTTGCTTGAGATTGCGCACCATTCGGACGTAGGCAACGCCCAGCCCGGCCACCGACCAGTACACCACTGGAATGATCGTGATGCTGCTGACGGTGAAAATGGTCACCATGATGCCGGCCAGTGTCGCGAACAGCGCCCGGCCGAGCCTGCGCCCTTCATCATCCTTGTCGGGGAACGAACGCATGGACTTGCGGATGCCGAACAGTACGGTGGCAAAAAAGGCGACGAACACGGTCAATCCGACCAGTCCATAGGACAGTGCGACGCCGATGTAAGTGTTGACGATATCAATGATGCCCTCGCCCTGGATCATGACCTGCATCTCTGGGGCCTTGCGGTAATCGAAGGTGCCCAGCAGCGGGTTGCGCTGGATCACCAGGAGGGAGTTGTCGATCAGGCGTTCACGGTAAGTGATGTTCTCCACCTCCACCGTGCCGATGAAGGGCAGCAGGTCGAGGACCTTCTGCCCACCCGGCACGAGGGTCAGTGCGGGGAGGGAGAGTACCCCGGCGCATCCCAGCAGCATCATGCGCTTGATCACTTTCTCGCCGGTGGCGATGTACACCAGGAACATGGCCAACGCCCCCATCCACGGGCCCCGGGACAGCGGCGCGAACAGTCCGCCGGCGAGCAACAGGGCGCCCAGGCGCCGTTGCAGCTTGCTGCGCACGCTTTGTTGCAAATACAGGTAGAAACCGAGCGCCGCGCTGATCACCAGTCCCAGCGCGATGGCCTGGCCGGTGGTGACGCTGGCGCGCAGCAGGCCGCCACGACTCAAGTAGCTGGACATTTCCCATTGCATGCCCATGGCGCCGATCAATGCGCTGTAGAGCAACCAACCACGGGCAAACTCGAAAAAGCCGATCAGCGACATGACCATCGCGGCGAGGACAAAACCGAGCAGGGCGTCCTTGAAGTCATTGATATTCTTCAGGGCACGGCTGGCCACGTAATACGGCAGGAAAACGTCGGTGAACTGGTAGAGCGTCTGGCGCATGGTGTCGGTGACGGTGGTTTCGCGCAACAGAAGCAGGCTGGTCAGGACCAGGTAGACGGCGAGGAATTTGTCTGGCCAGGTGCGACCGAAACCTTGGGTGTCGCTTTGCCGACGCAGTGCCAAAAACGCCGGCAGCAGCACGCACAGAGACAGCAGGCGCACATAGTTGAGGTCGAAAAAGTAGTTCATCAGGCCGAAGCCGGGGATTCGCGCCTGAGCGGGCGGCACCAGGAACGCCAGGATGAAGAACAGCGCCACGGGATTGTGTTCGCGCTTTCTCGCCACGGTCAGGAGGATCGTGGTCACGGCCACGTAGATCCAGAAGCTATGGGAAACGAATGCCAGGACGGTCAGCACGAACCACAGGTTGCGTCGACGGGTGAAGTCCTTGGCTGGGATCAGGTCGCTTGCAGGCCGGCGTGCCATGTAAAAAACGACACCGGCTAGAACCAGAATGACGACTAACGCGCGAAAGTGCTCAGGCATGGAGAGTCAGGCTTACCGGTGGGTGAATGACAGATACTAGTAGAATGGCAAAGTGCGACTATAGTACGTTTTTAGGGAGTTGAGTCCGGGGTTGTTCTGATGCCACCAGCTGATATCTCGCCATCGTTGAGCCTTCGCAGGCGAGCCATCTTTGCCGGGGCATGGAATTTGGGGGCGCTGATCACGTCCCAGGCCATCCGGCTGGGCGGCAACCTGATCATGGCCCGCCTGTTGATGCCTGAAATGTTCGGCATCATGGTCATCGCCACCACCGTGTCGGTGGTGCTGCACCTGCTGTCCGATGTCGGCTTTCGGCAGAACATCATCCAGAGTCCTCGGGGCGACGATCCGGCCTTTCTCAATACCGTGTGGACGGTGCAGATCATCCGCGGGTTCATTCTTTTCGCCTTCACCCTGTTGATTGCCGGCTGTTCCTGGTTCACCCAGCTTCTGCACCTGTGGCCGGACCAGTCGACCTACGCCTCGCCGCAACTGCCACTGGTACTGGCCGTCACCGGATTTTCGGCGATCATCTACGGGTTCCAGTCGACCAAGGTCGATGTCGCCGTGCGCGACTTCCAGCAGAAAAAAGTCGTGCTCGCCGAGTTCATTTCGCAGTTGGCGGGCCTGCTGACCATGTTGGTCATCGGCTATTTCACCCGGTCGATCTGGGCGTTGGTAGGTTCTGGCCTGGTCGCCGCCCTGGCCATGACGCTGCTGGGGCACTTCTGGTTTCCGGGCAAGCCCAACCGTCTACACTGGGATCGTGAGGCGCTTGCCGAAGTCGTGGTGTTCGGCCGCTGGATGCTGTTGTCCTCGGCGGTTGGCGTGCTGGCCATGAACGGCGACCGGATCTGGTTCGGTGGCAGCATGTCGGCCAATGAACTGGGGGTCTTTTCAATTGCCGTGCTGATACTGGGGGCGTTGCAACTGGGCATGGCGCGGTTGCTCGGAGCGGTGGCGCTACCGGCATTCAGCGAGGCCTCCCGGGTCAACGACACGGCACGGTTGCACCTTTTGTATGATCGCTTCAAATTGATATTCGATCTGGTTTCGTTGTTCATCTGCGGGTTGTTCTGGGTCATCAGCCCGTTGCTCATCAGCATTTTGTACGATGAGCGCTATGCCGAAGCCGGCCACATGCTGTCGGTGCTTTCGCTGTCGTTTTTCACCTGGCGCTTTGCGGTGGCGCATCAGGTCTGGCTGGCGCTGGGGCTGACCAAATACCAGGCCATGGACAACATCATCCGCGCGGTGTCGTTGTGGGTGTTGCTACCGCTGCTGTTGTCCATTGGCGGCGTGCATCTGGCCATCTGGGGGGTCGCTCTGCACGCCTTGCCGACGGTGTTCCTGGTGGTCTACGTGAATCGCAAGGTGGGCTTGTTTGATCTCAGGCGTGAGCTGATCGTCCTGCCCATGGTGTTGGTGGGGGTTGTTTGCGGGCAAATGGTGTTGGGGATTGCTGATTGGTTTTGATCTTGATGTCGGGGAGCTTTGAATCATGAATGAACTTGATTTGAGTACTTCTGCGATGGATCGCAGGGACTTCCTCCAGGTGTTTGCGCTGTTGAGCCTGGGAGTGTTGGCCTTTGGATGTTCCGAAACCGTCGCCCGGCCTTCCGCAGTCAAGTCCGGGTACATCGTTATCAATGGATGGGTGCTGCCTGCCCAGCACTTTCAGCCAGCGCAAACATGATCAAAGACTATCAAACGCAAAAAGAGCTGCGCGACTTCTACGACATCTGCATCATCGGTGCGGGGCCGGCGGGCATTACCCTGGCCTTGCAACTGGCGGTCAATGGCCGGCAGGTGTTGCTGCTCGAGGGCGGCGGGCACGAGTATTCGCAAAACTCGCAGAGCCTTTACCAGTGTCCCTCCACTGGACTTGAGGTCTATGCAGAGGAAACCCGCCTGCGTTATCTGGGGGGGACGTCCAATCATTGGTCGGGGCGCTGCCGTCCCTTCGAGGCGTCCGACTTCAATACCGGCCCGCCGGTGCGCCTGCCCGGTTGGCCGATCGCATTTTCCGAAATGGAGCGCCACCTGGCGCAGGCAATGGCGATTGTCGACCTGGTGCCCAATGCCAGCTTCAAGGCGATCAACCCGTCCCTGGACGGCGCCGACTTTGTAGCGGATCGATTCCTGCTCAGCCCGCCGACGCGTTTTGCCAAGAAGTACGCCAAGGAGCTCAATGACACCGAAGGGCTTGATGTCTTCATCAACTGCAACTGCGTTGATCTCGAATTCAACAGCAACACCGGGCGGATCGAGACGATCGTTGTCGCGGACTACGAGCAGCATCGTGAACGGGTCAAGGCCAGGCAATTCACCCTGGCCACCGGCGCGATCGAGAATGCCCGGCAACTGCTCAACAGCGAGTCCCTGGCCGTGGGCGGAATCGTCAGTGAGGGCGGCCTGGTCGGCAAATGTTTCATGGAACACCTGAACGTCGAGCTCGGCACCTTCATTCTCAAGGACGGGCAGGGCAAGGATTCCCGGGAGTACTTCACCACCGATACCTTCGTCTCGCAGCACAAGGCCGGCAAGGGCAACGTGGCGATCTCGCTGGTCTCCGAAGTCAAAACCTACGGGAGAATGGCGGCCATCAAGAGCTTCTTCGAGAACCTGATCTGCGATGTCGGTGTAGAGCAGAAAATCGAATTCATCACCAAGTTCGATTGCCCGGGCGACGGCGTCATTGGCACGCTGATCGAACAGTTTCCCAACCTCAACAGCCGCGTCTCGCTGGTGCCCGAGCGGGATGCCTTGGGCATGCGCAAGGCGACCGTGCATTGGGAACTGGGCCCTGCAGACCGTGACACCGTGAAGTCCATTGGCCTGGAAATGGCCAAGTGTTTCGCCGATACCGGCCTGGGCCTGGTCAAGCTGGAGCAGTGCGTCTATGACGAAACCGTGCCATTGAAGCTCAACCCCCATGCGCATCACATGGGGACCACACGGATGGCCACGGCGCCGGAATTCGGCGTGGTCGACGAGAACTGCAAAGTGTTCGGCGTCGAGAATCTCCATATCGCCGGCAGCAGCGTTTTTGCGACCGGCGGTGCGAGCAATCCGACCATGCCGCTGTTACAACTGACACTAAGACTGGCGGAGCACATTAATAGTATAAGTTAGCGCTTGATTGGATTTTCTGGCTGGTGCTCGTCAGGGTGGCTCGATCACGGCTCACCTGGCTGGATGTGCATCGGAATTTGGTAGCCAGCCTCCGGTTTTCCGGAGGGGGAATGGAGATAGCCTGTTGAAAGTGACTTTTGTTCTGAGTGTGGCCAGCATGTCCGGCGGTATTCGCGTGGTGACCATCTACGCGCAGGCATTGGCCGACGCCGGGCACGACGTGACACTCGTCTCCCTGCCTTATCCCGCGATTCCGCTGCGCAGAAAGATCAAGAGCTTCGTGACAGGCAAGGGTTGGTTGGTCACGCCGGTCATTCCTTCCTATCTGGACGAGATGGACCTCGATCACCGGGTGATCGAAAAGTACCGACCCATCGTGGAGTCGGATGTCCCGGATGCCGATGTGGTCATCGCCACCTGGTGGGAAACCGCCGAGTGGGTGAACGACCTCAGCCCGGCCAAGGGCGAAAAGGTGTATTTCGTGCAGGGCCACGAGATTTTTCCGTTCTGCCCGACCGACCGGGTCATCGCGACCTATAACACGTTGCCACTGCACAAAATCACCATTTCCCGGTGGCTGGCCGATCTGATGCGCGTGGAGTACGGTGACGCGGATGTCGACCTGGTGTCCAACAGCGTCGATCACCAGCAGTTCTTCGCGGCACCGCGGGGCCGTCAGCAGCGACCGACCCTTGGCTTCCTGTACCACGAAACCCCGTTGAAGGGGCTCGACGTGACGATCGACGTGATTAGCGCGCTCCAGAAGAAAATCCCGGACCTGCGCGTCATTTCCTTCGGCAGCTTTGCGCCCACCGGGGCGTTCGAACTGCCGGCGAGTGTCGAGTTTCACTTGGCGCCCGATCAGGAACATATCCGCGACCTCTACACCCAGTGCGATGTCTGGCTCGCCTCCAGCCGCAGTGAAGGCTTCAACCTGACGGCGATGGAAGCCATGGCCTGTCGCACGCCCGTGGTGTCGACCCGCACGGGTTGGCCGCTGGAAGCCATCACCTGTTTCAAGAACGGCGTGCTGGCCGACATTGATGACACCGAGGCGCTGACGGCGGGTGCCGAACACCTGCTGACCCTGGACGATTCGCAATGGCGCGCGGTGTCCGAGGCGGCCCATCAAACCGTGGCATCGAGCTCCTGGGAGCACTCGGCGAAGCTGTTTGAAGCGGCATTGGTCAAGGCGGTCGGGAAGCGATCCTCCGGGCAACGTTTGGCCAAAACAGCCTCTTCCGTGGTGTAAACCGGTGTGCCTGCCAGATTCCAGTGGTATGGCTGACGGCGACTATAGTACCTTTTCGTGTCATTGATTCCGGGGTTGTAGTGATGCCACCAGCTGATGTATCGCCACCGTTGAGCCTGCGCAGGCGAGCGATATTCGCCGGGGCGTGGAATCTGGGGGCGCTGGTGGCATCCCAAGGCATTCGCCTGGGTGGCAACCTGATCATGGCGCGCCTGCTGATGCCGGAAATGTTCGGCATCATGGTCATCGCCACCACCGTGTCGGTGGTGCTGCACCTGCTGTCCGATGTCGGCTTTCGCCAGAACATCATCCAGAGCCCGCGTGGCAACGATCCGGCATTCCTCAATACCGTGTGGACCGCACAGATCATCCGCGGCTTCATCCTTTTTGCCTTTACCCTGCTGATCGCCGGCGTTGCCTGGTTCGCCCAGTACATCCATATGTGGTCGGAACATTCCACCTACGCCGCGCCCGAGTTGCCTCTGGTGCTGGCGCTGACGGGTTTGTCCGCGATCATCTATGGCTTCCAGTCGACCAAGGTCGACGTGGCGGTGCGCGACTTCCAGCAGAAAAAAGTCGTACTCGCCGAGTTTGCCTCGCAGATTGCCGGCCTGTTGACGATGTTGGTCATCGGTTATTTCACCCGCTCGATCTGGTCGCTGGTGGGGGCTGGCCTGGTGTCCGCCCTGGTCATGACGCTGCTGGGGCACGTATGGTTTTCGGGGCCGCCCAACCGCCTGCACTGGGAGCGTCGTGCGCTCGAGGAAGTGGTGGGCTTCGGTCGCTGGATGCTGTTGTCTTCCGCCGTTGGCGTACTGGCCATGAATGGCGACCGGATCTGGTTCGGCGGCAGCATGTCGGCCGGCGAGCTGGGTGTCTATTCCATTGCCGTGCTGTTTCTGGGCGCCCTGCAAATGGGCATGCAAAGGTTGCTCGGAGCCGTGGCGCTACCGGCATTCAGCGAGGCCGCTCGGGTCAATGACACGGCGCGACTGCACCTGTTGTATGACCGCTTCAAATTGATGTTCGACCTGATCTCGCTGTTTCTCTGCGGCTTGGCGTGGGTTCTCAGCCCGCTGCTGATCCACTTTCTGTACGATGAGCGTTATGCCGGCGCTGGCCATATGCTGGCGATTCTTTCGTTGTCGTTTTTCACCTGGCGGTTCGCCGTGGCGCACCAGCTCTGGCTGGCGCTTGGGCTGACCAAGTATCAGGCCATGGACAACATCATCCGCGCGGTCTCGTTGTGGGTGCTGTTGCCGCTGTTGTTGGCCGTTGGCGGTGTGGAATACGCGATCTGGGGCGTCGCCCTGCATGCGCTGCCGACGTTGTTCCTGGTGGCGTATGTCAATCGCAAGGTGGGGTTGTTCGACATCAGGCGTGAACTGATCGTCTTGCCGATGGTGCTGGTCGGGTGGGCGTGCGGGCAGTTGCTGCTGGGGCTGTTCCAATGGTTTGACTGGGTGTGACGACAGTCGTGCCGGATTTCGGCGTGGGGACTACGCTTAGGGACACGAATCGAGAACCAGGGTGAACCGAACCCTGGCGCAGATGTTTACTGGTTTTTTGGGGCTGACAGGATGATTGGTCTACTGAAACGCGCGATTGCTTGTATTGCCATGAGAACGGGGCGATTAACCTGGATCTACAAGCGATTTTGTCAACCGGATGGCCTGCAATGGGCTATACATATGGCTCGCTGGGGCGGGCTGCACTCCATTGGCAAGAACGTGTGGATCAATCTTGGTTGCAATATCGCCGACCCGACGCTGGTACGCCTGGGCAACAACGTCGGGTTATCCGATTGCACACTGTTCGGCCACGACGCGACAGTTGGTCTGCTCAACGTGCGCTACGGCACCAAACTCGATTCCGTCGGCCCGATCGACATCCTTGATAACTGCTTTATCGGTCATGGCGCGATCATCCTGCCGCGCGTGACGATTGGTCCGGATTCCGTCGTGGCAGCGGGAGCCGTGGTGCTCCGGGACGTTCCACCCGGGGTGGTCGTGGGGGGAAATCCAGCCAGGGTGATCTGTACGATGGAAACGCTATTGAAAAATTCCCAGGAACGCTGCGCCGCTTATCCGTGGATGGACCTGATCCGCGAGCGTGACGGTGAGTTCGACCCGGAACTGGAGTTGAAGCTGCGAGCCATGCGCGTCGAATATTTCTTCGGTGAAAAATCCAATGGCTAGTGCTCCCCTCGATGTACTGGTGGTCAACTACAACACGGCGGGCCTGTTACAGCCGATGTTCAACGCATTGCGCCAACCCGCCAGTGCCGAACCTGCGCGCTTTCTGGTGGTGGATAACGCCTCGGTGGATGATTCGCTGGAGCGTTTGGCGACAGTCTGTCCCGAGGCCCTGCTGTTGGCCAACGAGAACAACGTTGGATTCGGCCGTGCCAACAATCAACTGGTCGAACACCTTCAAGGCAAGTACGCGCTGCTGCTCAACACTGACGCGTTCGTCGCTGCGGACACCTTGAGCAAGACCCTCGAGTACATGGAGGCCCATCCCGATTGCGGCGTCCTCGGCGTGCGCCTGGAAGGCCGGGAAGGGGATCTGCAACCCTCTTGCCGTTATTTTCCGACGCCCCTGAATGTCTTTCTCTCACGCACGGGGCTGGAACGTTTTTTCCCGATGGTCAGGCGAGTCGACGACCTGCAGTGGGATCATGCCTCGGTCCGCGAATGCGACTGGGTGCCGGGCTGTTATTACCTGATCCGCCGTGAGGTGATCGACACCGTCGGGCTGTTCGACCCGCGCTACTTCCTTTACTACGAGGAAGTGGATCACTGTAAACGCGTCAAGCAGGCGGGCTGGAAAGTCATTTTCTACCCGCACACGACGGTGGTGCATATCGGCGGTGAAAGTGCCAAGTCCGTTGACGAACTCAATGCGGCGAGCCGGCAAATCCCCAGGCTGCAAATCGAAAGCGAGCTGCTGTATTTCCGCAAGCACCACGGCGTGGTGGGCCTGGCCTGGCATATGGCGCTGGTGTGCGCGGGAGACCTGATCCTGGCGCTCAAGGCGTTGCTCAAAGGTCGCGGCCGTCCGGCCATGGCTGCGTGCTGGGAGCACGCACGGGTCACCTGGGCGCTGCTGCGTGATACCAAACTTGCCACCCAACCCACACGGTAGAGCCTTTCATGTTTGACAACATACGCGCGGATTTACGTGCCTACGGCGGTGATTGGGGCGCCCAGGGGTTCTGGGTGATGCTGGTTTATCGCTTCGGGCGCTGGCGTTATGGCGTACGCCCGGCACTGTTGCGCAAGCTGTTCTCTTTCATCTACAAAGTGCTGTTCAAACTGGTGCAGATCGTCACGGGCATCGAGTTGCCATGCGAAGTGGCGGTGGGGCGCAACTTTGTCATCGATCATTTCGGTGGCATCGTCATCAGCGGCTACGCCCAGTTCGGCGACGACTGCCGGATCCGCAACGGCGTTGTCGTGGGCCTGAAGAATGTCGAAGAGCCCATTGCGCCGGTGATCGGCAACAACGTCGACATCGGTTCCGGGGCGAAGGTGCTGGGCAATATCCGCATCGGTAACAACGTGGTCATCGGCGCCAATGCCGTGGTGTTGACCGACGTACCGGACGACTGCGTAGCCGTGGGCGTCCCCGCGATCATCAAACAACGCAAGCCAGCACAGGCCAGGGAATGCTCATGAACATTTTTGCTTGCCGGACCTGGTGAACGCCTTGATCAATGACATGGGGGTCGTGGTCATCGGGCGCAACGAAGGCCAGCGCCTGGAGCGTTGCCTGGCATCACTGGTGGGTGCAGCGCAGCAGATTGTCTACGTTGACTCCGGGTCGAGCGATGGTTCGGTGCAAATGGCCCGGGCGCTCGGAGTGGCGGTGGTCGAGCTGGACATGACGATTGCGTTCACCGCCGCCCGTGCGCGCAATGAAGGGTTTGCCTGCATGCAAAGGCTGCTGCCGACCCTGCGTCATGTGCAGTTTGTCGACGGCGACTGCGAAGTGGTTGCCAGTTGGTTGCCCCGGGCACAGGCGTTTCTCGATGCGCGGCCCGAGGTCGCGGTGGTGTGTGGCCGGCGCCGTGAGCGCTTTCCCCAGCGCTCGGTGTACAACCTGATGTGTGACATCGAATGGGACACGCCGATCGGCGAGGCCAAGGCCTGCGGTGGCGATGCCCTGATGCGCGCGGATGCCTTTGCCGCCGTCTCCGGATACCGCTCGGACCTGATTGCCGGCGAAGAGCCGGAGCTGTGCGTGCGCTTGCGGGCCAAGGGCTGGCTGGTCTGGCGGCTGGACGAGGAAATGACCCTGCACGATGCGGCCATGACTCGTTTTGGCCAGTGGTGGAAGCGCACCTTGCGCGGTGGCCACGCGTTTGCCGAGGGCGCCTCGCTGCATGGGGCAACGGCGCAACAGCATTGGCGACGTGAATCGCGGCGTGCCTGGTTTTGGGGCCTTGGCGTGCCACTGGTGACACTGGTTGCCTGTTCGCTGCTGGGCGCGGCGGGGTTGTTGATCCTGCTGATCTATCCCTTGCAGGTGGCGCGCCTGGCTCGCCGTGGTGGCCGCTCGACACGGGAAAACTGGCTGCTGGCGTTTTTCCTGGTGCTGGGGAAATTTCCCGAGATGCTGGGCCAGGTCAAATTTCTATTGAGCAAATTCGGCGCCGGCAAGTCGGCCTTGATCGAATACAAGTGAGGCGTTCATGGATTATTGGCTCACCCTCAAAAGCTTGCTGAAGCTCAATGCCGGGGTCACACCGAGAGCGTTCAAAAACCAGCTCAAGGTGCCTGGGCTGGTGGCAAAAAACCGGCCGGCCCTCGAGCTGTTTTCGTCACGCATGATCAAGGCGCTGGGCGCGAATGGCTTGCAAACCCTGGGCACCGATTGCCTCGGCGTCGTTCAGTGGCCTTATGTCAGCAAGCGCTGGGAGGCCGAGCAAAGGCTGAGCGCGATCGCGTCACATTACGAGGTGGTCACCCAGCGTTGCCCGCAACTGCTGTTGTCCGGGCGCGATGAAAGCCTGAAGTTGGGCGACTTGTCCGAGTGGGCTCCCGAGTGCTCCCTGGTGATGGATCGACCGAAGTGGTTCATGCGCGAAGGCGAATTGGTGCTGAACCTGTTCCAGGACGATCTTCGAATCGCCTCACTGGCGTTCACACTCGGGCGCACCGAGGCCGGAGTCTGTCTGTTCATCGGCGCTGTCCAGGGGATTCACAAAGGCGTGGACAGTGACAGGTCCCTGGCGATCTATCGGGATCTGACCAAGGCTTTTGAAGGCCTGCGCCCCAGGAGCCTGCTGATTGAAGTGCTCAAGCACCTGGCGGTCAGGTTGGGCGTCGACAGGCTCTACGCAGTCGGGGATGAGTTTCGTCATCATCGCCATCCGTATTTTGGCGCCAACAAGGCCCAGGAACTGGCGGCCAATTACGATGTGATCTGGTTGGAGCACGGGGCGACGCCCTCTGATCGCGAAGACTTTTTCGAGATCCCCATGGCGCCGTCGATCAAGCCCCTGGAAACCATTGCTGCGAAAAAACGCGCCATGTATCGCCGGCGTTATGAGTTGCTGGAAAGCACGTTCAACAAAGTCGACAGCGTATTGATCGGCAGCGGTGCGGCCATTCCCCCCGCGCGCACCGATACACAGGCAGCCGTGGCCATGCCCGCCGCCGTCACTCCCAACGATCTTTAAGCCCGGTCCCTATGCGCATCGCTTACTTCATCAATCAATACCCCAAGGTCAGCCATAGCTTCATTCGTCGCGAGATCCTGGCGTTGGAACGCCAGGGGTTCGAGGTGCAGCGCATTGCCCTGCGGGGCTGGGATGCCGAATTGGTGGACGCCGAGGACGTGTCCGAACGGGACAAAACCCTTTATCTCCTGCAGGGCGGGGTCATGGCGCTGCTCAAACCGGTGCTGCAAGTGCTGCGCCACCGGCCACGGGCATTCTTTTCGGCATTGTGGCTGGCGTTGCGCATGGGGCGGCGTGCCGATCGCAGCTGGCCGTATCACTTGATTTACCTCGCTGAAGCCTGCCGTATGCTGCCCTGGCTGCAAACGTTCGGTGCAGAACACGTGCATGCGCACTTCGGCACCAACTCCACTGAAGTGGTGATGCTGGCCAATGCGCTGGGCGGCCCGACGTACAGCTTCACCGTGCACGGTCCGGAGGAGTTCGACAAAGCGCAGTTCATTCACCTGGGTGAAAAGGTCCGGCGCTCGGCGTTCGTCGCTGCCATCAGTTCATACGGGCGCAGCCAGTTGTATCGCTGGGTGGACCATGGGCATTGGGCCAAGGTGAAGGTCGTGCATTGTGGGCTGGAGCGGGCGTTCCACGATGTGCCGGCGGTGCCGATCCCCGCCGTGCCACGCCTGGTTTGTGTCGGGCGTCTGTGTGAACAGAAAGGCCAGTTGTTGCTGATGGAAGCTGCACGCCTGCTGGCGGCGAAAGGCGTGGCATTTGAAATGGTCCTGGCCGGCGACGGTGAAATGCGCGGGCAAATCGAAACCCTGATCGCGCAACACGGCCTTCAAGCACAGGTGCGCATCACCGGCTGGATCGGCAGCGAACAAGTGCGCGAGGAAATCCTGGCGGCGCGCGCCATGGTCTTGCCAAGCTTCGCCGAGGGGTTGCCGGTGGTCATCATGGAGGCGATGGCGTTGCGTCGTCCCGTGCTGACGACCTATGTGGCGGGCATTCCCGAACTGGTGCGCCACGGTGAGAACGGTTGGCTGTTTCCCGCAGGGGCCGTGGAGGAATTAGCGGACGTGCTGGAAGATTGTCTGATGCAACCCGATGAGGTGTTGCAAAGGATGGGCGAAGCCGCGTATCAGCGTGTGCTGCAGCGACACGACATCGACACCGAAGCGGCCAAACTGGCGGCATTATTCAAGGCGCAGGCATGATCACACTTCTCGGTTGGTTGTTCAGTGCGGTGTTGCTACTCATCGTGTTGCCGGTGCTGGTGCTGTTTGTCCAGGTGCTGCTGGCCTGCCTGCCGGTGCGCTCGAATCAGCCCCTGCGAGGGCCGCGACCACGGGTGGCGGTGCTGGTGCCGGCGCACAATGAATCCTCGGTGATCGTCGCGACGATCAACAGTATCAAGCCGCAGCTCCAGGCAGGTGATCGTCTGCTGGTGGTGGCCGACAACTGCAGCGACGACACCGCCGCCGTAGCCCGTACTGCCGGTGCCGAGGTGGTTGAACGCAGCGACGAACAGCAGCGCGGCAAGGGCTTTGCCCTGGAGTTCGGCGCCCGTCATCTGGCCAGCGATGCACCTGAGGTGATGGTCGTCATCGACGCGGATTGCCAGCTGGGGGAGGGCACGATCGAACGTCTGGCCATCCGCTGCATCGAGTCAGGGCGGCCGACCCAGGCGCTCGACCTGATGCACGCGCCAACAGGTTCCGGGCTGAAGGTGCAACTGGCGGAATTTGCCTGGTGCGTGAAAAACCGCGTGCGCCCGCGTGGCTGGGCATGGCTCAATCTGCCTTGCCCGTTGATGGGCACGGGCATGGCGTTTGTCTGGAAGGATCTGGCGCTGATCGAGTTGGGCAGCAACCACATCGTCGAAGACCTGAAGATGGGCCTGGATTTCTGCCGCAGTGGCAAGCCGCCGCTGTTTTGCCCCGATGCACTGGTGACCAGCTACTTCCCCCGTACCGATGAAGGCCTGGCCAGCCAGCGAACCCGCTGGGAGCATGGTCACCTGGGCGTGATCCTGGGGGATGCACCGAGGTTGTTCGTCGAATCGATCCGCCGCAAAAACTGGAACCTGCTGGCGATGACCCTGGATATGTGGGTTCCGCCGCTGGCGTTGTTGACCCTCATGCTGGGGGCCGGGTTCGTTCTGGCATGGCTGGTGGTGCTGTTGGGTGGCCCTGGCGCGCCGGCCTCCATCGCCACGGCGGGGATGGTCCTGCTGGGCGTCTCGATCCTGCTGGCATGGAGCCAATTCGGGCGGGCGATCATTTCGTTCACCGCGCTGATGTACGCCCCCCTTTACGCACTGAAGAAAATCCCCCTGTATATCGGCTTTTTGCTCAAGCGCCAGGTTGAGTGGGTGCGTTCGAAACGGGATGATCATTGATGAGCACCTGGGGCTGGCAACGTCACTGGCAAACGATCGTGCGCAAAATCCGTGTGGTTGGCGATGCAAGCGATGAACAAGCGTTGATTGAAGGCTTGTCCGACCCGCAAAAGGCCACGGTTGTCGGCTTCGTCAACGCCCATGCGATGAACCTGGTGACGGGCAACGACGATTACTACCAGGCCCTGTCGGCGGCCGACGTATTGCTGCGTGATGGCTCCGGCATGACTATCCTGTTTCGCCGGCTGGGTACCGAGCCCGGGCTGAACATGAACGGTACCGATCTGATTCCGAAGTTGCTGGCCGCTTACAGTGGGCGGCGGGTGGCGTTCTGGGGAACACAGGAACCGTGGTTATCCAGTGCGGTACGACAAAGCGAAGCAAGGTTTTCGGTCAATGTCGTTTCGGCTCACCATGGTTTTGCGCCGATGCAGGAATACGTTGATCTGGCCGTGAAACATCAGCCGCAACTGATTGTGCTGGGCATGGGCATGCCCAAACAGGAGGCTGTCGCTGCCATGCTGGCGGCCAGCAGCGAGCCCTGCGTGATTGTATGCGGCGGGGCCATCCTGGACTTTCTCGGCGGCAAGGTTTCCCGCGCTCCGCAATGGATGCGCCGCCTCGGTTGTGAATGGGTATTCAGGCTGATCAGCGAGCCGAAACGCCTGTTCAGCCGTTACGTGGTGGGTAACCCACTGTTCCTGTTACGGACTTTTCTCAGCAAGGATTTTTGAGGGGAGTCGGCCTAAGTAACAGTTCTGAAATATCTTGCAAAACACTCGGCTTGCATCTTTACTCTGCTTAGTATTTCGACTTGGCAGGTGTGCTAAAACTTTTATCTTCACAAGGGGTGTTGACGACTTAATGGCGTCAAAAACCGGTGTCCACGGAGGGAGTTGCGAGTTTATCGCAAGAAGGAAAGTTGGCATGTATTCAAAGACGTGTAATGTCATGTTTTTGCAGCACGTCGTAGAGCGCTGATGTCGAATAGTGGGTTTATTGGTTTTAAACCTGAATAAACTTTATTTGACGTGTGTTGAAAAAATGAAAGAAAAAGCAGCGCAAATATTACGCAAGTTATTATCACCATCGGTGCGATTTGAACTGCGAAAAATGCTCGCCTGGTTTCAGGATATCGCCGCGCGGGCCTGTTTCTGGCAGTGGGAGGTAGTTCGATTCAAGCTACGAGAAGACAGCGCTCACGACATCCTTTACCTGGGCACGAAAACACGCCGAGCGTTTGCGCAAGTGTTGTTGGGCGCAAAGCCCCAAGGTGCCGATAACCGGATGCGGCTGCGAAAGTCGGCGCACACCGTGCTGGTCACTGAAGTGCCCACTCCCGGTGCCTTGTACGTGCCGCAATTACTCAGTGCGGTGGTTCCGCTGAACCGCTCTATTGATGAGATTGCCGGACAATACAACGCCGAACTGCGGCGAAACCTGCGAAAGAATCGTGCTCGTTATCGTATGCAACAGGCGTTGAACGATGATGATATCGCCAGCGCGGACCGTGACATGCTGCAGCCCTATGCCAGCGCCAGGCATGGTTCCGCGGCCTCGCAAATTGCAACCCATGAGGTGCATCGCGTTGCAAAAACCGCCGGACGACTCGATCTGGTGCTGTTGGAAGATGAGGTCGTCGCTTGCCACCTTGGCTGCACCGTGATCCGCGCGGGCAAACGTTATTGGAGCACCGTACGGTTCGGGTATCCCGATACCGTGTTCTCTGATCAGAAAAAGTTGCGTGAAGTTAATTCGATTACCACGTTCATGGCACTTGAATGGGCGATTGAAAACAACTTCGATTACTACGATATCGGAACTTGTCTCGCTCGTCCGGATGACGGGCTTCTTGAGTGGAAGAGAAGGCGCGGTGGTGATGTCGATACGTTGGGTAATCACGGTTATTTGTTTGTAACCCTGCCGAAAGCGGGCGCTGCAGAGTTTCTTTGGGAAACGCCACTCTTCGCAGTTGAAAGTGGAAAGTTGACACTGCACTTGGGTGTGCCTGGCGATAAGAGTGATGCACAAGTTGCCACTCGTTATCGGGAAATGGGGTTCGGTGGGTTATCCAGGGTCTACCTCCATTGTCCAGATACACCACGGGAAGAACTGCTGGATATTTTGCGCAGTCGATACAGTCACCTGAACGATCCCCCGCTCCTTGAAACAGTTTTGTCGCCTGAACAGTCGCCCGTTGAAAGGGTCGTTGGGTATAGCCGCGGTTAGAGGGGGTGAGGACATGTTGCAGTTAAACGCGTCGGCCGGCAGCAGTCCATCGAAGTGGAGCCTTGCTGCGTACAAATACATGTTCAATACCCGAGTGACCCGCAAGCCCTCGGCGACCCTGGAAAGCCTCGCGGTCAAGTCCTGGGACATTGCGCCCGGCTCGAGCGCTATTGCACCGCCAGCGTTTTACCTGCCCAACCAACTGGAGCGGGTCACCGGTTGGGAAGAGGCGT
>Ga0308165_1001034_pt1 | contig 42206 bp, 37 predicted proteins | sample PhyWR2_FD_201032 | JGI IMG/M metagenome (GOLD analysis project Ga0308165, IMG submission 201032) | Phyllosphere microbial communities from UC Gill Tract Community Farm, Albany, California, United States - DLSLW.R2 | ecosystem: Host-associated > Plants > Phyllosphere > Unclassified | place: USA...
CGCACCAAGTGCAACAAGCCCGACTGTAGATGAGCAGTCTGTTCCTCGTTTCATGCAATTCGGACCACGTCAGTCGCCAGGAAACCGTCTTCAAAGAAAGCCACGCCTAGCGCACTTGACCACGTGGAAAGTCCCTGTAGATTTTTTTTCTGAATCGACCCCTGCCATGAGAATTTGCACCCAGCTGCCCGTTCTTCGTGCACCGCAACATCACCAATCTGGTCGTGAATTCAGAGCTGAACTGCCCATCGGTCATTCAGTTCGCGGTCGAAGTCCTGAAAGTTGAACATGTCATGGTGGTCGGCCACTATGGCTGCGGTGGCGTACAGGCGGTCGTCCAGCAGCAGTCGGTTGGTCTGGCGGAAAACTGGCTAGGCCATGTCGAGGACATTGTGCACAATAATGCCGACCAGCTTGACGGCATGAAAAGTAGCGATCAGCGAAGCGCGCGCCTGTGCGAATTGAAAGTGACTGAGCAGGTGGCTAACGTCTGCCGGACCACCATACTGCGCCGTGCCTGGCATCTGATGAGCAAAAGCACGAAGGCCGAGAGAGGAGTCCGGACGGGTCTACGGTTTCTTCATGGGACTTTCTCAATGTCGCGTTCCCAGAACTGACTTGCCTGGGCAATCCAGCCTTGGGCGCTGGTTCCTTGTCCGATGCCAAAGCCGTGACCAAGACCTGGATAGCTGTGATATTCGACTTTCGTGCCTTTATTTCGCAAGGAAGCCACCCGCGCCTCCATCGTGGCGGGCGGTGCAATCGCGTCGCTCTCTCCCACAACGACAAACGTCGGTGGCTCTGAGGCGGTGACCTCCGAGTGGGCGGTATACGCCATCACCACGACCGATGGTTTGGGCAGTGCCATACCGCCAAAGTGCGCGACGCCATGCGAACCGATCGCAGCGACCATACGAGCACCTGCGGAACTCCCCCACAGGGAGTAGCTTTTCAGACTAACGTCCAGTTTATGGGCGTGCTGGGCGATATATGAGATCGCGGCGGCGAGATCTTGCGTGGCCGCCCTCTCGCCTTCTCCCACGCGATACTTCAGCACAAACGCATTGAGGCCCCGCTCGCTGATCGCTGCGGCGTACGGGAAGCCTTCATGCACTGAGCCGACGTAGGCGAACCCGCCGCCGGGCGCGATGACGGCGAACGGAGCGCCGGGTTTTCCACGAAAGAAAAAAAGCCCGGTGTTCTTCAGCGCCGGCTGGAGCTTTTTCTGGGCATCGGTATAGAAACTGGTAAAAATGGCCCGTCCGCCATTGACATCGTCCACCATCCGGTTGAGCGAAGAGATGACCACCTGCGGGTCCACCTGCGTGTGATACGGCAATAACTGGCCGATATCTCTCAGTGGCATCGCCTTGTCATAGTCTCGGTTATCCCATGGGAGCATCAGGTAACTGAATCCCTGAAAGGCTCGATGGTCTAACAGGTCGCCAAGTCGATCGTCCATCCTCAGATGGGGGAATTGACGGTTGGGAGCACCCTCCTGAGTCGCACTTGCTTGCTCAGCGGCCTTGTGGTTGAAAGCAGGCGTTGCCTCGCTCCCTTCGGCAAAAGGAGACGCGAGAAGCATTGGCAATGTTCTTCTTGCGAGGTTCCGCGCGCGGAAAGTCCAAGACTTGGTTTTCATCGCATTTCTTGAGAATGACCTGAGGGATTTCGGCGTTTGGCAGGCGGGGTTAAATGACACGGCGCTGTCAGCGCTTCGGAGGGGCTTCCACATCTGAGTAGACAAGCACGCTATCCGGAAGCCGCGCGCCCTGGATTTGAATCGCCGACGCAGCAGCGTTCAGTTCGGCGAGTTCGTCCGGCGTGAAGCGGACGGCATCGGCGCCCATGTTGTCCAGCAGGTGCGCCATCTGTGTCGTCCCCGGAATGGGCACGATCCAGGGCTTTTGCGCCATCAACCAGGCCAACGAAATTTGAGCAGGCGTGGCACCTTTTTGCGCAGCCCAGCGCTTGAGGAGTTCAACCAGCGCCAAGTTGCGGGGAAGGTTCTCCGGCGCAAACCTGGACTCAACCTTGCGGATGTCGCCGTCAGCAAAGCGCGTCTGGGCGTCAATGGCACCGGTTAGAAAACCTACCCCGAGTGGGCTCCACGGCACAAAGCCGATGCCCAGCTCCTGGCAGAGCGGAAGCACCCATTTTTCTGGGCCGCGCCACAGCAGCGAATACTCGTTTTGAACGGCAGTCACGCGCTGCTCGGCATGCGCGCGGCGCAGCGTGTTCGGCCCCATCTCGCACAAGCCCCAGTGCAACACCTTGCCCTGCGCCATCAGGTCCTTGACCGCGCCGGCCACGTCCTCGATCGGCACCTGCGGGTCCACGCGGTGCTGGTACAGCAGGTCGATTCGGTCCGTACGCAGGCGCTTGAGCATGCCTTCGACGGCCAGCTTGATGTGATCGGGCCGGCTAACAAGTCCCGGCCGACGCTCGCCCGTCTGAAGATCAATGTTCCAGCCGAACTTCGAGGTAATGACGACCTGGTCCCGAAAGGGCGCCACGCCTTCGCCAAGGATTCGCTCCACCTCGTGGGGGCCGTATGCCTCGGCCGCATCGAAGAAGGTGACACCGCCGTCATAGGCGCGCCGGATGATGCGGATCATCTCGGGCCGGCTCGGCACCGTGGTCTGGTAGGTGCGGCTCATGTTTTGCACACCGAGCCCCAGGCTGGAAACCTCCAGCGATCCGAGTTTTCGCCGGACCATCGCCTGAGCCTTCATGGATCGGCTCGAACCGGGAACCTGCACCGCCGCAGGCGTGGCCAGGCACCCCACCAGCGGTACGGCGGCAAGGGTGGCAGCCGATGCCAGGAAGCCTCGGCGTCTGAAAGGGGGTTGGGTTGGTGGGGTCATGGGCAATGCTTTCTGTGTGGGTGATGATTTGCGCTGGGCGTGTCAGAGGTCCAGCCGCCGCTCGCTCATCCACTTAACCATGGCCGGATCGCGGTGCGAGAAAAAGCTGCTGGTGCCGGTCTCGAGCGTTGCAATGCGGGCCATGTCTGAGGCGTCCAGTTGGAAGTCGAAGATGTTCAGGTTTTCGACCATCCGCTCCTTGCGCACCGACTTGGCTAAGGCCACGATGCCGCGTTGCATGAGCCAGCGCAAAACCACCTGCCCCACCGATTTGCCATGCTTGTGCCCAATGGCGGTGAGAACTTCATTCTGGAAAAGGTTGTTGCGCCCTTCGGCAAACGGCGCCCAGGCCTCGGCCTGCACGGCGTTGGCCTGCATAAACGCCGCGCTTTCTTCCTGCTGGTGGAAAGGGTTGACCTCCACTTGGTTGACCGCCGGCTTAATCTCGTTGAAGGCCATGATGTCCATCAGACGGTCGGGCTGAAAGTTGCTCAGGCCGATGGCCCGTAGCTTGCCGGCCCGATAGGCTTCCTCCATTGCCCGCCACGAGCCGTGCACATCGGCGAACGGCTGATGGATGAGGTAGAGGTCCAGGTAATCGAGCTTCAGGCGGCGCAGCGACTTGTCGATGGCCTCTCGGGTGCGCTCGAAGCCCGTGTCCTGCACCCACAGCTTGCTGGTGACGAACAGGTCTTCGCGGGCGACGGCGCTTTCACGCAGGCCCTGGCCCACCGCTTCTTCGTTCATGTAGGAAGCCGCCGTGTCGATCAGCCGGTAGCCTGATTCAATCGCATCGACGACGCTGCGCTGGCACTCCTTGGGGTCGGGTATCTGGAAGACGCCAAAGCCCAGCATGGGCATTTGCAGGCCATTGTTGAGGGTGACATGTTGCATGGGTAGGTTCCTTTACTTGGTTGTGCCGGCCGGCCATTGGCCCAGCCAAGCGTTGACGCGGTTCATGGTTTGCCGTTCCTGGTCGGCCTGCATCGAAAAAGCGCGGCCCAGTTGTGCACCGGGAGCGTGCCGCGCGATGACGCGCTCGCTGCTGCCCAGGCCGTAGCCGCCGTGGGTGATGAAGGGGATGAGCGACTTGCCAGCCAGGTCGTGTGCTGACAGGAAGCTGCGGATGATGGGCGGAGTGGTTTCGCCCCAGATGGGCATTCCCAGAAAGATCGTGGCGTAGCGGGCGATGTTGGGCACCTTAGCTTTCAGCGCAGGTTCGATGCCCTGGTCGCGCTCCTGCTTTGCCTGCTCGACGGTGGCCAGATAGTCGTCGGGATACGGACTCGCGGGCAGGATCTCGAACAGGTCCGCACCGAGCGCGCGCTGGAGCAACCCGGCCACCACGCGCGTGTTGCCTGAGCGGGAGAAGTACGCGATGAGTATGGGCTTTCGGGGCCGGGCAATGCGTGCCTCTGCCGCGTCAGGCATTGACGCGGTAGTCGCCAAGGGCAAACCAGCCCATGCGGCCATCAGCTGGCGGCGGGTGCGTGATGCTTTTAAGCAGTCCATTTTCGGTACCTTTTTTAGTTGGCCTGCAACGCGGCATCACGGTTGCGCGCGTGAAGGCTGCATGGAACCGACCGGGGTCGCTGCCCCGGCCAGCTTGCCAGCCTGGTACTGGGCATCGCTGACTTTTTCAAGCCAGTCGACGGTTTTGCCGCCTAGCCGCTCGCCAATGGCCAGGTGGGTCATGGCACTGTCGACGGTCGCGCCGTGCCAGTGCTTTTCTCCAGGTTTGATGCTCACGACATCCCCAGGCCCGATAGTCTCAACCGGACCAGCCCAGCGCTGCACATGCCCGGCGCCTGCAGTGACGACCAGTGTCTGGCCCACCGGATGGGTATGCCAGTCGGTCCGAGCACCTGGCGCAAACGTCACGTACGCACCGGTTGCGCGTTGGGGTTCATTGAGCGAGAACAGCGGGTCGACCGTGGCCACACCCGTGAAGTTCGCCGCTGCGCCTTGCGTTTGCGCACGCGAGCCCTGGCGCGAGATCGACAGCGTTGGCTCCGCAGCAGGCGAGGCGGAGGCGGCCGCGCCCTGCACCTGTGCGTGCGCCGGGCTGAGCCATAAGGTCAGCAGTGCGTATGCGACAAACGACTGCACCATAGGTCTGTTTTTTTTCCTGTTCATCATTGTGTCCTTTTCGTTTCTGTTCATTGGCTTTCAAGATGTCCGACGGCGGGTAAGCAGAACCATGACGACCACCAGAGACACTACCAACATGGCGGTGCTCGCATTGAACGTGTTGGCAATCCGGTGTGCAAGATGCTCGACATCGCTCGATGTCCGCGTGGTCGTGGCTGCCGAAACCGCCACCAGGGCGCTCAAGCCGAGTGCGCCGCCGATTTGATGCGCGACATTCACTACTCCAGAAGCCGCACCAGCGTCTTCCTTGTTCACACCCGCCACTGCGGCCATGGTCAGGGGTGCGAGTACGGCACCCTGGCCCAGACCAATGAGGATCATTGGCAAGGCAACGTCAGTGACGTATGAAGAGTAAGCGGTGACCTGGGCCAGCCATGCCATGCCTACAATGGACACGGCCAGACCCGTTGCAAGCAGCCGCGTGTTTCCGTAACGACGGATCAGACGCGGCGCCATCAAGGCAACCACGAAGTTGGGAATGGTGTTGGGCAAAAATGCCAGACCGGCCTGCAGGGGGTCGTATCCCAGAACGCCCTGGAGATACTGGGTGCTGAAAAAATAAAAGCCAACCATCCCGCCCAGAAACAGCATGCGCGCAAGGTAGGCGCCACTGCGTTCGCGGCTGGCGAAGAGATGCAGGGGTAGGATTGGCTGGGCAGCCCTGGATTCGTGAAAGACGAAGAAGGCCAACAGCATGATTGCACTGATCACGGACGCCGCCGCGAGGTAGTCGCCCCAGCCCGCACTGGCAGCACGGACGATGCCGTAGACCAGTGCCGTCATCCCCAGCGTGGACGTCAATGCGCCCGTGATGTCGAGCTTTGCCATGCGGCGAGGTGTTTCTGTCAGGTAACGACGTGCGCCCCATATCAACATCAGGCCAATGGGCAGATTGATAAAGAACCCGAAACGCCAGCTAAAAAGGTCCGCAACCAACCCGCCCAGTACCAAACCCAGGCTGGCACCCACGCCTGCTGCGGCGGAGTAGTAACCAAAGGCTCTTGTCCGCGCAGGTCCTTCTGCAAAATTGGTAGACAGCAAAGCAAGTGTTGACGGCGCGAGGATCGCAGCGCCAACGCCCTGGGTGGCACGCGCGGCCAGCATCAACTCGGGGATTTGCGAAACGCCAATCATGAGCGATGCGCCTGTGAACACCGTAAGGCCCAGGATGAACATCCTGCGTCGGCCGAAGATGTCGCCCGCGCGTGCCCCAAGCAGCAGCAATCCACCGAAGGCCAGCGTGTAGGAATTCTGTACCCATGACAAACCTGCCGCCGAGAAATGAAGCTCTTCCTGGATCTTGGGCAGGCCGGTCAGGACAATCGAGATGTCGACAACCAGCATCAGGTAGCTGGTGATGATGATCGCCAGCACTGCAACCAGCTTGGGACCGGGAATCTGCCTGCCTGTTCTCGTCGCGAGGGTTAAAGGGGCGCTGCTCACTGAAAAATTCCCGCCAGCTTTGTCATGGCAGCACTGCTGGACGCAGATTGATGGTTTTCAAGCTCAGGTGGTGTCATGATGGTAAATGGGTTGCTATCAAGAAATTGAATGCCGTTTATGGCTTGGAATGCGCGACGCTGACCCTCACCCGACGCTGCAGGGCGTGCAGGCATGTCAGCGCGTAATGCGTCATAAAAACATAGAGCCCCAGGATGGAGATCCAGTGCAGAAAGAATCCTGTTGAGGACGCTTCGAAGTCCCACCATTCCAGGCTCATTTGCATTGCCAGTTTTGAAGCCACACCCATGACAAATGAGCTTTGAACGCCATATCCTGCTATGGCGGTAGCCACCACGCGCAATGTCGCGGTGCGGATCGTGTTTTCTTCAGCCAGCTTGAATACGCCGCGCGCTGCATACATGACGCGCTTCCACCGAACGCCCAGGTGAATGGCCACCAGGATCACCACCCAATACGCGGCCAATGTATGTATTTGGCGCGTTGTGACTCCGCCGGTCGGCGCCAGAAAGCTGAGCACTGTTTGCGAGATCAAGCCGCTGGTCAACATAAGGGCCAGCATGGCTGCGAGCAGCGACATGGTGAGCGCTACGTCAAACCATCTTCGCGCTTCACGGGGTGCCTTGTTGACATGGCCCCACCATCGGCGATTGAAAAAGTTGTGCGCCAGGACCAGCAGGAACATGCCGGTCCCGATCAGCTCATGCGTCACATTGCCAAGCCAGTAATAAGCGATTCCCACCAGCAATGAACTGGCCGCAATCGCGTCCAGTACCAGCCGCAGCAAGAAGGACTTTTTGATCATGCTTGGCTACTACCCCTACTTGAAACGCTTCATGTCATTGAACGTATAAAGATGCTGCTCGTCGTCGCGCGCCTGATGGCACGACTGACAGCGGGCCGTGTTCTCGCTCATGTTGATGGTTTTGTCAGGTTTGAAATGCTGAAACTGCCAGTCGCCGGTGCGCCGTGCGGGGGCAAAGTCAGCGCCCCAGCCGTCTTTTTTTTCCATCACGAAATAGCGAAACACCTTGCCGTCCCTGTAATCGACGAGCACCACATGAGTCCCGCTCGGGATGGCTTTGCCAAGTTTGACGGCGTCAATCGCTTCCTGGCTGGTCAGCAGATGCTCTGTGACCTCACCGCGCTTGACGGTGTTGTAGTGAACCAGCCGCTCCAAATTGGTGGGAAACGTGACCCTGTTCACTTCAGCGCTTACCGGACTGGCAATGAAAACGACAGTACCAAGCGCAAGCATGCCTATAGCCAAAAACAGGGCGGTACGTTTTTTCGATGTGAAGAGTGCTTTTGAGAACATGCCACGGAGTCTAGACATGACGTGATTGAATGACTAGACTGTCGAATCTGCATGACCTTTTAAGCTGGGCTAAAGAATGACGCGTTTTGATGATCTGGCAGCCTTTGCGGCAGTGGTGCGAACCGGGAGCTTTACACGTTCAGCAGCACAGATGGGGGTCTCCCCGTCTGCCCTCAGCCAAACCGTCAAGGCATTGGAGCTGAAGCTGGACATGAAGCTTCTGAACCGCACAACCCGAAGTGTTTCGACGACGGAAGCCGGCGAGCGCCTTTACCAAACGGTCAGTCCGCGTTTTGCCGACATTGAAGGTGAGCTCAATCTGATGCGTGAGCTGCGCGGGAAACCATCCGGTCTGATTCGAATTACCGGCACAGAAAATGCAATCCGGGCGGTGGTCTGGCCCAAGCTGGAGCCGTGGCTGCCCAGATATCCTGATATTCAGCTGGAAATCAGCAGCGACAACCGGTTCGTGGATATTGTGGCCGAGCGCTTTGACATCGGTGTGCGCCTTGGCAACGATGTGGCCAAGGACATGATCGCGGTGCGCATCGCGCCCGATATGCGCATGGTCGTTGTGGGAGCGCCGGCTTATTTTGCAAATCACCCGCCACCGCAGGTGCCGCAGGATCTGCAAGGTCACGATTGCATTGGGCGACGCCTGCCGACCCACAATGGCCTGTTGAGTTGGGAGTTCGAACGTCTGGGCAAGCGTTTCAACATCAGCGTTTCAGGACGTCTTGCTTTCAACATCAACGAATTGATTATTGCGGCAGCCCTGAGGGGCCACGGGCTGGCCTGGGTGCGGCACGAACAGGTTGCTGACTACCTCAACAAGGGTCAACTGCTGTCGGTTCTCGACGAGTGGGCATCGACATACAGTGGGTACCACCTGTATTACGCGACGCGCCGCTCCTCGCCCGCTTTGGCGCTCGTTGTCGATGCGCTGCGGTACGAGGGCAGCGCGTAATTCAACTTGCCGTCTATTTTTCCGCGTAGTCAGCAATGGCATGTTACGTCGCGTGCCTGCCGTTTCCGCAGGGTCCTCGATGGCGCGCGGTCATCACTGCATTCCATCCGCGTTCGGGTACGGCAGACGTTAATTCCCGGCCAAAACCGCTTGAGTATCCTGTGATGAATCAGCTTGGCATTCTCAATTTCCTTTTGCGCTAAAAAACTGCAACCGTTAACGGCTCCATGGTGTTCAGCGCCGAAGGCGCTCCCACCATGGATCGAATTGCCGCGTCGGATCGTCCAGGAAGAGGGTCTCTCCGATGAGCGGCGTCAGCATCTGATACGGCTTTCCCTGGCTCGCCTGCCTCAACAGCTCAAACGGCTCGTACCAGTCGTGCGCCGCAATGCTAAAGCGCCCGACATGCGCTGGCAGCAGTGTCTTGGCACGAAGATCCTCGGCCGCCTGAGCAGCCTCACCTGGGAACATGTGAATGTTGGCCCAGCGTTTGTCATATTGACCCATATCCAGTGCCGCGAGATCGAACCCACCCAAGCGCTCCCCAATCTCGCGAAAGTGTGGACCGTAGCCGCTGTCGCCGCTGAAGAAGAGCCGGCGCTGTGCCGACTCCAGCGCAAAGGCGAGCCACAGGGTCTTGTTGCGCGTCAGCATGCGCCCGGAGTAATGCCGCGCCGGCAAAACGTGAATGCGCAGACCCGGCACCAGTTCCAGCACGTCATTCCAGTCAGCCTCGTGAACGCGGTCGGGCAGATACCCCCAACGTTCGAAGAACTCACCGACACCCAGCCCGACCACGACCTGTCCCACCTTTGGCAACAGCGCCTTGGCACTGGGATAGTCCAGGTGATCCCAGTGATCGTGCGTGACCAGCAGAACGTCAATGTGAGGCATATCGTCGGCCAAGTACGGCGATGTCCCTGGGAATGCTTCATTGGTGCGGGGGAACGGCCCGGCGTTGGTGCTGAATACTGGATCGATCAGGATTCGCTTGCCGCCCAGCTGGACGAAGTAGGAGGAGTGGCCCAGCCACACCACCACGTCCTTGTCCTTCGCTAGCGCTGAGAGGTTGACCTTGGTGAATGGGAGCGCAACGGAGGGCCTGAGGTTGGGGTTGCGGTCGACTAGCATCGACATCACGTTGGACGCGAAGCTGGTGTCCTGCGTGCGCATCGGTGTATCGATGAGGTTTTGGAAGGCTCCATTCACGTAATGGGGCGAGCGCTCGACCGCCTGAAGGCGGGCACCTTCGGGCAACGCGCCGAACTTCGGGTGTAGCAAATAGGCATAACCCAAGCCTGCGATGCCTGCCAGCAGCAAGAGGGTGATGCCTGCGTGACGCCGCCATTTGCCTATCAACGATCACCTCCATGCGCCATCGGCGCTGTTGGCGGGCGAGGGGGTGGCAAGGCCGCGCACCCGTTTTCCAGCCTGGCGAGCTGAAAAGCAAGTTCGTCTCGAACGCAGGCAGGCTCGTGCGCCAAAAGCATGTTGTCCGTGTCGTCCACGCCAATCTCCACGTTGGCATATTTTCCCGGCATCCATAACTCCAGTTGGCAAGGGCAGGCAGCCACTTCAAAGCTCAATGAATCAAAGGTTTTTTGCGTAGAACGCTGTCAATTTCCCCACCGCGGCATCCACATATTTAGGAACCCAGTAAGTTTCGATATGCGTTGCGCCGTCGATCTTGAACAATTCCTTGTTCTTCGTGCCCGTGGCCTTGGCGAAGGCGTCTTCGCTCATGTACAGGCTGTCGGCTTTGCTACCCGCGATCATCAGCAAGGGCCGGTCGATCAGTTCAATCTGGTTGGTGGCATCAAAACGCATCAGGTCCATCAAGCTGCTCGTGGTGTACTTGAAGGTCGAATTGGGATGCGCGTGCGTCTTCCAGTAATACTCATACCCTTGCCGGTAAAGATCGAAGGGCAACTTGGCAATCTGCTCATCGGTCAGATTGGCATCGCCCGAATAGAGAACTGCCCCGTCGGCCGCTTCCTGGGCACGAGCGGCCGAAGCCTGCTCGAGCCGTTGCTGGATGGTGCCCAGTTGCGAATCCCCGTAGCCATTGCGTCGGACACGTCCGGAGTTGAACATGCTCACCGTCGCAATCGACTTGAATCGCTTGTCAGTCTGGGCCGCAGCCAACGAATACCCCCCGCCGCCACAAAGGCCGAGCAAACCCAGCCGATGCACATCGACTCCCGCATATTGGGTGATGAAGTCGGCCATCCCGTGGATATCTTCGATTCGGTTGGCAGACTTGTCCACACTGCGCGGCTGTCCTCCGCTGGCACCCTGGTAGGCGGCATCCGCGGTAATGGTGATGTAGCCTTGCTGGGCCAGCCGTTGAGCGTAAAGGCCTGCCACCTGCTCTTTCACCCCTCCATTCGGGTGCGCCACCACCAAAGTCGGGTAGGTTTTCTTCGGATCGTAATTGGCAGGGGTATAGACGTTGGCCGCTATGTCCAGACCATTGAGTTTGTACTTCACCGGATGGATGTTGACCTTGTTTGGCTCGTTCGTCGTGATCGCGCCATCGTAGGCCAGGGTAAACGGGTTCTTCTTGTAGTCCGCCGCCAAGGCTTCGCCTACCGGGATACCGAACATGGCGGCCATGAGCGTGGCTTTCAAAACTGTCTGTTTCATACAAATTTCCTTAGGGTTGAATTCAATTGCTTTTTAAAGAGCGACCGTTGCCTGCCGCCACCTCTGGCTGGGTTGCCAAAGGTGGCGGGCTTTCTCGTTAATCGAGTTTTTTGTCTGCAAGGAACCTGGTAACCAGGTCTGCAATCTGAAGGTTGTTCAAGTCGGACATCGGGAAATGCGTGTTGCCCTTGATTCCGATCTCCGGTAGATGGATTAATGTCACGTCACCACCGTGCTTGTTGACGGTGTCGCGCCACAACCGGGCCATCTTGAGCCGGGCTCGCCAGCTATCCTGGGCAGGCAGGTCGATCGCCTGCTCAGGAATGTTGTCGCCATAGACGATGAGGATCGGAACCCGCGTCAGCGTCAGGAACTGCGACATTGGTACCGCGCTGCCCTGCACCGTGTCGAACGCGCTGGGAATCGGCGGCGGCAGCTCCCCGTCGGGGAAGATGAAGCTGCTGCCCGGCTCGAACGCCACAATTCCTCGAACCTTTTCGTTTTTGATCCGGGTCAGCCAGCCAGGTCCACCACCCTGCGAATGGGTGAACAAAATGCTGGGACCCGTCTTGTCGAACACCGCTGACACCCCATCAGAGACCACTGCCATGTCGAACGGCCCGGTATTGGGCGTCATCGCGCGGAAAAACTGCTCCCGCGTTTTCTCGTCCCGTGCAAACTGCACGCCATTGAAATAGTTTGGCCAGAGACCGACGCGGAACTGGTTGAACCAGAGCTGCTCGTCCGGCGTGGGCTTGAGAGTGGCTTCGACCATGCTTCGTCCGGCATCTCCACGTCGTGGCTGATCGATCAGATAAACGCCGAATCGACGGCGCAAAAAGATGGTCTGGAAACCTTCGCGGCCGTCGGCCGTGGTTTCCCAGGTTTTGGAAAACTGGCCTGCGCCGTGCCACATGACAATGGGAAGCTTTCGGGCATTGACCGGGATCTGGTAGAACGCGTAGGCATGGTCGCCGTGGTAGGTCTGCCCATCAGGCACCATGGGTTTGCGCGGGTTGAATGTGCCCGGCGCGGCGATCATCGTGCCGCCGGCGGCGAAGCTGCCCTGTTCCTGGATCAGCAAGGGGCCGGCGGAACTGCCTGGACGGCTTGAGGGACTTGCACAGGCTGCAAGCAAGCTCACCAGGGCGACCGTCAGAATGGTCTTAGCCGCCTTCATGTCAGCCTCCCGTAGCGGCAGCCAGTGCCTGTGTAAGTGCTGCGCCCGCGCGCTTGGCTGCCTCTTCATCGCCGCGATCGGCCAGGACCTGGACGACGTGGCGCAGTTGTGCTGCGCTGATGCCGACGCGCATGCTGGCACGCATGTGCGAGCGCAACTGCGCGTCCACACCGGGCGTGGCGGCCAGCGCTCCGACAGTGGCAAGCTCACGGCTTTGCCAGTCCAGGTTGTCGCGCTCGAAGACGTCACCGAACAGATGCGCCTGCAAAAACTGGTTGATGACAGGCGCGAAGTCAAACACAGGGCCTTTGACTGGCGCGCCGGAAATGCGGGTCTGGTTGGCCAGACCCGCCGCGAGCAATGCTTCGCCGGTCGGTACCGGGCGGCTGGGTTCGCGTCCAGGCGCATCCTGGATCCCGCGTAGTTTGCGCGCTTCCACCACCTTTATCAGCTCACCGAGCGCGTTCAGACTGCGCGGAAAGCCGACGTAAGCGTAGAGCTGCACCAGGATTTCCTTGGCTTCGCTCACGCTCAGGCCTGCGTCCAGTCCCTGGTTGAGGGCGGCGGTGAGCTTGGGTATATCGCTTGCAGCCATGAAGGCCGCGATCAGGGGAATAGCTTGCTGCTTGGCGGACAAGGTGTTGGATGGATAAGCAGCACTGGGCATCTCTAGCGGTGCGACGGTTCCTTGCGCGGCGCGGCTTGGCCCGGACGCCAATCCCAAGCCAAGGGCAACTGCTGAGGCAACCGCCATGGGCTTGCAGTATCTGGAAAATAGTCCACGGGTCATTGGAAAATACTCCATTCATTGTTGATTCCTGCACGCATGCACTTGGACCGAGGCCGCTTGGCAGGTTGTTGCCAAAAAAAGGAATAGCCCGGTTCACATCCGGAGTCACCTGCCGAGTGAAAAATAGGGCAGATGTCGAACGCGAAGCGCTGTTCTAGGAAAATTGAACATGCCCCCACTCTAAAGACACCTTCATTGAATGACTAGACTGCCGAATCTTGATAGTCTTTTAAGCTGCGCTTAATAATTAGCCGGATTTATGATCTGGCAGCCTTCGCGGCATTTACACGATAAGGGCTTCGTCCAGGATTTTTGCGATTACGGTTGATCTTGAATCTTGTATTCAGGCCCTGTAGAGCGCAAGGCCCAGCCGTGGCATGTCACCGGCAGCGGCCAGTGCCGCGGTGGGAATGATGGCCCATCGCGAACGCCAGGCCAAGTGTGAGGCCAGAGACAACATTTCCTACAGCGATCTGCGCGCATCGGTATACACGATGAGCACGTCGATCTGGCCGCCCACAAGGTCCGCCAGCGCCTGCGGTATGCCGCGGTAGGGCACGTGAATCATGTCGATCTTCGCGGATGCCTTCAGCAGTTTCCCGGCCACCCGGCTTGAGGTGTTGCCGCTGCCACAGCTCAGTGGCTTGGTGGCAGCACGCCGGCCTTCAGGCTGCAGGGGTTTGTGTATAGCGAGATGGTGCGTGAGAAAAGGGTTAACCCTAGGAACATTTCTTTAGGAATATTTATAATATCGCATAAATGAACATATGTTCTTATATGCGAACTAAAAGGAGAGCGCACACCATGAGGATGACAGCGGCCATCATGTACGAGCAAGGTCTGCCTGCGCCCTATGCGCAAAGCCAGCCGCTCAAAATCGAGGAAGTTGACCTTGAAGGCCCGGGCGAGGGCGAGGTTCTGGTCGAAGTTCGCGCGGCAGGCCTTTGCCACTCCGACCTGTCGCAAATAGCCGGATTAAGGAAGCGAACAGTTCCAGTCGTCGTCGGCCATGAAGGTGCCGGCATCGTGCGGGAAATCGGCAGGGGCGTGGAACACCTCAAGCCCGGCGACCACGTGGTCATGACGGTCGGGTCCGGGTGCGGCCACTGCCACGCTTGTGTGAACAGCAAGCCAGTCCTTTGCGACCTGGTTGGCGACTCCCGCAGCAAGGGCGTGTTGATGAATGGATACCGCCGGCTCACCCGTCACGGTAGTCCGCTTTACCACCACAGCGGGGTGTCATCGTTTGCACAATATGCTGTCACAGTGCCAGGCACGTTGGTAAAGATCGATCCGTCGATCCCCCTGGATATAGCAGCATTGTTTGGCTGTGCAGTCATTACTGGAGCCGGCGCCGTCTTCAACGCCGCAAAGGTACGCCCTGGGCAGAGCGTGGCAGTGTTCGGCCTGGGCGGCGTCGGACTCAATACAGTGATGGCCGCCAGGATCAGCGGTGCCAGTCAAATCATCGGCATCGACATCAACGAAGGGAAATTTGCGCTGGCCAAGGAATTGGGCTGTACAGACACGGTGTCAGCCCTCGATCCAAAACTGCGGGAAAAAGTCGTCGATCTCACACGAGGCGGCGTCGACTTTGCCTTCGAAATTTCGGGCAGCCAGGCAGCCATGACTTCCGCTTACGCCATCACTCGCAAGGGCGGGGAAATTATTTGCGTAGGCCTGGGTGGATCAGGGGATCTTTATACCTATCCGCACACCGCGCTGGTGTCGCAAGAGAAGGTGCTTCGCGGGTCGCTGATGGGAAGTTCGGTGCCTGAACGGGATTTGCCGCTGTATCTCAGGTATTACCAGGAAGGGCGATTGCCCGTGGACCGTCTCAAGAGCGGCACCATGGGATTTGACCAACTCAATCACACGCTGGATTTACTCGACCGTGGCGAGGTTCTGCGCCACCTGTTGCTGCCGCATGGCTAAGAACGAAGTGACGACGTCCGGCGCAGTGCGTTCCAACGTTTGGTCAACTTGACTGGCAGCCAACTAATGTTGGGGAAAGCTCAACCGGTGTATTTTTGTTTCGCTGTACTCGGAGAATGAATATGAAAAAACGCAATGTCATTGGCTTGTTGATTCTTGCGGTGGCTGCCTCTTTCGCCGCCGCGCAGCCTGCGGCAAATCGGCCTATCCGAATCATCGTGGCGTTGGGACCGGGCACGCCCAGTGATGCTGTGGCCCGCGCAATCGCCCCGAAATTAAGCGCCATCTTGGAACAGACTGTCATCGTTGACAACAAACCGGGCGCCAACGGCGTGATCGCGATGCAGGAATTGATTCGCGCCAATCCCGATGGGACCACCTTGCTGATGGGGTCGATCTCGCCGCTGGCTATCAACGTGGCCTTGATCAAAAACCTGCCTTATGACCCTCGTCGTGATATCACCCCCGTGGGAGGTGTTTATGCGGCCAACCAGGTATGGGTCGTCAGAAACAGCTTTCCGGCGCGTACCTTCGCTGAGCTGATTGCTTATGCCAAACAGAATCCCGGAAAGGTCAGTGCTGGACATTATTCATCCTTGACGCAGATTCAGTTTGCGGCCGTTAGCAAGATGGCGGGCATGAACCTGCTATCTGTCCCCTACAAATCGACCTCCACGGCCTACACCGATCTCATCGGCGGAACCATTGATCTGTCGTTGATGGATATGGCGACTGCCATTAACAATGTGAAGGGCGGGCAGGTACGTGCGCTGGCTGTGACCACACTCAAGCGTAATCCGCTTGCCTTGGAAATACCTGCTGTTTCCGAGACGCTGCCAGGGTCACACTTCGCCACCTGGTCGGCCTTGGTGGGACCTCCCGGAATGCAGCCGGAAGTGGTTAATCGGCTCAACGCCGCCATAAATCAGGCCATCAAGCAGCCTGATTTTGTCAACAGCCTCGCCAGCAACGGCGTCATCGCCTGGAGCACAACACCTGCTGAACTCAAGTCAAGCATTGAGTCGGAGGTGAAGACTTGGAGCAAGCTGGCGCGCGAAGCCAATATCCAACCTGAATAGGCTACGAGCAGGCTGCCATAGCCAGTAAATGTACGAATGGCGCCTTCGCTATCTTCGCCATGTGCAAAAGACGCTGACGCGCAATTGACCCAACAGCAATCCAACCACAAACCAAGCTTATTCAAATGGAGAAGACGATGCAAAGCAACGCCAAGGAAACCGGCCGGAAGATCATGAACGAACTGATGGGTGACGGCTATGTGGAAGGAAAGGACAAAAAACGCAATGCCTTCAATTCCGTGCTCAACGATTATTCGGAAGAAGTGTGCTTCGGGCGGGTCTGGTCACGCGGCGGAATCGATCGCAAGACGCGCAGCATCCTCAACATTGCCATGCTGACCGCGCTCAACCGCCCGGCCCAGTTGCGCAACCACGTGGACGGCGCACTCAACAACGGCGTCACGGTCGATGAACTGCGGGAAATCCTGCTTCATACGGCGGTGTATTGCGGCCTGCCCGCAGCGGGAGAGGCCTTCAAGGTCGCCGAGGAAGTTCTGAAAGCCCGAAAACTCATCGATTGAGCCGACGTCTGGCGCTCCCACGACTGATCGTCACGCACAAGGCTCGCAAGAGTTCAATAGTCATCAAGCACCACACATGGAAGTTATATGCAGGAAACCCTAAAAGACCAGACAGAAGCTGAAACGATCCGCGCCTATATAGGTGGGCGCTGGCGCGATGCCGAAAAAATGCAGGAGGTGCGCGACCCCTATCGTGGGAATGTCGTGGCTTATGCGCCCATCTGCAGCAGCGAAGATCTGAACGACGCGCTTGCCGCCGCTCACAAGGCCAGGAAGGTCATGGCTGCGATGCCGGGTTACGAGCGGGCTGCCCTCCTGCGCCGCGCCGCGGATCTCGTGACCGCGCGAAGTGATGAGATTGCCCGTGCCATGACACGGGAATCTGGAAAAGCCTTGAGCGACTCCGTGATCGAAGTGCTGCGCTCGGCCGATACGTTGCGCCTTTGCGCCGAAGAAGCCATTCGAATCCAGGGTGAGCATGTACCGATGGATGGCAGCCCGCTCGGTGCAGGCAAGATTGGCATGCTCATGCGCTTTCCAGTGGGCGTCGTCGCCGCCATCACGCCGTTCAACGGCCCGGTGAGCCTGGCCGCTCACAAGGTGGGGCCGTCGATTGCGGCCGGCAACACGATGGTCCTCAAGCCTTCGCCCAAGGCGCCGCTTTGCGTGCACAAATTTATCGAGGCCATCATCGAAGCCGGCGCGCCGCCAGGGTCTGTCAACACCATCTACGGCGACGCAGTGTCCCCGAAGCTCGTGACCGATCCCCGCGTTGATTTCGTGAGCTTTACCGGCTCGATCGCCGTTGGCAAGATCATCCGAAGCAGCATCGGCATGAAGCGCGTCGCGCTTGAACTGGGCGGGATCGGGCCGACTTTCGTGCACGGCGATGCCGCGGACCTCGCCGCCGCCGCGAAAGCCTGTGCACGCAACGCCGTGTCGCTCGCAGGGCAAAGCTGCATCTCGGTGCAAAACGTGTTCGTGCAGAAACCGGTGTACGAGAAATTCCTGGAGGCGGTCTGCCGTGAAATGGATGCGATCTGCTTTGGCGATCCAATGGACAGGGCCACCGATGTCGGCACGCTGATTGACGAGCAAGCCGCCATCCGTGTCGAAGGCATGGTGTCGCGCGCTGTCGATGCGGGCGCGACCCTGCTTCGCGGCAGCCGCCGCCGTGGCGCGCAACTCGATGCGACGATCCTGACGAACGTCAAGCCCGACATGGATGTGGTCTGCGACGAGATCTTCGGTCCCGCCATGACCATACAGCCGTACGAGCAGATCGAACCCATCTTCGAGGCCATCAGCGACAGCGCCTACGGGCTGCAGTGCGGCATCTTCACCAACTCGCTCGACCTGGCACTGTCGGCGATCAAGAACGTGCGCACCGGCGGCGTGATCGTCAACGGCACATCCCGATGGCGCAATGACCAATTGCCTTACGGCGGCGTCAAAGACAGCGGCATGGGCCGTGAAGGCCCGAAGTACGCCATTCGCGACATGACCGAAGAGCGATTTTTCGTCTTGAATTGAACTGAAATAAAAACGCTGCGCGCGACACGTGTGCAGCCCTGAGGAAGACAACAGAGTGATAAACGCAAACTTCAGCACGACTGTCGGTGCGCCCTTCGTCCTTGGTGGCTTGCAAGGGGCGCTACCGTGAGCACGCTCTCCTACACCAGCGCCACGAGGTGCCTGGCCCCCATTCCACCGTCCGAGCGAGACCTGCCGACCGTGACAGCCGAGCCTTTCTTCAAAGTGTCCGATGAGCCGATGCCTCTCGAAGGCCCGGCGTTCGACCGGCAAGGTAATTTGCTGTTTGTGGATATCTATGGCGGTCGTGTGCTTCGCCTGTCCCCCGGGCAACAGCTCAGCACCGTCTACACCGAAAAGCACTTGCACCCTTCGGGGATCGCCATCCACAAGGACGGCCGCATCTTCGTGGCGGCGGTCGGCACCAGGAACCTCCAGGGCCTGTTCGACGCCGGCACCGTCATGGCGATGGACCCTGACGGAAGCAATCGGCAAACCATCGTGGCGCCGAGCGCCGGCTACGTCGCCAATGATCTGGTGTTCGACCGTGATGGCGGCTTTTACATGACGGACTTCCGCGGCACATCGACGCAACCGGTCGGCGGTGTCTATTACATGACGCCGGACTTTAAAACGACCACGCCGGTATTGCCCAACATGTCCGGCGCCAATGGCGTGGCACTGAGCCCCGATGGCAAGGTGCTGTGGAGTACGGAGTTCAGCGCCTGCCGATTGCACCGCGCCGACCTGAGCGCGCCGGGCCTGATCGCGCAATCGGGCTCGTCGATACCCTACAAGTTCATCGGTCCTGGACCTGACTCCATGCGCACCGATGCCGACGGAAACGTCTACGTGGCGATGAACCGGCAGGGACGCGTCCTCGTCTTCAGTCCCTATGGCATGCCCATCGGCCAGATCCTGCTGCCGGGGCGTGAGCACAACCACTTCCTGAGATGCACGAGTCTGGCCTTGAAGCCAGGTTCACGCGACCTGTTCATCGTGGCCAGGGACGAGGTGGGCGGCGGCGGCTGCATGGTCTTCAAGGCTGGCGGAGTGGCTGAGGGATTCCCGATGTTCTCCCATCACTGACAGCCCCATCGGCTTGGCTCACACCTCGTGAGGAATTTCCTTGCAATGCGCCAAGGCGCTCTAGCTCATTCAGAAAACGTCACTCTTTCATGACATCAATAGGAGACATACCGATGACCATAGATCGCAGAACCCTTATGCTCGCCACGCCTTCGCTGCTGTTATTGCGCAGCGCTTGGGCGCAAGGCGGCTACCCGAGCCGACCCATCAAGATCGTTGCCCCGTTCTCGGCCGGGGCTGCCTCCGATGCGCTGATCCGCCGTTTGAGCGAACCCGTGGGTAAATTGCTGGGCCAGCCCGTCATCATTGAAAACAAGCCGGGCGCCCAAGGCGCCATTGCTGCGCGCATTGTGGCCAAGGCGCCCAATGATGGTTACACCCTGATGATGGGCGGCAATTCCTCGCATGCGGCCAACGTTCACACGTTGAAAGACCCAGGCTATGACCCCATCAAGGATTTCACGCCGATCACGCTGGTGTCGATCAACCCGCAGATGCTGGTGGTCAATGCCGACATGCCGGTTCGCACGCTGCAGGAGTTCATCAAGTACGCCAAGGAGCGTCCAGGCAAGCTGAGCTACGGCATTGGCAATGCGGGCAGCCTGGTCGCCGCGCAGTTGCTGAAGACACAAGCCGGCATTGATGCCGTGGGCGTGAACTACCCCGGTGTCGCCCAAGCCACCACTGACCTGCTCGCCGGCCGTCTGGATTTCATCATGAACGATCCAGTGGTCACCGCTCCCTTCGTGCAGGCTGGAAAACTGCGCGTGCTGGGCATCACATCAAAGCAGAGACTGGCCACCTTTCCCGATGTGGCGCCCTTGGCGGAACTGGGCCTTCCCGGTTACGACTATGCCTCCTGGAGCGGGATGTTCGCCCCGGCGGGATTGCCACCTGAAATCACGCAGCGGCTCAATCAAGCCTTTGTCAAGGTGATGGCCGACCCCGCTATCGAAAAATTCATAGCAGCTGCAGGAATCATCCCGGTCACCTCCACACCCGAGCGCCTGCGAACGTTCGTGCAGGAACAGATCACATTATGGGGACGCTGGTCAAATGAAGCCGGAATGACGCCCAACTGAATCGTATCGACATCGGGGATCGGTTTTGTCGCGCTGACCACTGATGAACGTGATTTTGACAGGGACGAGTACCACTTTCTCAAACAGGACGGATTTGCCCTGCCAATGCATAAAACTGGCCGGCAAAAGACGGCTCGCTGCAGCCTTCCAGCAGCAGTAACTGACCTTTGCGGCTCATGTGCATGAGTTCGATGCCGGCCAGGACAGACTCAAACGGGGGAAGCACAAAACGTCAAATCGCCTCACGCGGCGTCAGCGACCTTTGCGACCACGCATCCACATGCCGGATCAGCACCTTGCTCAGCTTTTGCACGCGAGGCTGCAGATCAGCCGGAGGACCGACAAGGGTGACGGACGCCACCGCCTGCCCCGACCGGTTGTGAACCGTCGTCGCAATCCCGAAGCGCACGCCGCCCCGGACCACGTTGGTCGCAATCCGTGTTTTCCTGATCTGGTCATATTCGGCCAGGAAACTGTCCACCAGTTCTGCTTCGTCCCTGCTTCTGCGGCGCAGGTAGGATTCGCGCTCGGTCCGCGGCCGCGCGGCAAGCAGCGCCTTGCCGCCTGCCGTCATCAACAGCGTACGGCGAATGTTCGATCGCGCCTCGAAGCCAACGGCATCATCGCTTCCCGCTTCCGCGACGTAGATGAGGTGGTCGCCAGCCTGAACGCCCAGGAAGACCGACACCCCTGTGTCCTTGTAGAGCGCCGACAAATCCTCATCCGTCACGAGGCCGGCGCGGATGTGGCCGCTCGCAAGCGTGAGGCCATACAGCGCGGGACCCAGGTAGAACCGGTGCTGCTCCTCATAGAGCCAACCCTTGGCAACGAGGCCGCGAATGAAGCCGTGAACCGAACTCTTTGCGGCACCCAGGGCGCGCACGAGCTCGACGAAGGTCATGCCAGGGTGGTAAACCACTTCTTCGAGGATCTGCGTGACGCGATCGACGGTGCGGTGGTTTTGGGGGTCCGTCTTCGACTTGCCGGTCCCCTCTTCTTGGGGACTGGGAGTCGGTGTACGCTCTTTATCAGCCATCGGCTTCATGCTATTGTAAAAATTGGAATATATCGCATGCCGCGAGAAGGGTTCGCAGGATCCTGTTACAACTCACGCGTCTTAATGGCAAATGCTTTTGTCGCAGTATACGGTCATATTTCTTTCAGCAAATTAGCGCTTGCGAGCGTATCCATGGGTGCGGCAGAGAACTCATCGCATACGCCCCAACTTCAAAAATCTTCAACTGCGATCGCCAGCGCACCCTCGGCACCATTCACCACGGTGTGCGCCAGACCAGCGGCCCTGGCCAGGACGTGATCGGCATAAAAGCGCGCGGTCTTGCGCTTGGCTTTGTAAAACGCTTGATCGCTGCTGCCTTGCGTAAGCTGGCGGTGCGCAATCATGGCTGCGCTGGCCATCTGCCAGCCTCCCGCCACGATGCCAAAAAGCTCCAGGAAAGGCACGGCACCCACCGAGACTTTTTGAGCCTCGGCGCCATACCCCGACACGATGTACTGAACAGCCTGCGCCAGTGCCGTGATCCCCGCGCCCAGGGCCTCGCTGATGACCTGCAGGTCATCGCCTTCACTGCAAGCCATGCCGTCCAGCCCTTGCTTGACCTCACGCATGCGAGCCATCACCAGCCCGATAGCCTGCCCCTGGTCGCGTGCAATTTTCCGGCCGATCAGGTCGGCGGCCTGCACGCCGGTGGTGCCTTCATAAATCGTGGTGATTCTGGCGTCGCGCAGGTGCTGCGCCGCGCCGGTTTCCTCGATAAAGCCCATCCCGCCGTGAACCTGCACGCCGAGCGAGGCAATGTCAATGGCGGCTTCCGTGCTCCAGCCCTTGACGACCGGGATCATCAGGTCCACAAAGGCCTGGTGGTGGGCACGCTGCGCAGGGTCGGGATGGCGGCTCGCCGCATCCATCGCCGCCGCCACCAGGCAGGCGAGCGCGCGCATCGCCTCGGTGCGCGATTTCATCAGCATCAGCATCCTGCGCACGTCCGGGTGGCGAATGATGGCCACCTTCTCCCGGTTGCGGGTGCCGATTTCGGTTCCCTGCACGCGGCCTTTGGCATAGGCCAGCGCCTGCTGGTAGGCCCGCTCGGACAGGCCGATGCCTTCCAGACCCACCGAGAAGCGGGCGGCGTTCATCATGATGAACATGTATTCCAAGCCGCGATTTTCCTCGCCCACCAGCCAGCCGATGGCGCCCTCGCCATCGCCAAAGGCCAGCACGGCGGTCGGGCTGCCATGAATGCCCAGCTTGTGTTCGATGGAAACGCAGCGCACGTCGTTGCGCGCGCCCAAGCTGGCGTGCGGATCGACCAGGAACTTGGGCACCACGAACAGGGAAATCCCCTTGACGCCCTCCGGGGCGCCCGGCGTGCGCGCCAGCACCAGATGCACGATGTTGTCGGTCAGGTCATGCTCGCCGTAGGTGATAAAGATCTTCTGGCCCTTGATGCGATAGGTGCCATCCTCCTGCGGCTCGGCACGGGTGCGCACGGCCGCCAGGTCGGAGCCGGCCTGCGGTTCCGTTAGGTTCATGCTGCCGGTCCACTCGCCGCTCACCATCCTGGGCAGATAGGTGTGCTTGAGCGCCTCCGAGCCGCACAGCTCAATGGCCTCGATCGCGCCCCGGGTCAGCATGGGGCACAGCGCGAACGACACGTTCGCGCTGTTCCACATTTCCTCCACCAGCGCAGACACCAGGCGCGGCAGGCCCTGGCCGCCATGCTCGGGGGAGCAGGACAAGGCATTCCAGCCGCCTTCCACGAATTGCTGGTAGGCCGCAGGCCAGCCGCTGGCCGTGAAAACCTGGCTGTCCTGCCAGCGGGCGCCCTCGCGGTCGCCGATCACGTTCAGCGGAGAGAGCACGCCGCCGGCGAACTTGCCGGCTTCCTCCAGGATGGCGTCGGCCAAATCCAGCGTCATCTCTTCGCAGCCTGGCAGGCTGGCGATCTGCTCCAGGGGAATCAGCTCGCGCAGCAGAAATTGCATGTCCCGTATCGGGGCCCTGTAGTCACTCATCGTAGTTATCCGTAGTTGTAAAAGCCGCGATGGCTCTTGCGTCCCAGGCGGCCGGCGGCGACCATTTCCTTGAGCAAGGGGGCAGGGCGGTACTTCGAATCGTTGAAACCCTCATAAAACACCTGCATGATGGCCAGCAGCGTGTCCAGCCCGACCAGATCGGCCAGCGCCAGCGGGCCGATCGGGTGGTTGCAGCCCAGCTTCATGCCGGCATCGATGTCTTCGGCCGTGGCCAGGCCCTCGTTGAGCACGAAGATGGCCTCATTGATCATGGGCACCAGGATGCGGTTGACCACGAAGCCGGGGTTGTTGCGCACGGTGATGGGGGTCTTGCCGATGTCTTGGGCAAAGGCCAGGGTCCGGGCATGGGTCTCATCCGAGGTCTGCAGGCCGCGGATGAGCTCCATCAGCGCCATCATCGGCACCGGATTGAAAAAGTGCATGCCGATGCAGCGCTCGGGGCGGCTCACCACGGCGGCCAGCTGGGTGATGGAGATCGACGAGGTGTTGGTGGCGATGATGGTTTGCGCCGGCACCAGCGCGTCGATCTGCCTGAGGATGCGAAGCTTGAGTTCTAGGTTTTCCGTGGCGGCTTCAATGACCAGGTCCACGTCCCGCAGGGCCGCGTAGTCGGTTGCGCCGTGGACGCGGGCCAGCGCCGCTGTCTTTTCTTGCGCCGTCAGCTTTTCTTTCTTGACCAGCCGCTCCAGGCTGCCCGCCAGGGTTTTGAGTCCGCGCTGCACGGCCTCCTCGCTGATGTCAATCATCGTGACCTGCAAACCCGCGACCGCGCAGACCTGCGCAATGCCGTTGCCCATGGTTCCGGCACCGATGACACCAATTTTTTGAACTTTCATGCGTTTCTTTCCTTGTGTGGAGGCACTTGATGCGGTCACACCCGCTCGAAGATGGCGGCGATGCCCTGGCCGCCGCCAATGCACATGGTCGCCAGTGCGTAACGCCCCTGGATGCGCTGCAGCTCGTAGAGGGCCTTGGTCGTGATGATGGCGCCGGTTGCCCCCACCGGATGACCCAGCGAAATACCCGAACCATTGGGGTTGACCTTGGCCGGGTCCAGCTCCAGGGCGCGCATCACCGCGCAGGCCTGGGCCGCAAACGCCTCGTTCGATTCGATGACGTCCAGGTCATTGACGCTCAGGCCCGCCCGCTTGAGCGCCAGGCGCGTGGCGGGAACGGGACCCAGCCCCATCAGCCGGGGGTCCACGCCCGCGTGCGCGTAGGACACCAGCCGCGCCAGCGGCGTCAAGCCCATCGATTTCACCGCTTCGCCCGTGGCCAGGACGACGGCCGAGGCCGCATCGTTCAGGCCCGATGAGTTGCCCGGGGTGACCGTACCGTCGGGCTTGAAGCCGGGCTTCATCCTGGCCAGCTGCTCCAGCGTCACGTCGCCGCGAACATGCTCATCCGTCTCAAACACCACCACGCCTTTGCGCGTGGCGATTTCCACGGGGACGATCTGGGAGCGAAAGCGCCCTTCGGCGATGGCGCGGGCGGCGCGGCGCTGGCTCTGCAGGGCCAGCTCATCCTGCATGGCGCGGCTGATGCCGTCCCGCTGCGCGACGTTCTCGGCCGTGACGCCCATGTGGATGCCGTGAAAAGGATCGTGCAGGATGCCCAGCATGTAGTCCAGGGCCTGAATGTCGCCCATGCGCCCGCCCCAGCGGGCGGCCGGCATCATGTAGGGACTGCGGCTCATCGACTCGGCCCCCCCGCCGATGGCCACCTCGGCATCGCCCTGCAGGAGCGTCTGCGCCGCCGAGACGATGGCCTGCAGCGCCGAGCCACACAGGCGGTTCACGTTGTAGGCCGGCGTTTCCTGCGGGATGCCCGCCCCGATGGCGGCCACGCGGGAGACATAGGCGTCACGCGGCTCCGTGGGAATGACGTTGCCCATGACGACATGGCCGACGCGCGAGGCCTCGACGCCGCTGCGAACCAGCGCTTCGCGCACGGCGGTCGTCGCCAGCTGCGCTAAGGGAACGTCCTTGAGCGAGCCGCCAAAGCTGCCAATGGCGGTGCGGGCGGCGGAAACGATGAAGATTTCACGGGAACTCATGGTGGGGTTTCTGGATGGGTTGATGAAATGGAGAGGAGGGTCCGGCGGATCAAACGGTACGTGAGCGTCATTCCAGTGGCCTGCCTTATTGGTACACCGGGCCAGTGGCCGCCGGCGTTGGATAGGGACCGTGCAGAGCGCCGAATCCCTGTTCCGCCCAGAACTTGCATTGGGCCCGGGTAGAGAGCTCCGTGTCCGCACTCACTGCGTTCGATTCGAACTTCATCACCCAATGCTGTTCGGGCTGGTAGGCAGGCCAGTGGGGCAGGCCTGCGCCGTTGGGGTCGCCGCTGGTGGCGAAATTTGTCCAGTACCCGATCATCGCGTCGGAGATCTTGCGCTGCGCAGGAGTGAGCTCGCTTTGGTGGAACAGATAGGACAGCTCCTTGGTATGGGCGGCGCCCGATAGATTGCCGGGTGCATCCCAGATCGGGGCAGGGTACGGGGCAGTCGGGTCGGCAAACTCATAGGCGTACAGGCGTGTATGGGGCGCGGCCAATTGATTTGCCAGTTCCAGGTTGCACAGTCCGACGCGGTTGTTGCTGGCCATTCCCGAGTCGGTGAGTGCAGCGGCGAGCGCATAGATGGGCGCCGGGTAGTTCTCAAGCGGATAGTGTTGCTGCACGGCGGCCACGCGCGACGGTCCCAGGAACCTGGCCAGCACCGTGGGGTATTGGGCCGCCGTCAGCGGCTTGCCGCCGCCATCGAACTGCGCCGTGAGGTGAAACATTCCCTCGTCGCGGTTGGAGCCCTGCATGAAGGGGACACGGGCGAATCGGCCGAATGCTATGCCTTCGCGCATGGGCAGTGGAAAGACGCCGCTGCCCCAGGCCGGTTGTGCCCCCGCGGTGTCAATGGTGGAGGCTGCGCCGAGCTCCGCTGTCATCACGGCACTGGCTGGCAGGGCGCGCAGGCAGGGCAGCGGGTTGGCCTCCGCGCAGCCAAGCCGCGCCGCCATTTCGGCGCCCCGTGTCTCCGATGCGGTCAGTGATGGAAAGTGCTGCCATTGGCATGGGCCGCTTTCTGAAATAGCCCGGTGGAACAGCCCGTTCGCGGGAGGCGAGGCCAGCAGGATGCAGACCGCCTGCGCGCCACCGGATTCACCGAAGACCGTGACATTGCCGGGGTCGCCGCCGAAGCTGGCGATGTTGTCCCGGACCCAGCGCAGGGCCTGGATCTGGTCCAGTGCGGCGTAGTTGCCGGAGCCCAGCTGCGGGTCTTCGGCGCTGAGCGCTTGGTGCGCGAAGAACGCGAAGACATTGAGCCGGTGGTTGATGCCCACGTAGATGACGGGCTTGCCGCGGCTCACGAGCCAGTCGGCGTTGTATTCGTGCGATGCCGACAGCCGCTGGCCGCCACCGTGGATGAAGACCATCACCGGGATTTTTTGCGCGGGACGGCTGTGCGGCGCCCAGATATTCAGATGCAGACAGTCCTCATTGCTGCTGGCGAGGCGGCCGGACTGCGGGCAGGGACTGGTCGCCTCGACGGCGTCACGAACACCCGGCCACGGCACGGGAGGCCGGGGCGCTTTCCATCGCAGGTCGCCGACGGGGGCAGCTGCATAGGGGACGCCCTTGAAAATTTCAACGGCGCCGTCGTTTGACAGCTGGCCTCGGACCAGACCGAGAGTCGTGCGGGCAGTGATGGTGCCAGAATTGCTTGCAGTGGACGGCGGCGTGTTGCCAATTGACATGCACCCGGTGAGCCAGAGCGTCAGGTTGAGCAGCCATGCGTAGGATATGCGAAACATAGCGGTTTCCTTGTTCATTGTTGGCTCATGGTGCAATTCACCAGACCTAAAGGTCTTGGCCAGTTGCTTGGCGTCCTTGAAGTTTGCAAGGCGTGGGACACGGGCAGCCACCCGATCGACATCGCAATCGGACAGTTCGTCATTCACGCGCTTCGATCGCCGTCCTGCGAGACGTGGCGCGGCGGACTTGAAAGCTTGTGCCAGACCCGAATGCCGCCCATAGGCAGATCTTCCAGGATTCGTGCTTGCTGTCCAAACCCTGCCTTGTCAGAGATTAGAAGTTGTGGCGGATGCCCAGATCGAAACCATTGGAGGACTGGTTGGCGGCCGTGGTCGCGCCGTTGAGTGCCTGCCGGGAGCCGCCTGTGTTGTTCACATGCGCCAGCGTCGTGTACACCGCCGTGCGCTTGGACAGGTTGTACACATAGCCCACTGCCAGCTTTTTCGCCGTCGGCTCGCCTGCCGCGTCGCTGCGCAGCCGGGAGTAGGACGCCTTGAATTCGCCCGCGCCGAGCGGCACCCACACGCCCACCAGCGCGCCTTTTTGCGTCAGCGCGCCCTGGCTGTCGCGGTTGAGGGTGGCCGAGGCCTTGGCCGGCCCGAAGTTGTAGGAAGCCGCCGCTGCCCGGTACACCGCGTCGCCTGCGGCGTAGTCCGTGCGGCCCCAGTGCGCAACGGCGCTGACCGGTCCGCTGTCGTAGTTCAGGCGGATGCCCTCGCCCGTGCCGTCGCGGGCCGTCGCCGTTCCACTCGGGTTTTCGCCGAACCACTTCTGCACGTTTGCCGACAGGCCGCCCAGCACCTTGGGCGTGGTGTAGCCTGCGGCGTTAGACACGCGCACGGCGCCGTTGGCTTGCGTAATGCTGGCCGAGTAGTTGATGCCGATGCCTACGCCGACGCCAAAGGGGTCGTACCGTCCGGTGTAGGCGTCGTACATGGGCGCCCACTCCCGGCCCAGGTGGACCTCGCCCCAAGGTCCCACCAGCCCCACGATGGCGCGCCGGTTGAAGGTCAAGCCGCCCGCCGTCGTATTGCCGCTGGGCTGGTTGTTGGTGCTGGTGGCCTGGCCCGAGCCGCTGTCAATCAGAAAACCCGACTCCAGCCAGAACATGGCGGACAGGCCGCCGCCCAGATCCTCGGTGCCGCGAAGGGCGAACTTGCTGGTGGCGTTGCCGCCGCTGCCCACGCCCGAGCGGCTGGTGAGCGAGCCCGTGCCGCGCGTCAGCGTGGCGTCCGCCGTGCCAGACAGCGAGACCGATGACTGGGCGTGGGCGGCGACGGACAGGCCGAGCACCGAGAGGCAAATGAGTGATTTTTTCATAGGAATGAACCTGGGTCTCCGTGAATTTTCTAATTGAACTGAAAGTGAAAGCTCTTAGGGTTACATGTTTGTGATGTCTTCATAGGAATAAATCCGCTCTCCGTGCGTTGGATGAAAAGGAAAATTTTCGGGTGGCAAATCTGCTGCGTAGGTACCCGGCGTCAAGATCGAGCTACCTAGGAGAGCGTGTTCGTCTGCTATACGAATAGCTCGTCCAAGTAATAATCACGTTGCTCGATGGCCCCTGCGACACAGCTCTACGTTTCCCGTGCAGGACGATGAAACTCCGGCCACTGGCGCAGCACCAGCTCACGCTGCGCGCCATACGCATAACAGCTGTCGATCTTCACGGGTCGCCCCGTGGCATCGAGCCGCTCGGGGCGCGCCCTGTCCGGGTGACTCAGGGACTGGTAGGCGACCGTCGCCAGTGGAATGAGGAGCTCCATCAAATGGGTGCAGCTGCGCTCGCCGCCGAGCCGGCTGCGCACCGCCTTGCTCCAGCCGCTGGTCATGCGCAGGCCCTTGATCGACTGCAGCGCACGGCCGCCCTCGGGGCACATGGCATAGGGTGAAGCCTCAGTGAAAGTGTCTACGCCATGCACGACCAACTGGTCATCGAAGACGAGCCGCACACCCATGTCGTGGATGGGCTCGTGTGCCGGTACCTGCCGGCCGCCACTCATCGGGACAAAGTCGTGCGGCTTGCGGTCGGTGACGCGGCCCTCGACCTCGTACAGCCCGTCGCTGCGCAAAAAGCCTCGCATGTCGATGCGCCTGAAGTGCAGTTCCTCCCGCGTGATCGCGGCGGCGTCGTCTTGTGACATGCTCAATCTCCTCAGCTGAAGCGCGGCGCGCGCTTTTCCAGGAAGGCATCGACGGCTTCGGTGTGATCCGGCGTCTTGTGGCAAACAGCCTGGAACACGGCAGAGAGTTCCAGCACTGTCTCCAGGGGCGAGCGCATGGCCTCGCGCAGCAGCCGCTTGGTAAGCCGCACGCTGTGCGACGCGTGCTGGGTGATGCGGCCCGCCATTTCGCGCGCCGAGGCCATCAGTTCGTCGTGCGGCACCACGCGCGAAACCAGGTTCCAGGCGAGCGCCTGCTGGGCGTCGATCATGTCGCCGGTCAAGGCGAGTTCGGCGGCGCGCGACATGCCTATGATGCGCGTGAGCAGCCAGGCCCCGCCATCGCCGGGAATAATGCCCAGCTTGATGAAGCTTTCCGCGAACTTGGCCTTCTCGGACGCAATGCGAATGTCGCCCATGCAGGCGAGGTCGAGCCCCGCCCCGATGGCATGCCCGTTCACCGCCGTGATCACGGGCACTTCCAGATTAAACAGGCCCAGCGTCAGTCGCTGCACGCCACGGCGATAGTCGTGGCGGATGTCCATCTCGCTGACCTCGGGGGAGGCCTGGCGCTTCATCTCGCGGATGTCGCCGCCGGCGCAAAAAGACGGTCCGTTGCCGGTGAGAATGACGCAGCGCACCTGCCGGTCGTCATGGATGCGCTCGATGGCCGCGAGAAACTCCGGCACTGCGGTGTTGCCGGTCAGCGGGTTGCGCTGTTCGGGCTGGTTCATCGTCAGGGTGACGACAGGGCCGTCTTTTTCGTAGATCAGGAAGTCGGACATGTTGATGCTTTCTTGAGGGTGTTGTTGTCGATCACGAAGCGGAACCGGACGTCGCCTGCCATCAGCCGCCGGTAGGCCTCGTCGATGTGGTCGGCGCCAATGACTTCGACCTGCGCGCCGATGCCGTGCTGGGCACAGAAATCGAGCATTTCCTGGGTTTCCCGCAGGCCGCCGCTGCGGGTTCCAGCAATCGAACGGCGGTTGTTGAGCAGCGCGGCGGCGGAAATGTTCAATGGCTTGCCTGGCACGGCAAGATTGACGAACGTGCCGTTCAATGCCAGCAGATCAATGTATGGGTCCAGATCGATGTTCAAGGGCACCGTCGAGAGGATGAGGTCGAACGAACTGGCGAGCTCGGCGAAGGTGTCGGTCTCCGTGGTGAGGCGATAGTCATCGGCGCCCAGGCGCAGCGCGTCTTCGCGCTTGGCCCATGACAGATCCAGGACGGTGGTATGCGCGCCCAGCGCCTTCGCAATCTGTACGCCGACATGCCCGAGGCCGCCAAAGCCGAGGATCGCCACGCGCTGGCCCGGCCCGGCGTTCCAGTGCCGCAGCGGGGAGTACATGGTGATGCCCGCGCACAGCAGCGGCGCGGCGTTCTTGAGCGGGATACGCTCGGGGATACGGACCACGAAAGCCTCGTCCACGACGATCTTCTCGCTGTAGCCGCCGTATGTCGGCTGCCCGTCGCGGCCGATGGCGTTGTAGGCCAGCACACGTCCGCCGGTGCAGTATTGCTCCAGCCCGGCGCGGCAGCTGGCGCACTCGCGGCAGGCATCGACCATGTTGCCGACGCCCACGCGGTCGCCGACAGTGAAGCGGGTAACCTCCGCGCCGACGGCCGAGACGATTCCCGCGATCTCATGCCCGGGCACCAGGGGGTAGCGCGTGTTGCCGCGCGTGCTGTTGGCGTGGTCGATGTCCGAGTGGCAGATGCCTGCGTAGGCGATGTCGATCAGGACATCGCGCGGGCCGGGATCGCGCCGCTCGATCGTGGTTGCCTGGAATGGCTCGTTGGGGCCGCAGGTGCAGCGTGCGTTGACTTTGATCATGGGGAAGTCCGCCTCATTGCCGGGTGGTGAGCGTGGCCAGCAGTTCGTTGACGTCCTGGACGTTTTCAAGGCTCTGCGCGAGAGCGAGCATGCGGTCAACGTCGCACTCCGGCAGGCCTTCGCGCCATTTGACCGCCAGCTCGTCCCAGGTGACGCCGCCGCGCAGGCTGTGTCCGCGCGGGTGGTCCACGCGGTGCGAGACGGTGGCGCCATCGGCCGTGGTGATGCGCACGATGGCGCCGCGCCCCGACGGCTGGTCGCGGTCCATCTCCGCGTCGCCGCACAGCGTGACCAGCGGGCGCAGGCGCGAGAAGGCCGGTTTGCCCAGCACCTCGGGGAAGGGCGATTCCCTGAGCTTGAGGCCGCCCTGGACCAGCGCCGCGCTGAGCATGTCCTGCAGGCAGATGTTGTGCATGTCGCGGCCGTTGACGACCTTCATCGTGTTGGTCGGCATGCCGACGTAGATCGACTCGATGGCGTTGACATCAATGCCGTGCCGGGCCACCAGGGTCAGGGCTGCCTCGACCGGAGCGTGGATCGGGTAGCCGGCGTTGATGAACTTGAAGTTGGCGCCCATGATCTTGTAGGTTTCACCCAGCCCGCGCGTGAGCGCCTCGCCCTGTTCCGCCAGGCCCCAGGCATGCAGGACGCCATAAGGGGCGCCCAGTATGTCCTCGTGGCCTTCGAGCCCCACCCCGGCCATCAGCGCGCCGGTGACGCCGGCCGAGGCATGCTGGCCGTTGCACAGCGATTTGCTGATGTGGCGCTTTTCCGCGTAGAAGGCGCTCAGGGCATTCGTGCCGAAGCTGGTGAGCGCCATGGCATGGCAGTGGCGCAGCGCGTCCAAGCCGAGCAGCCGGCTGGCGGCCGCGGTGCAGCCGAAGGCATACAGGAAGTCTGAATTGAGGCCGAACCGGTTCTTCATCGAGAATAGCCCGCCGCAGGCCTCGACGACGCGCACGCCCACGTCATAGCCCAGCACCACCGCGTTGAGCAAGTCGGCGCCGGTGGCGCGCTGGCGCTCGGCCATGGCCACCGCCGCATGCACGATGCTCGCGGCCGGGTGGCCGCCGACGACGTGTGCGCCATCGACCTCTTCACCGTGGCCGGCGGCGCCGTTGGCCAGTGCCGCGTTGGGCGCGGACACGCGCTGGCCGGTGGCGTAGATGCGCGCTTCTCCGGGGCCGCCGGCCTGCGCGGCGTACTTCGCGGCGAGTGAACCCGCCAGGCTGCGCCGCGAGAAATAGGCGCCCGCGATTTCGTCAAAGATCACCTGCTTGGCGCGTTCCTTGACTTCGGCAGGAATGTTGCTGCATGCAGTGGAGGCCGCGTAGCGGGCGAGGGTCAGAGTCAGGGTTTCGGACATGCTGGGCTTCGCTTTAATCGATCTTGATGTTGGCGGCCTTGATCAGCTTGGAGAGTTCGGCTGTCTCCGTGCGCATCATGGCCGTGAACTGCTCCGGCGTGGAGAGCAGCGGCTCAATGCTCTGCTTCTCGAGCTTGTCCCTGAAGGCCGGGGAGGACAGCATCTTCGTGAGCTCGGCAGCGAGCTTGTCGACGATCGGCTTCGGTGTGCCGGCCGCGACGAACACGCCGTACCACGCCTTCTCCTGGAAAGCCGGCAATCCTGCTTCGGCAAAGGTCGGAACCTGGGGCAGTAGCAGCGTCCGCTTCGGGCCGGTCACGGCAAGCGGCTTGAGCCTGCCCGCGTTGATGTAAGACGCCACGGCCAGTGGCGTGTTGTACGACACCTGCACTTGGCCGCCGAGCGTGTCAGTCAGCGCTGGTCCCGCTCCTTTGTATGGGATGTGCTGGATCTGCACGCCCGCCAAACGGTTGAACAACTCGCCGTTGATATGGGAGCCTCCGCCGTTGCCGGAAGATCCATAGTTCAGCTGGCCGGGCCGCGCTTTCGCATAGGCGATGAATTCCTGCAGCGTGTTGACCGGAATCGAGGGATGGACCGACAGCACGTAGCGGCTCACGCCGACAGTGCCGACCGGTATGAAATCCTTGATCGGGTCGTAGGACAGCTTGGCCAGCAGCGGGATCGTGATATGGGCGTTTGTCCCCAGCAGGATCGTGTAGCCATCCGCAGCTGCACGCTTCACGGCGTCGGCCGCGACGGCGGTGTTGGCGCCGGGCTTGTTCTCCACGACCGTCGGCTGGCCCCAGCTCTCGCGCAGCCAGTCGGCGAACAGACGTGTCACCGCGTCGGTGCTGCCGCCCGGGGGAACGCCGACGAGGATCTTGATCGGCCTGCTCGGGTAGGGCGCCTGGGCCGGCTGCGCGCCAGCGTCAAGCGACCCGGCCACCAGGAGGCCGATGAGAGCGGTTCGAAAGGCGATGTTCAGGAACTGACGCATGGCAGTCTCACTCGGGCTGGATGTTGGCTTCTTTGGCCAGACGCACCCACTTGGCGATCTCGGCCTCCATGTAGGCCTTGAGTTCGTCAGGGCCCATGATCAGGGGAATCGCTCCCACGGCGGCGTACTTGTCCGCGATTTCCTTTTGCTTGAGCGCCTGGATCACTGCGCCGCTGATGCGGGTGACCAGCTCGCGCGGCATGCCGGCTGGCCCGACGAAAGCGTTCCACGACGGAAAGTCGAAGCCCGGCAGCGTTTCGGAAATGGCCGGCCAGTCAGGGGCGACCGGATTGCGTTTGAGCGAGCTGACGGCCAAGGCCCGCAGCTTGCCACCCTTCACCTGGGCCATCGCGTTGCCCTGGTCGGTGAGGGTGGCGTCCAGCACGCCGCCCACGACATCCGTGAGGGTGGCCGGCGAACCCCGGTAAGGCACCGGCAGCAGATCAATGCCCGCCATCTTGTTCATGGTGGCAATCTGCACCTGGACCGTGGCCGTGGAGTAGCCGATGCTGACCTTGCCCGGGTTTTTCTTGGCGTGGGCGATGAAGTCGGCCATGGTGCGTATCGGAGACGAGGTGCTCACCATCAGCACATGGTTTGTCAAGCTGGTGGCAGCGATCGGGGTAAGGTCGCGCAGCGGGTGGTAAGGCATGTTCTTCACCGTGGCCACATTGACCGCCAGCGGCGAGAGGGATCCGCACATCAGCGTCAGCCCGTCCGGCGCGGACCGCACCACTTCCATGGTGGCGATGACTCCATTCGCACCAGCCTTGTTGTCGATGATGATGCTCTGCCCGAGCGTATTGCTCACGAAGGGCATCAGCACGCGGGTCACATGGTCGTTCGAACTGCCGGCCGGCAGTGGAACGAGCATTCGGATCGGACGGCCCGACTGGCCTTGCGCGAAGACGCTGCCGGCGGGAAATGCCACTGCGAGGCCGAGGGTTTTGAGGAAGGTTCGTGTTTTCATGGGCTTGTCTCTGTGTGTTGTTGGTGCGCGCAGCAACCGGCGCTCAGCCGATGACCGACTTGTATTCGAGAAACTCCTCGATGCCAAAGCGGCCCCATTCGCGGCCGACCCCGGACAGCTTGAAGCCGCCATGCGTGCCGTGCTTGTCCAGCGGCGCGCCGTTGATCCGCACCCGCCCGGTTCGCAACTTCGCAGCGATGGCTCGCGCACGCTCGACGTCGGCGCACCAGACGGCACCGGCCAGCCCATACGGCGAATCATTGGCGATGGCGATCGCATCGGCCTCGTCCTGGAACGGGATAATGACCACGACCGGCCCGAAGATCTCCTCGCGGGCGATGCGGCTCGTGTTGTTGCCCGAGAAGATCGTTGGCTTCACGAAGTAACCTCGGCTCAGGCCTTCAGGCGCCTCGGGTCCGCCGGTCAGCATGCGCACGCCTTCGTCGAGTGCCGACTGGATGTAGCCGCGCACCCGCGCGCGCGCGGCTGCGTTGACGACCGGTCCGAGTGTGGTGGCTGGATCCAGGGGGTCACCGAGCACAAAGCTTTCGGCTTTTCGCGTTGCCAGTTCCTCGGCCTGCTTCAGGCGCTGCTGCGGAACCAGCATGCGGGTCAGGGCGCCGCAGGCTTGCCCCGAGTTGCGCATCGCATCCTCAATGCCATCGACGACGGCGCGCTCGAAGTCTGCGTCCTCCATGATGAGGTTGGCCGACTTGCCGCCCAGCTCCAGATGCATGCGCTTGATGCTGGCCGACCCGACCTCCATCACGCGGCGGCCGGCGCGTACCGAGCCGGTCAGGGACACCATGTCCACCAGCGGGTGCGAAGCAATCGCCTCCCCGACTTCGGGGCCGGTGCCGCACACGAGGTTGAACACGCCTGCAGGCAGGCCGGCTTGGTCGCACATCTCGGCAAATAGGAACGCGGTCAGTGGCGCAACCTCGGAAGGCTTGAGCACGACGGTGCAGCCCGCCGCGATGGCCGCGCCCGCCTTGGAAATGACCGAGCGCAGCGGCCCGTTCCAGGCCGTGATGCAGCCGACGACGCCCGACGGCTCGCGGCATACCCTGGTGTGGCCGATCTGCTCGAACCAGGCGATCTCTCCAAGGCACGTGGCAATGATGTCGAGTTCTTCCACCGCTCCGGCAGTTTGGGAGACCGCCGCCTTGGCCGCTGGATAGCCGAGCTCGCTGACGATGGTGCGGGTGATTTCCCCGGAGCGCGCCTCGGTCAAGCGCGCCAGTCTGGTGAAAATGTCGATGCGCGCCTGCACCGGGGACTGCGACCACTGCGCGAAAGCGGACGCTGCCGCCTGAACCGCCCGGTCAACGTCCTCTGCCGTTCCGCGCGGCACCACGGCGATGGGCTCCTCGGTAACTGGATTGACCACAGTGAGAACCTCGGTGCCCGACGAAGGCACCCACTTTCCATCGATGAAGATATTGTTACGTTCGATCATGTACTGTCTCCGTTAATAAGCTTGAAGCTCGTTATTCAATTGGAAGTCGGAACCCCAGGTCACCACGCCGCTTCCATGATGTGCTGCAGTTCGGAGGCGCTTTGCACTTGGCGGGGATTGCCGCGCAGGAACCAGTCGCCCATGGCCAGGCGGGCCAGCTCCGGCAGGTCTTCGTGGGGCACGCCCAGCTCTCGCAGCCGGCCGGGCACGCCCAGGACGGTGAAGATGTTCGTGACCGTGTCGATGATCATCTGCAGTTGCACGGCCGCCTCGCAGCGCGGCAGGCCCAGCGCTGCAGCTACTTTGGCAAGCCCGACCGCCGCCGCATCGGCATTGAAGCGCAGCACGTGCGGCAGCACGATGGCGTTGACCAGGCCGTTGTCCTTTTCATAGCGCGCGCCGATCGCGTGGCCCAGCACCGTCGTGATGCCGGCGGCGGTGTGGTCCGTGCCCTGGCCGCACATCACGGCCGCCACCACCAGGTCGCCGCGTAAGGCCGGGTCGTCGTGGCGGGCGGTGTCGGGAAGGTGCTGCGCTGCCAGGCGCACCACCTGCATCAAGAGCGCCTCCGCGATCGGGTCACTGGCGCGCGATGTCAGTCCCTCGATGGCCATCGACAGCGTGTTGATGCTGGCGGCGGCCACCAGCGCGCGCGGCGCCGACCCGATCAGCTCGGGATCGATGAACACGCCTTGCGCGCGGGTCTTGGGATCGAACAGGGCCAGGCGCTTGCCTTCGACCGGATCGAAGACGGCGCTGCCGGCCTTCACGATGGCCGTGGTCGGCGTGGTCGGGACGATCAGCTGCGGTAGCTTGGGCGCCAGCAGCTTAGGGCTTTTGAGCTTGCCGCTGTCGTCGGTGACGGTGCACAGTTCCTGCACGGGCCGGTTCTCGGCCGCGAGGATGCTCGCCGCCCGCGCCGTGACAATGACCGAGCCGCCACCGACCGCGATCACGGCATCGGCCTCAAGGCGCCTGAGCGCTTCGGCCGCATCTTCGACAGAGGCCACAGGGCTGTGCGCCTGCACGTCCGAATAGACTCCGGCGCAGCGCTCACCCAGCGCCGAGCGTACGCGCTCAAGCAGCGGGCCTTCGGCCATCCAGGGGCCGCAGAAGATCACCGCGCGGCTGCAGTTCAGGCGGGCCAGTTCGCGTCCTATCTGGCCCAGGCTTTCAGGGCCGTGGAACACCCGCAGCGGGGGTGTGATGTGTTGAAACGAAAGCATGTCCATGGGGGTTCCTACTGTGCGTGGGCCGAGAGTTCGGCGCGAACTTGCGCGCTCAGCGCGGCCTTGTCAACCTTGCCGACCTGGTTGGTTGCCAGGGGCTCTTTTTGCAGGCGCCAGCGGCTGGGCACCATGAAGGACGCGACCTTGCCGCGCAGCGCGTCCTGCAGCTGCTGCGCCGTAGCATCGCCTTCGACCACAACGATGGCCATCACCTCTTCGCCCAGGTCAGGGTGCGGCACGCCGATGACGGCGGCTTCCGTCACGCCGGCAATCTTCATCAGCGCGCTCTCGATGGCCACGGGCGCGATGTTCTCGCCGCCGCGGATGATCATGTCCTTGCAGCGGCCGGTGATCCAGAGGTTGCCCTTGTCGTCCAGGCGGCCGAGGTCGCCGGTGTGCAGCCAGCCGTCTTGGTCGATGGGCGACTCGGCCATGCCGTAGTAGCCCGACATCTGGGTCGGCGAGCGCAGCAGGATTTCACCGTCCGGCAGGCCGGGATGGGCGAGGAACCGGACTTCGACGCAGGGCAGCGGCCGGCCGGTCGAGCCCAGCTGATCGATGTCCTCCGAGCCGGCCGCCGCCGTGGCCTGGCCGCCGTTTTCCGTCAGCCCGTAGCCCGTCGGAATCCTCGGGCTGACGCTGGGCAAGCCCACCCGCATGCGCTGCATCAGTTCGGCATGCACCGGAGCGCCGCCAATGCTGATGGATTTGAGGCTGCTCAGGTCCCGGCGCGCTGCGTCCGGATGGTCGAGCAGGCGCGAAACCATGGTTGGCACGCAGTTCCAGCGGTTGATCTGGTGGCGCTCAATCGCCTCCAGCACGACGGCAGGATCGTAGCGCCCGGCCAGCAGCACCAGCGTGTCGCCGACGATGACGGCGCGTAGCAGGCTCTGCATGCTGCCCACGTGGAACAGCGGACCGGTGAGCAGCGTGACGTCGCGCGCCGACGTGTCCAATTGGTGCGGCAGCTTGCGGGTGATGTGCAGCGTCATCTGCAGGCGGGCCAGCAGGGCCCGGTGCGACAGCACGACCGCCTTGGGCTGGCCCGAGGTGCCCGAGGTGAAGATGATGAGGGCGGTTTCCTGCTCATCCAGCGCGCTTTCGCCCGCCGCCGGGGTTTCCTTGCCCGTCAGGGGCGCGGTGTCAAGGGCCCAGGGGCCGCAGCGCCAGCCCGCCGCAATCTTGGCGCTGGCATCCTGGTCGGCCAGGATGAGGGCGGGCTTGAGCGCCGCCAGGCCGTTGGCCACTTCGGCCGGGCTCCACCAGGCGTTGGCCAGCACGGGCACGGCGCCGGCCTGCAGACAGGCCCAAAAGTTGGCGACCCATTCGGGGCTGTTCCAGCCCAGCAGGAAGACGTGGTCGCCGCGCTTGACGCCCAACTCCAGCAGGGCGGCGGCCTTGTTCAGGGCCGCCCGGTGCAGGTCCCCGAAGCTGAAGACGCGCTCGCCATGGATGATGTGCGGCCGTTCGCCCCACTGCGCCGCGAAGGCCAGCAGGCTTTCGACCCGGCGCGGCCGGTCCGTGTACATCCGGTACGGCACCCCGCTGATGATTTCCGTTGCAATATCCTTGCCCCATGGCATGGCTGTTGATGACATTGATGTCTCCGCGTTGGTGCGACTGGTGCGCGTGCGCTGGGCTAGAGCGCAAGGCCCGGCCTCAGGATGTGCACGTTCTCTTGGTGAATGTTCAGGATTTCTTGTAGCGATCGAGCATCGCGTTGTCCTGGCCGAGTGCCGGCGCAGGTTTGGCGGGGCACCACTCGCCATCGAACTTGATGGGTATTCTGACGCTGCGAATGGTGCCGACCGTGCCTGGATACTCGACGTCAGCGATTCCGCCGGAACCGCTTGCCGCCTCTATTTCCAGCGCCTCGCCCAGACTGCGGACCACGCCGCAGGGAATGCCTGCCTTGTGCAAGCGCTTGACGATCTCCTCGGAGGTGAATCCGGAGAACACCTCGCTGAGCAAGGTGTCGCAGGCGTCGCGATGAACGACCCGTGAAGCCGCAGTGGCGAATCGCGGGTCTTCGGCCAGTTCGGGACGGTCCATGGCATCGACAATCTTTTTCCACGAACCGTCGCTGAAAGTGGACAGCAGGATGTTTCCGTCCGAGCCCGCGTACTGGCCGTACGGCACCACGCCCGGATGGCGCGACCCCATCCGCTTGGGGGTTTCGCCGGTCACGAAATACCGGGTGGCGTTGTAGACGGAGAGCGACAGCAGGGAACTCATCATGCTGACTTCGACGAGGCCGCCTTTTCCAGTTCGTGATCGCCGCAGCAGTGCGGCAAGAATTCCGTGAACCGAGAACATGCCGGACGACAAGTCGGCCATCGGAAGCCCTAGCTTGCTGGGCGGACTGCTGCCTTCGCCATTGAGGCTCATCACGCCCGATTCCGCCTGCACGATCAGATCGAAGGCGGCCCGTCGGCTATCGGGTCCCGCCCCGCCAAACCCAGAGATCGAGCAATAGACCACCCCCGGGTTGAGCTTGGAGACCACGTCGTAGCCAAAGCCGAGGCGTTCGGCAACGCCGGTACGGAAGTTCTGGATGAAGACGTCGCAATCGGCCACCATCGCGAGAAGGATTTTTTTGCCTTCCTCGGACTTCAGGTCGAGTTCGACCGAAGCCTTGCTCCGGTTGATGGTGGAGTGATAAAAGCTCACGTCGCCCTGGAGCGGCGCGATGTGGCGGGTGTCGTCGCCGGCCTCGGGCACTTCGATCTTGATCACCTTCGCACCCATTTCCGCGAGCAGCAGCGTCGCGTAGGGCCCGGAGAGGTAGCGCGTCAAGTCCAGGACGCGCACCCCGCTAAGCGGCAGTGAGGCGTCCTCCTGTGCCTGAACGCCTTCGTCGCGCGCCGCTTCAGCGGATGCCGTCGAACAAGCTTCCTCACCCTTCGCTTTCGCGATCGAGGTGTCACTGAATGTAGTCATGGTCATTTCGGTTCGGGCTTCGTTGGTATAAAGGCGCGCTCATTCAAGCGGCTGGACGCTTGGGCAGCGAGATCACCGCCGTGCCGGGCATCGCGTTCTGGCCGCGCTGGTTGTGGGCCCAGGTGGTCAGGCGAACAATGTGGTCGCCATCGGCGTCAATCTCCTTGGCTTCCACGCGGCCGCCCAGGCGAACCACGTCGGACAGGTACACGTGGGCACGGTACTGGGAGGTCGAAGCCTTCAGGAAGCCGGCGTCGCCCATCCAGTTGGTCAGCGAGTGGGTCTGCCAGCAGGTGCGCTGAATGCCCACGTCGTAGGCGATCTGCGCGCCCTGGAGCTTGGCCGCGTAGTCGTTGTAGTGCACGGAATACACCGGCTCCAGCGCATGCGTCTTCGGGTCGCGGAAGGCCCAGGCCGGGTGCTTGCGGTAGCGCTTGAGGGCCACGCTGTGCGCGGAAATACGCGGGATGGGCGCGGCGCCGCCCGCGATGAACGCGATGAAGTCGGTCAGGCCCAGCGGCCCCTTGGTGATGACGTCGATCTCGTCGCCCACCTGGACATCGTCCCAGTAGCGCGGCGTGGCGCCGCGGGGTTTTTCGGCCATCACCTGGTCCTCGATGGCAACGAGTTCCTCTTCCTTCCAGGGGTGGGGAATCTCGATGGTGCGGGTCGAGGCGCGTTTTTGCATTTCGGTGCGCTCGAAGCGCATCCGCGAACAGATAAACGTGGAGACCAGCTCGCCATCCTGGTTGCGGTATTCCTGGCGCAAATAGTCCTTGATGCGGCGTCCGCCGAAGTTGCTGTCGTCCGTGGGGCCATCGAAGCCGTCGAAGGTGACGCTGGCCTTGATCTGGTCACCCACGCGGATGGGCCGGTTGAACGTCAGCTTGGTCTCGCAATGAAAGCCGCCCAGGCCAGGCCAGCCCACCTGGATGGAGCCGAGGCACGCAAAGATGAAGCTCGGCGGGGCGATCAGGGTTCCGTAAGGCGACTGCTGCGCATAGGCTGCGTCTGTCCACAGCGGGTTGTCGTCGCCGATGCCCTCGCAAAACCGGAGGATGGCCAGCCGCGTGGCGTATTCGTTGTTGACGCACGAGTCGGTGCGCAGATCGGTGCCGATCAGGGCGCGCATGTTCGCGAGCATCTCATCGGTGAACTTGCCCTTGGCGAGTTCGTTGGTGATGTCTTTGGAATCAGCTTGACTGTTGTTCATAAATGCGAACTCACTTTCATATATACGATTTATGAACTTTAATTTGACAAGCGCGTGGTGTCAATGACCAATGCCACTTTTGGATGAAATAATTTTCTAACGAAGCAGGCCCTCTTCCCGGGACCATACAACTAGGTCCTCAATCCAACCATGTTGGCCATGCCTCTTGCCGGGCCACGCATTTGTCTTTCAAGGCCGGCACGGCGGCATCGTCGGACTCGTGTGGGACAGACAGGGCATGTGCTTTCTTTGCCAAGCGCCTGAAAAAAGGGCGCTTTATCTCGCTATTGGTCGACGCCGATGCAGTCGCGCTAAGCTTGGCGCAGTTGTCCATGCTGCTTGAAGGCATCCACTGATACATGCCTGTACGTGCCTAGCACTCCACGCTCCTTGCCTGAGCTTGGCTTTATCCATTTGCAGCGTGCGTTTGAAACGCAAACCCGACTGGTATGGTCTAAAGATGCTCACCACTCCGCAACGAGAGGTCCGTCATGTCGACGCTGCCAGCCGGGTTTGCAAAGTTAATCCTACCCTTCGCCTGCCTGTT
>Ga0308165_1001036_pt1 | contig 42097 bp, 34 predicted proteins | sample PhyWR2_FD_201032 | JGI IMG/M metagenome (GOLD analysis project Ga0308165, IMG submission 201032) | Phyllosphere microbial communities from UC Gill Tract Community Farm, Albany, California, United States - DLSLW.R2 | ecosystem: Host-associated > Plants > Phyllosphere > Unclassified | place: USA...
CCGGTCAACAGCAAGAGCGGACCGGCGACCAACGCCAGACTCAAAGCGGAATTGCGCGACGAGTTGTCACAGTTGTTTGCATTTTTGCTGAACGCGACCGCGTTTGCCAGGAAGCCGGAAAATACGTGATGAAAACGCCTTTACTCCTGCTGTTACGCGCCTACAAGCTGGGAGTGAGCCCTTATCTCGGGCAGAATTGCCGTTTTTATCCCAGCTGTTCCGACTACGCCGCCGAAGCCATCCGCCTCCACGGTGCATGGAAGGGCAGCGTACTGGCCGGCAAACGCCTGTGCAAATGCCATCCCTGGCATCCCGGCGGACTCGATCCGGTGCCTGAGTCCAGCATATCAGATTCCTCCTCTCCCACTGTAGCCGCTGGCGGCTGCAGCCACTCCTGATTTATTGGTCAATACTCTTATGGATATCAAACGTACCGTCCTGTGGGTTGTCTTCTCGTTTTCCCTGCTGCTGCTCTGGGATAGCTGGCAACGTCATAACGGCAAGCCGTCGATGTTTTTCCCGACGACGACCCAAGAGGCTGCACCGGCTGCTGCCGGCGCCGACCCGTCCAAATCGCCCGTGCCGCAAGCGGCCGGCGCCGCCGGCACGACCGCCGGCGCAGCTGACGTAGCAGGCGGCTTGCCTGCCGCCAAGGGTGAGACCATCACCATCACGACCGACGTCGTCAAGGCCGACATCGATACCGTCGGCGGCGAACTCAAGCGCCTGGAGCTGCTGAAGCACCGCGACACCGTCGACCCGACCAAGAACCTGGTCCTGTTCGATTCGAGCGCCGGTCACACCTATCTGGCCGAGTCCGGCCTGATCGGCGGTCCGTTCCCGACCCACAAGTCGATCTTCACCGCCAAACCGGGCGCACGTGCGCTGGACAGCGGCAATGAAGTCCAACTGGTGCTGGAGGCGCAGGAAAACGGCGTCAAGCTGACCAAGACCTACACCTTCAAGCGCGGCGACTATTCGATCGACCTGAAGCACACCGTCACCAACGACAGCACAGCGGCGATCAATCCTTCGCTGTACCTGCAACTGGTACGCGACGGCAACAAGCCGGGCGGGGAATCCCACTTCTACAGCACCTTCACCGGTCCTGCTGTCTACACCGACGCAGATAAATTCCAGAAGCTGACCTTCGAGAAGATCGAAGAAGGCAAGGAACAGCACGCCAACAAGGCCGACAACGGCTGGATCGCGCTGGTGCAGCACTATTTCGTATCGGCCTTCATTCCGCCTGAAAAAGCGCAGCGCGACATCTTCACCAAGAAGATCGGCACCAACCTGTACGCCGTCGGCAACATCCTGTCGCTGGGCACGGTTGCCCCGGGCGCCAGCGTCACCATGGACGCGCGCCTGTACTCCGGTCCGCAAGAATCGTCCGTGCTGGAAAAGACCACCCCGGGCCTGGAACTGGTCAAGGACTACGGCTGGCTGACCATCATCGCCAAGCCGATCTTCTGGCTGATGATCCACATCCATGCCTACGTCGGCAACTGGGGCTGGACCATCATCCTGTTGACGATGCTGATCAAGGCGGTGTTCTTCCCGCTGTCGGCCGCCAGCTATCGCAGCATGGCCAAGATGAAGGCCGTCACCCCGAAGATGACCGCGATCCGCGAGCGTCACAAGGGCGATCCGCAAGCGATGAACCGCGAAATGATGTCGCTGTACAAGACCGAGAAGATCAATCCGCTGGGCGGCTGCCTGCCGATCGTGATTCAGATCCCGGTGTTCATCTCGCTGTACTGGGTGCTGCTGGCCAGCGTGGAAATGCGCGGCGCGCCGTGGCTGGGCTGGATCCACGATCTGACCGCGCCTGATCCGTTCTACATCCTGCCGGTGCTGATGGCCGTGTCGATGTTCATCCAGACCAAGCTCAACCCGACCCCTCCGGATCCGGTGCAGGCCAAGGTCATGATGTTCATGCCGATCGTGTTTTCGGTGATGTTCTTCTTCTTCCCGTCCGGCCTCGTGCTGTACTGGGTCGTGAACAACGTCCTGTCGATCACGCAGCAATGGGTCATCACCAGAAAGCTGCAGGCAGGCAAGGCTTGACGACCTGCGCATCAGGTACCTGTTAGTCACTTGTTAGTCGAAAAAGCCCGTGGCATGATTTTCACGGGCTTTTTTTTCGTCTCCATTTTTCTATTTTTTGAAAAGCAGTGCGCATCATGACTCTCGACACTTCCCCCATCGCCGCCATTGCCACCGCCCCCGGACGCGGCGGCATTGGCGTGGTCCGTCTTTCAGGCAAGAACCTGTGGCCGGTGATTCAGGCAATTTGCGGCAAGGATGAGAACGCGCTGACGCCGCGTCAGGCTACATATTTGCCGTTCAGGCGAGCCGACGGCAGCGCGATCGATCAAGGCCTGGCGATCTACTTCAAGGCGCCGCATTCCTACACCGGCGAAGACGTGCTGGAGTTGCAAGGCCACGGCGGCCCGGTGGTCATGCAGATGTTGCTGGCGCGCTGCCTCGAAGCCGGTGCCGACATCGGCCTGCGCCTGGCCGAGCCGGGTGAGTTCACCCAACGCGCCTTCCTCAACGACAAGCTCGACCTGGCGCAGGCCGAAGCGGTCGCCGACCTGATCGAAGCATCGACCGAAGCGGCCGCCAAGTCGGCCTCGGAATCGCTGTCCGGCGCCTTCTCCAACGTCATCCATGACCTGGTGAGCAAGGTCACCAACCTGCGCATGCTGGTCGAAGCGACGCTGGATTTTCCCGAAGAAGAAATCGACTTCCTCGAGCAATCCGACGCGCGCGGCCAGCTCGCCGCAATCCGCGCTACGCTCGACGACGTCTTCATGCACGCATCGCAAGGAGCGCTGCTGCGCGACGGCCTCAATATCGTGCTGGCCGGCAAGCCCAACGTCGGCAAGTCGTCGCTGCTGAATGTCCTGGCCGGCTCCGACGTCGCCATCGTTACGCCGATCGCCGGCACCACGCGCGACAAGGTCACCGAGACCATCCAGATCGAAGGCATGCCGCTCAACATCATCGACACCGCCGGCATTCGCGAAGCCGATGAAGACGGCGGCGGTCCCGACGAAGTCGAGCGCATCGGCATCGAACGCACCTGGGGCGAAGTCGCCAAGGCCGACGTCATCCTGCACATGCTCGACGCCGACCGCGGTCCGACGTTGGAAGACGAAAAGATCACCGAGCGCTTTCCCGACGGCGTGCCGGTCATCCGCATCTGGAACAAGATCGATCGCTCCGGCCACAAGCCGGCGGTCGACAAGATGACGGACGCCACGCATATTTACTTGTCAGCCACCGACCAGGTCGGCATTGACCTGCTGCGCGGCGAGTTGCTGCGCATCGCCGGCTGGCAGCAAACGGTGGAATCGCGCTACCTCGCGCGGGAACGCCATCTGATTGCCCTGAAGGCCGCGCGCGATTATCTGGAAAGCGCCGCCATGCATGCCTCGGTCGATAACCAGGCCAGCGACAAGTCTCTGGATTTGTTTGCGGAGGAGCTGCGCCTGGCGCAGGAGCGCCTGAGCAGTATTACCGGCAAGTTCACGCCGGACGATTTGCTCGGCGTGATTTTCTCGCGGTTCTGTATCGGTAAATAGCTGGTGCGACCTGCGCGGGAGGATGCGAACACAATCCTGTAACGGATGTTACAGGGTGTAAAAAACATAGGTGGGCAGGGAAGAGGGCGTTATCTTGAGCACTCCCTCCCCTCCAATTCATCACCCCCCTGAGGATTGGATTTAACCCGTGCGCCGCAAGGCCGCGGGTTTTTTTCTGGGCAGTGCGAATTGCATGAGCGGTGTGGACGTCGCGTCAGACTTCTTCGGAGCGGTCGTGCGGCGCGGTCGGAAGGATGGCGGCCGGCGGGTATAACTGCAGCGCGTTGTGCAGCTTGCCGATGGCGCGGCACATGTCTTCGAAGCCGCTCGCCTCCACTTTCGATTTGAACTGGTAAATCGTGCCGTCGACCCAGACTTCGCGCTCGGCTTCCCTGAGTATGTTCATCGTCTGTCTCCGTCTCATTTGTGGAGAAATGGTAGCACGGCGGTTTGCCGGCGCAAGACGGTGGCAGTTTTACGACACATCATTTTGTCTTGCTGCACACGCCCGGCGCGCTTTTGCACCTCGTTCGTCTGCCGAAAAATACAAACCGGCGCCATGTCGGCGCTCTTTTTTTCGTCGCCTGCAAAGCCGGAAAACAACTGCTAAGATGCCTCTCTGTCCGATGCCCAGCAGGGCATTCTTCCCATTTTTCAGGAGTCTTCATGTCGCAAACCAACCCACGCGTTGCCGATCACCCCATCGATCCCCAGTTCCTGAATCGCTGGTCGCCGCGCGCTTACACCGGCGCCGACATCTCCGAAGAAACCGTGCTGAGTTTCCTTGAAGCCGCACGCTGGGCGCCGTCGTCCTACAATTCGCAGCCGTGGCGCTTCGTCTATGCCCGTCGCGGCACGCCGCGATGGGACAGCTTGCTGGGCCTGCTCAATGACTTCAACCGCAGCTGGGCGGACAAGGCCTCGGTGCTGATCATCGTGCTGTCCAAGACCACCTTCACGCCGCCTGGCGCCGCTGCGGCGGGACCTGCGCCGACGCATTCGTTCGATACCGGATCGGCCTGGGCCTACCTGGCGCTGCAAGCCAGCTTGTCCGGTTGGCATGCGCACGGCATGGCAGGATTCGACAAGGAAAAAACCCGTACCGAACTGGGTGTTCCTGCCGACTTCGCGGTCGAAGCAGCGATTGCCATCGGTAAAATCGGCGACAAATCGATCCTGCCGGAAGGCCTGCAAGCCCGCGAACTGCCGTCTCCGCGCGAGCCGCTGAGCAAATTGGCGTTTGAAGGCAAATTTCAGGCGTAATTTGTAGAAAAGTACTGGAATTCCTGGAAAAGCTCCGCTATACTTGCGGTCTTTCAGCGAAACTGAAAACCAAATCTGGAGTGGTAGTTCAGTTGGTTAGAATACCGGCCTGTCACGCCGGGGGTCGCGGGTTCGAGCCCCGTCCGCTCCGCCAAAACACAAACGCCTGCTTAGTGCAAACTAAGCAGGTGTTTTTGTTTGTACATTTACTTCACTCAAATAAGAAAGGCAAATCATTGAAGTGAATTGCGACCGTCAGCATGACCTTGGATCACGGCTGGTGATAAATAGTCCCGCACTTATTGCAGAGCCAAGAATCCAGCCAGTATTGGTACTGACCAGGCCAGACATTCGAGTTAAATGTGTTCGCGGTGTAAATCAGAAGATACCCACCGCCGACAACTCCCAAAAAGCCGAGTGCCTTGATACCAAATGAATCCATGCATAACAGCACCAGTCCGAGCACGATAAAAATGACCCCGGGCTTAAAGGGTTTTTTTGCTGGAGGAGCAGTTTTCGCAGCAATCTTAGACTGGGACGTGCCGCTGGTAGATGTTCTTACTCCACCCACGCCAAGGGAGCCGCCAATTCCTGCTCCGGCTGAATGACTCGTTGTGCTGATATTTTGAGTGCCATGTTCGAATACCACTTCCAATCGTTGGGTATTTTCAGAACTGCATTTTGTACATTGCATGACTGATTCCGTATTGTTTGATTGATGATTAACCAGAAATGAAAATAAAAATTAAATTGCAGTTAAATTGTATAGCTGAAAACCATGCAGCAAGGGAACTTTTTAGACGTGTCCTAAACGCAGGCGTGGATTTATAGTTATCGCTCGCTCAGAAAAAAGCGCCTGCTTGTTAACGCAGGCGCTCTTGGTAATACAAGTCCAGATCAGCGGGTACCGGGGCTTTTCTTCTCCGTAGTCAGCTGCTCAATCACATGCCGCGGCGCCTCGGCATAATGCTTGAACTCCATCGTATAAGTAGCACGTCCCTGCGTCGCCGAACGAAGGGACGTCGAGTACCCGAACATCTCCGACAGCGGTACTTCGGCCTTGATGATCTTGCCGCCGCCACCGGCGATCTCATCCATGCCTTGTACCATGCCGCGGCGTGACGACAAATCGCCCATCACGCTGCCGGCGTAGTCCTCAGGTGTCTCCACCTCGACCGCCATCATCGGTTCCAGCAACACCGGGCTGGCCCGGCGCATGCCTTCCTTGAACGCCATCGAGCCGGCCATGCGGAACGCATTTTCGTTCGAGTCGACGTCATGGTAAGAACCGAACGTCAGCGTCGCGCGGATATCGACCACCGGATAGCCGGCCAGCACACCGCTGCCCAGCGTTTCCTGAATACCCTTGTCGACCGCCGGAATGAACTCGCGCGGCACCACGCCGCCCTTGATGGCGTCGACGAACTCGTAGCCCGTACCGGGCGGCAGCGGTTCCAGCTTCAGCACCACATGGCCGTACTGGCCGCGTCCGCCGGATTGCTTGACGAATTTGCCTTCGACATCTTCAATCGTCTTGCGAATCGCTTCGCGGTAGGCCACCTGCGGCTTGCCGACGGTGGCTTCGACGTTGAACTCGCGCTTCATGCGATCGACCAGGATTTCCAGATGCAGCTCGCCCATGCCGGAAATGATGGTCTGGCCCGATTCCTCATCGGTGCGCACGCGGAACGATGGGTCCTCCTGCGCCAGTCGGTTCAGGGCGATGCCCATCTTCTCCTGGTCGGCCTTGGTCTTCGGTTCCACCGCCTGCGAAATTACCGGCTCGGGGAAGACCATGCGCTCCAGGATGATCACATCGTCGGGATCGGACAGCGTGTCGCCGGTGGTGACGTCCTTCAGCCCGACCGCAGCCGCAATGTCGCCCGCATAGACTTCCTTGATTTCCTTGCGTTCGTTCGCATGCATTTGCAGGATGCGGCCGAGGCGCTCCTTCTTGCCCTTGATCGGGTTGTAGACAGTGTCGCCCGAATTGACCATGCCCGAATACACGCGGAAGAAAATCAGCTGACCGACGAACGGATCGGTCATGATCTTGAACGCCAGCGCCGAGAATTTCTCATCGTCGGCGGGATGGCGTTCAATCTCGTTGTCTTCTTCATCGTGACCCTTGATCGCCGGCACGTCGATCGGCGACGGCAGATAGTCGATCACGGCGTCGAGCATGGCCTGCACGCCCTTGTTCTTGAACGCGCTGCCGCATAGCATTGGCACGATTTCGCCGGCGATGGTGCGCAGGCGCAGGCCGTGCTTGACGTCTTCTTCGGTCAAGGGTGTGCCGCTGAGGTATTTCTCCAGCAACTGTTCATTGGCTTCGGCCGCCTGCTCGATCATCTTGTCGTGCCACTCGCGCGCAGTCTCTTCCAGCTCGACCGGGATCGGCTGGTACTCGAACTTCACGCCTTGGCTGGCTTCATCCCAGATGATCGCTTTCATCTTGACGAGGTCGATCACTCCCTGGAAGTGATCCTCCGCGCCGATCGGAATCTGGATCGGCACGGCATTGCCTTTCAGGCGGTCGCCGATCTGCCTCTGCACGCGGAAAAAGTCCGCGCCAACACGGTCCATCTTGTTGACGAAGGCCATGCGCGGGACGCCGTATTTGTTTGCCTGGCGCCACACGGTTTCGGACTGCGGCTGCACCCCGCCGACCGAGTCGTACACCATGACCGCGCCATCGAGCACGCGCATCGAGCGTTCGACTTCGATGGTGAAGTCGACGTGACCCGGCGTGTCGATGATGTTGATGCGATGTTCCGGATAATTGCCGGCCATGCCTTTCCAGAAGGCGGTGGTGGCGGCGGATGTGATGGTGATGCCGCGTTCCTGCTCTTGCTCCATCCAATCCATGGTCGCAGCGCCGTCATGCACTTCGCCAATCTTGTGATTGACGCCGGTATAAAACAGGATGCGCTCGGTGGTGGTGGTTTTACCGGCATCGATGTGCGCACTGATACCAATGTTCCGGTAATGTTCTATACGGGTCTTGCGTGTCATGACATTTTCCTTTTCGTTGCATCGTTGGATGGAACCGGCAGAAAGCCATCGCGGCGGAGTCACATTGTGCGCATATTTTTGCATCCATGCAGTCCGCCGATAATGGCTGAAGACCCGACTTCAGTCGGGCCTCAACCTTTCCCTGGTTCGCCTTGCGGCTTTCTTTCCTGCAAGGCAACTGCAGACCGGAAAGCCTGCGCATCATCATAGTCTGTATTTATGTAATGCGTGTTACATAATAGATTTTGCCTGAAAACGTTGTCAAGGTATTTTTGTAATTCAAGTTATATTAAGCTACACTGAGCGCAAATATCCAACGCAGTCGTTGTCAAAAAGGAGAATTCCCATGCAGCAAACCAGAGGGCGGCCGCGCAGTTTCGACCGAGACGAAGCGCTACGCCTGGCAATGCAGGTTTTTTGGAACAAAGGTTACGAAGGCACCACCATGGCCGACCTGACGGCCGCCATCGGGGTCAAGGCGCCGAGCCTGTACGCCGCATTCGGCGACAAGAATGCGCTGTTCCGCGAAGCCATCGATTTCTATTCGGCAACCACCGCCAACGGACCGATCAATGCCTTGAAAGAAGGCAAGGGCATGCGCGAGGATCTGCACAACATGTTGCAAGCCAGCGTCGCCTTGTATGCCGATCCAGCCAACGGCAAGGGCTGCATGGTGGTCGTCTCGGCCATCAACTGCGCGCCTGAAAACGCCGCCCACGCCGAAGAAATGACAGTACGTCGCCAAAAAAAGCGGCAAGAGCTGGCCAAGCGTTTCCGCAAGGCGCAGGAGCAGAACGAATTGAGCGCCGACGCCGACATCGACGGCCTCGCCGATTTCTACACCGCCGTGCTGCACGGCCTGTCGCTGAGCGCGCGCGACGGCGTCAGCTGCGAACGTCTTACCGGCACGATCTGCCACGCCATGAAGGCGCTCGATGCGGTATTGATCGCGCCGAAGAAAAAGCGCGTGGTGCAATAGCGTGAAAATTCTCGCGGCACCATGAAAAACGCCGGGCCGATCTTGCGATCGCCCGGCGTTTTCGCTAGCCAAGTCGCTAGCGGAGATTGAGATGAATCAGGCCGCAGCAGCCAATGCCGCAGTACCGTCGTTCTCGCGCAATTGTCCGCCCAGTGCTTCGACCAGATCGGCCAGCATCTTGCTGACTTCGCCGGTCATCAGCATGAAGTCGCCGTCAAAGCGTTCGTCGTCGTTCTTCGACGTGACGTCGCTGTCTTCCTTCAACACGTCCAGCGGCGTGATCTTCTTCACGCTGAGGTTTTCAGTCAGTACGAACGACACGCGGTCGTTCCAGGTCAGCGCCAGGCGCGTGCACTGCTTGCCCGATTCGATGTGACGCTGCACGTCTTCCGGCTCCAGCGTGTGGCGCACGAAGCGTACGGTCGCCTTGCTGTCGCCGCTGGCGCGCAGTTCGGTGTCCTGGTCGACGGTGAAGCCGCTCGGCGCTTCGTCCGAGGCCAGCCAGTCGGTCATCGACGACAACGGCGAGCGCACCGTGCGCAGTGTCTCCAGCGGGAATTTCGGGATCGCCTTGAGCAACAGCTTCAACACTTCTTCGGCCTTGCCCGGGCTGCCGGCATCGACGATCAACCAGCCGTTGACCGGATCGATCCAGGTCCAGGTGCTGCGCACGATGCTGAAGGCGCGCGGCAGCAACTCATCGGTGACTTGCTCTTTCAATTCCTTGGTCTGCTTGCGGCCCGGCGCAAAACCTTGTTGTTCTTCCAACTCGGCGGCGCGCGCCTTGGTCACCTGATTGATCACGGTGCTCGGCAGCAGTTTCTTTTCGGTATCCAGCTTGAGCAGGAACTGGCGATTGACGACATGCACCAGGCGCTCGTTGCCGCGCGGCGAAACCCAGCCCTGCGACTGCATTTCCAGGCTGGAGCAGGCGGCGAATGCCTGCGGAGCGAGATTGGATTCGAGCTGGTCGGCGCTGATGGCCCAAGGGGCCGGCAGGCGATAAATCTGAAGGTTCTTAAACCACATGGCGTTCGGGCAAAAGCGTCCATTTTACACGCAGCTTGAAGGGCGTCCGATATTCCCGCCGACTTTATCTGCGTGTGCTGGCGCAGGCCGCGTGCAGCCTGATTTGGCCTGATTCGTCTACTCGAAACCCAGTTCGCCTTGCGAAAAATCCCCCCGTTCGGGCGTGCCATCGTTCTTCGACAAGGCGCCCACGCGCACGCCCAGCAGCCGGATGCGCTGCTCCAGCGGCACCCGTCGCAGGCATTCACCGGCGGCGCGGCGGATTGCGGCGGCATCGTCCACGGAGGCAGGCAAGGTGACATCGCGCGTCACCGTCGAGAAGTCGGCATAGCGCAGCTTGATGCCGATGGTGCGTCCGAGATAGCCCTTGCGGTGCAGGTCTTCCGATACGCGCGTGCATAGCGCGGTGAAAATGCCGGACAGCTTGTCGCGGTCATGGCGCGCATGCAGGTCGCGCTCGAAGGTGGTTTCGCGGCTGATCGACTTCGGCTCCGAACTGGTCGTGACCGGGCGATCGTCAACGCCCTGCGCGACATTACCGAGCCAGGCCGAATAGCTGCGGCCAAAATGATCCTGCAACAGGCCTGCGTCGGTGCGCGCCAGGTCGCCGATGGTGAGGATGCCGAGTGCGGTCAGCTTCTCGGCCGCTTTCGGACCGATGCCGTTGATCTTGCGCGCCGGCAACGGCCAGATGCGCGTGGGCACGTCGGCCATGGTCAGGATGGTCAGGCCGTCGGGTTTTTCCAGGTCGGAGCAAATCTTGGCCAGCAGCTTGTTGGGAGCGACGCCGATCGAGCAGGACAGGCCGGTCGCCTCGTTGACGGCATTCTTGATGCGCCTGGCCAATGCGCGCGTTTCTTCTTCGTGTTCGCTGAGGTCGATATAGATCTCGTCAATCCCGCGATCCTCGATCAGCGGTGCAACGCTCGCAACGGCCTTCTTGAACAGTCGGGAATAGTGGCGATACGAATCGAAATCCACCGGCAGCAGGACAGCGTCGGGCGCCAGTTGTGCCGCCTTCATCATGCCCATGGCGGAAAACACGCCGAGCGCGCGCGCTTCGTAGGTTGAAGTCGTGATGACGCCGCGTCCGACGTAGTCGCGCAGGATCGCGAATTCGCGCGTGCCGTCGTTGCGCATGACCGGCTGGTGCACCGAGCGGCCGCCGATGACCACGGCCCGGCCTCGCAGTTCCGGATAGCGCAGCAACTCCACCGATGCATAGAACGCATCCATGTCGAGGTGCGCAATGCGGCGGGCGTTGGCGTTCATGAAGAAAAGGAAGCGGGGATGAGTAGATTGAGGAGCGCGGATCGCCGCACGTCGCATCGCGCATCAATAATGCGGCGGTCTTTCATTCTCGATGCTGCGCGGCTCGCTGACGCTGTTGGCGGCGTCCTTCACCTGCCGCGCCAGCGCAGTCAGCAGCTTTTCGAGTTCGTCGATCTTCTTTTGCTGCTCGTAGACGATCTTGTTGAGCGCATCGACGGTGTCTTCCTGATGCGTCAGTTTCAATTCGATGTCGACCAGACGTTCTTCGTCGATCATGGTGTGTTCTCCTTTGTGGCTGCTGTATTAGCCGCTGTCTCGCCCAGCCAGCGCAATGCGCCTTGCGCGGCCTTGCGACCGCTGGCGAAGCAGGCGGTCAGCAGGTAGCCGCCGGTCGGCGCTTCCCAGTCCAGCATTTCGCCGGCGCAGAACACGCCGGGTAATTGACGCAGCATCAGATGGCATTCTCTCCCGTCCTGCATCGCCTCGAATGGTACACCGCCGGCGCTGCTGATGGCTTCGTCGATCGGCCGCGGCGCACGTAGTTTGACCGGCAATTCCTTGATCGTCTGCGCCAGCTTGTGCATGTCCTGGAAATCATCGGCGCTGGTGCATTCGCGCAGCAGCGCCGCTTTTGCGCCCTTGAGCTTGAGCCGGCTTTGCAGATGGCTGGACATCGAGCGGGCGCCGCGCGGATGCTGCAGCTCGCTCAGCACGCGCGCCGGCAGCCAGTCGGGCAGCAGGTCGAGATACAGCGTGGCCGGCGCGGACGGCGTGATGGCGTCGCGCAACGGCGCCGACAAGGCGTAGATCAGGCCGCCTTCGATGCCGGTGTCGGTGATGACGCACTCGCCTTGGCGACGCAATGGCGTGCCGTCGTTCAGCATGACGGTGGCGGCGATGGTCTTGAGCGGTTCGCCGGCGGCGCGGCTGCGGAAATGCTCGCTCCAGTCGACGTCGAAGCCGCAGTTTGACGGCTGCAAGGGCGCCAGATCGACGCCGTGTCCGGCCAGCAGCGGCATCCATGCGCCGTCGGAGCCCAGGCGCGCCCAGCTGCCGCCGCCCAGCGCAAGAATGGCGGTCGATGCGGCGATGGAAATTTCACCCTCGGGCGTGGCGAAACGCAGCTTGCCATCCGCATCCCAACCTTGCCAACGATGCCGCATGTGAAAGCGCACACCTGCTTCGCGCAGCCGATGCAGCCAGGCGCGCAACAGAGGTGCTGCCTTCATGTCGGCCGGGAAGACGCGTCCGGAACTGCCGACGAAGGTCTCGATGCCGAGTCCGTGTATCCACGCTCGCAAATCGTCGGGCGTGAAATCCTCGAGCAACGCGGCAACCTCACCGCGGCGCGCGCCGTAACGCGAGAGGAACGCGTCGATATCTTCCGAATGGGTGATGTTCATGCCGCCCTTGCCGGCCAGCAGGAACTTGCGTCCGACTGACGGCATGGCGTCGTAGAGGTCGACCTGCACGCCGGCCAGCGCCAGCACTTCGGCCGCCATCAGGCCGGCCGGGCCGCCGCCGATGATGGCGACCGACGTCGTGAGTCCGGGGTCAGTGGCGGGATGGGGCACTGTATTTCTTTTCCAGTCTGGCCACCAGCATGGCCAGGCAAATCGTCATGCTGAAATACACCACCGAAATCGTGATGTACGGTTCCCAGTAGCGCGAATAGCTGCCGGCCACGGTGCGCGCTGCATAGGCCAGTTCGGCCAGGCCGATGGTCGACACCAGTGAGGAATCCTTGAGCAGCGTGATGGCTTCGTTGCCCAGCGGCGGCAGCATGCGGCGAAACGCCTGCGGCAAGATGATGTAGCGCATGCGCAGGCGATAGCCCATGCCGAGGCTCGATGCCGCGTAACTCTGGCCGCGGTCGATCGACTGGATGCCGGCGCGGAAGATTTCGGAGATGTATGCCGCCGCATTGAGCGACAAAGCCACGATGCCGGACACGAACGCGCCGTAATCCTGTTTGATGGTGCGTGCCAGTTCACCGGAAATCAGCAGGCCGTTATCCTGGTGGATCAGCACCGGCATCACGGCAAAATGGATCAGCAGGATTTGCACGAACAGCGGCGTGCCGCGGAAGAAGGCGACGTAGAAACTCGCAATCCACTTGGTCACGCGCAGGATGTATTTCCACACGCCGTGCTGCACGTCTGCCAGGCGCAGCATGCCCAGCAAGAGGCCCATCACGGTGCCCGCGACGATGCTGATCACGGCCACTTCGAGCGTCATGAAGAAGCCCTTGATGAACAGCGGCGCGTAGCCTTCGATGATGCTCCAGCGGAAATCCATGGCGGAAAATTGAATGGTGGACATGAAAAATGCGCAATCCGGCGGACTGCGCATTTGTCGGGATTATACCGTAGCGCCGCAGCCGCACTGTGGTTGCGGCGGTTGCACTACGGCATGCAGCGCGCTTATTTCCTGGCGCCGAAGTATTGCGTGCTGATCTTGTCGAAGGTGCCGTCGGCCTTCAGGTCAGCCATGCCCTTGTTGACCTTGTTGAGCAGCTCGGTGTTGCCCTTGCGCACGGCGATGCCGTAATACTCTTTGGGGAAGTTGGCGTCCGACACGGTGCGCAGCTTACTCGACGGATTGTTGGTGATGTAGTTCTTGACCACGGCATCGTCGGCGACCACGGCGTCAACGCCGCCGGTTTCCAGTTCCTTCAACGCCAGCGGGGTGGAGTCGAGACGCTTGATGTTGGGATTGTTCTTGCCCAGCAACTGCTGCACGATCTCGTCGCCCGATGTGGCGCTCTGCACGCCCACCTTTAGGTTCTTGAGGTCATCGAACTTTTGCACCTTGGCGTCGGCTGCCGGCACCGCGATCAGCTGGCTTGCTTCAAAGTATGGCTCGGAGAAGTCGACGGTCTGCTTGCGCTCGTCGGTGATGGTAATGGCCGAGATCAACAGGTCGCGATCGCCTTGCGCCAGGAAATTGAAGAAGCCCTCAAACGGCGTCGGCACGAACTTCACTTCGATGCCGATCTTTTGCGCCAGCGCCTTCATCACGTCGATGTCGAAGCCGACCACTTCCTTCTTTTCGTTTTCCGCCGAGAACGGCGCGTAGGCCGATTCCACGCCGACCAGGTAGACCTTGGCGGCAGCAGCAGCGGGCGCCTGCGCCGGTTCGTCTTTCTTGCCGCAGGCGGACAGTGCGGCGACGGCGGCGAGCAGCGCCAGTGCAGGGGCGAATTGCTTGAAGAACTTGTTCATGACCAACCTTGTAAAAATAAGAATCGCAAATGAAAACAGGGACCGGGTAAGCCTCCGTCACGCGGGCGCACCGGGGTTTCGGAAAGGGGAGGATTGTAAACGTTTCCGGCCCGGTTCGACGCCATTCGTAGCGCAAAATCAGGTGCAACTGCATTTTCGATGCGGAGATAGTGAAAAATGTGCAACAAATGCGGGAGCGCAGGTTCCGGGGCGCATGCCTGACCGGGACGCTGCCGCCCGCACCGTTGGCAGGATCAGTCGTTGGACGGCGTCGGCGTGCTGCGCGGCTGTTGCAACAAGGCCTTCAGGTTGGCCAGCCGGTTTTGCGGCGTGATCTTTTCTTCTTCCTTGGGCACGGCGTCGCCGACGTCGAGGTTCATTTCCTTGATGAAGCGCGACGGATCGCAGGCGGTGAATTCGCGCGCACGCTTGCGCCGTTTGCACCAGGTGATCTGCAGGCTGCGCTGGGCGCGCGTAATGCCGACGTACATCAGGCGGCGTTCTTCTTCGATGCGCGCGGCGATAGTCTCGGCCGGGGCATCGGGATCGCCCTTGTGCGGCAAAATGCCTTCCTCCACGCCGATCAGGAACACATGCGGATATTCCAGCCCCTTGGAGGCATGCAAGGTCGACATGCGCACCGCGTCCTGCTCTTCGTCCTTGCCTTCAAGCATGGTCATGAGCGCGACCATCTGGGTCAGCTCCAGCAAGTTCTTTTCTTCGCCTTCGCCGTCCTTGCCGCCGCAGCCGCGTTCCTTGAGCCAGCTGGTGAAGTCGACCACGTTCTGCCACTTGCTTTGCGCCTGGCGTTCGTCGAAGGCGTCATAGCAGTAGCCTTCATAATTGATTGCTTCCATCATGTCGTCGAGCACCTGCGCGGCGTTCTCGCCGCTGCCAGATGGTCCCGGGCGGCTGGCGCGCGATTCGAGGTTGTTGATGAAATCGCAGAACTGGCGCAGCGGCAGCAATTGTTTATCAGGCAGCTTGTCTTCCAGGGAGCCCTTGTAGACTGCTTCGAACAGCGAGCACTGCCATTGGCCGGCGACCGTGCCGAGCACTTCCAGCGTGGCCTGGCCGATACCGCGGCGCGGCGTGGTGACGGCGCGGATGAAGGCCGGATCGTCGTCCTGGTTGGCGATCAGGCGCAGGTAGCTGATGATGTCCTTGATTTCGGCGCGGTCGAAATAACTCTGGCCGCCCGACATCACGTAAGGAATGCGTTCGCGCCGCAGGGCTTTCTCAAAGATGCGCGCCTGATGATTGCCGCGATACAGGATCGCGTAGTCGGAGAACTTCGCGCGGCGCTCGAAGCGATGCGCCGACAGCATGATGGCGACCTGGTCGGCTTCAGCCTCATCGTCGTCCATTGCCATCACCTTGACCGGGTCGCCCAGTCCGTGTTCCGACCAGAGCGCTTTTTCAAATAGCTTGGGATTGTTGGAAATCACCGAATTGGCGGCTTGCAGAATGCGCGTGCTGGAGCGGTAATTCTGCTCCAGTTTGATCAGGTGCAAATTGGGGAAATCGATCTGCAGCGTTTTCAGATTCTCGATGGTGGCGCCGCGCCAGGCGTAGATCGCCTGGTCGTCGTCGCCCACGGCGGTGAACATCGGCTTCTTGCCGATGCCGCTGACCAGCAGCTTGACCAGCTCGTACTGGCAGGTGTTGGTGTCCTGGTATTCATCCACCAGCAGGTAGCGCAGGCGTCGCTGCCAGCGATCGCGCACTTCTTCATTGCCGCGAAACAGCTCCACCGGCAAACGGATCAGATCGTCGAAGTCGACCGCCTGATAGGCCGAGAGCGTGGCGACATAGCTGCGATAGATGCGCGCGGCCACCGCTTCTTCTTCATCGACCGCGTTCCTGAGCGCAAGGTCGGGATCGATCAGGCCGTTCTTCCACAGCGACATGGCGTTCTGGATGCGACGGATCAATTGCTTGTCGGTCGTCACCGCCAGATCTTGCACCAGCGAAAAACAATCGTCACTGTCCATGATCGAAAAGCGATCTTTCAGGCCGAGGTGCTTGGCTTCCTGGCGCAGAATTTTTACTCCCAGCGAGTGGAAGGTCGACACCGTCAGGTGTTTGGCCTGTTTCGGCTCCTTGAGCAGCTTGGCGATGCGTTCCTGCATTTCCAGCGCGGCCTTGTTGGTGAAGGTCAGCGCGGCGATGTGGCGCGACTCATAGCCGCAATTCTCGATCAGGTGGGCGATCTTCTGCGTGATCACGCGGGTCTTGCCCGAACCGGCGCCGGCCAGCACCAGGCAGGGGCCGTTCATGTACAAAACGGCTTCGCTTTGCGGGGCGTTGAGACCAAATGCGGGGGCGGAAGACATGCAGGGATCGATTGGGAAAAGATGGAGGGAAGCGCGTCATTGTAGCAGGCCGGCCCTGCCTGGCCGGGCCTTCTGTGGGACAATAACGGCATCCGGAAACAGGTCCAAAGCATGAAATTCAATCACTTGGTTCAAATCAACGATCCGCTCAACCCGCTGATCGACAATCTGACCCGCGCACAGCTGTGGCGCGGCCTCGTCATGCGCGCCGAAGCGCCGCAATTGTTCATGGAGCATCTCGATGAATGCGTGCTGTCCGACAAGACCGACGCAGCGGTCAAGCGCATGCTGCGCTATGGCGAATTGCGCATCCATGACGTCGTGACGTATGAAGCGCTGCAGCGCGTGCATTACCATGTGCCGGCGCAGGGCGAGATCCCCACGTCCAGCCTGAGCATGACGATCGAGGAACCCGAGGAAGAGGCGCTGTTCGTGCGTTTCGAATACGACGACGGCACGCCGGAAGAAGACGCCGGCACCGAAAAAGCCTTCTACGACCAGTTCCGCCGCTCGGCGTACGAAGCGGCGGACATCGACACCATCCGCATCATTCGCGAATTGATCGTCAAGGGATCAGTGCATTAAAAATGTCACTGCAGCGTTGACGGCGCCGCCGCCCGCGACCAGCCAGGCAAACAGCAATCCTCCCAGCAACAGCGGACGCACGCCTGCGCGTCGCACCGACGACAGATGCGTGGTCAGGCCCAATGCCGCCATCGCCATCGCCAGCAGGAAGGTATCGGCATCCAGCAGCGCGCCGGCGACGGCAGCCGGGATCGGCAGCAACGAGTTCAGCGCCACCATGCCGATGAAAGCGAAGGCGAACCAGGGGATGCCGGCCAGGCGCGAGGTATCCGAACCCTTCTCGGCAGGGCTCGCAGAGCGGCCGCGCTGTACGTACGCCGACAGGATCAGCAAAAACGGCGCCAGCATCATCACGCGCACCATCTTCGCGATCACCGCAGTGTTGGCGGTGTGATCGTCGATGGAGCGCGCCGCGGCGACTACCTGCGCCACTTCGTGCACGGTCGAGCCGATGTAGACGCCGAAGTCGGCATGGCCCCGTAAAAAGTCCAGGCTGTGCAGCAGCGGGTACAAGAAAATCGCCGCCGAGCCGAACGCCACCACCGTCGACACCGCCACCGTCACCTGTTCGCTGCGTGCGCGCAGCACCGGCTCGGTCGCCATCACCGCCGCCGCGCCGCAGATCGAGCTGCCGGCGCCGATCAGCATTACCGCATTGCGATCCAGCTTGAATACCTTCACGCCGACAAAATAAGCGATCGCGAACGTCGACATCAGCATGCAGGCGTCAATGACCACGCCGCTCACGCCGACTTGGGCGATGTCCTGGAAAGTCAGGCGCAGGCCGTACAGCACGATGCCCAGGCGCAGCAGATTTTGTTTGGAGAAGGCCACGCCGCCGCTGCAGCCGACGGCCACGCGCAGATAAAGGGTGTTGCCGACCAGCATGCCGAGCACGATGGCAACCGTCAGCGCGCTGAAACCATGCGCCTGCAACCAGGCACTGCGGCCGGCTTCAATCGACGCCAGCGCCAGCGCGGCGCTCAGGGCCAAGCCGGGGACGATGCGATTCAGTGGCGTCGATGAGACTGGCGGGGTGGTTACGACGGTAAGCGGCGGGGTGTTCATGATGTGCCTGACATGGACGGAGCAATGAAGGCACTTTAGCGTTCTGCTATATAAAAGAAAAACGCGTTATTTTGTTAATATCTACCTTAATAATAGGTAGATAGTGACCAATCAAGCGACACGACATGAAAATTACCCTTCGGCAATTGCAAATCTTCCTGGCCGTTGCGCAATCCGGGAGCACGACGGCCGCAGCCGATCTGGTCGCGCTGTCGCAGTCGGCCGCCAGCGCCGCGCTCAATGAGCTCGAGAACACGCTCGCGGTGCAACTGTTCGATCGCGTCGGCAAGCGCCTCATGCTCAACGACAACGGCCGCCTGCTGCTGCCGCAGGCGCAGCACCTGCTGGACGCTGCCAATACCATCGAGCAGCAATTCCTGACGCCCGACCAGGTCGGCGCCGAATTGCACATCGGCGCCAGCACCACGATCGGCAGCTACATGCTGCCGCAAATGGTGGCGGCTTACCGACGCGACCATCCGCAGTTGCGTGTGCGCGCGCTGGTGGCCAACACCGCCGACATCGTCGACGCCGTCAGCAACTTTGAAGTCGATGCAGCACTGATCGAAGGGCCGTGCCATGCGAACGATGTCGACGTCGAACCGTGGATGACCGATGAACTGATCGTGGTCGCCTCGCCGCATCATGCGCTGGCGGCTCAGGGCAAGGAACTGTCACTGAGGAGCTTGAGCGAAGCCGATTGGCTGCTGCGGGAAGAGGGCTCCGGCACGCGCGAAGCGGTCGAGCACGCCTTGCTGCCTTACCTGCATCACTTGCCGTCGGCCTGCGAGTTCGGCAATTCGGAAGCGATCAAGCGCGCCACCGCCGAAGGCATGGGCATCAGTTGCCTGTCGCGCGCGGTGGTCGCGGATTTGCTGGAGTCGGGCAGGTTGATCGAGTTGGCAACGCCGTTGCCGCCCTTGCGGCGTCATTTCTACATGGTGCGCAACCGGCATCGCGTGTTGTCGGTAAGGCTGGCGTCGTTGCTGGATTTTTGCCGCGACTGGGCGATACGGCACGAGCAGCGCCAGGAATGAAAAATCAAGCCTGTTTCGCTGCGGGAAAGCGCACCTTCACCAGCAAGCCGGCATCGTTGGCGCCATCGGCCAGGATGATTTCAGCACCATGCGCCGATGCGATGTCGCGCACAATCGACATCCCCAGGCCGGCACCGTGCGGATTGGCGAGTTGCGCAGAGGGCGCGCGGTAGAACGGCGCGAACACGCGCTCGCGGTCCGAGGCCGGGATGCCGGCGCCGGTGTCTTCCACTTCCAGTACTGCATGTGAATCCGCCGCGATCTGCTGGTGTCCGACGCGCACTGCGATGCGCCCGTGTGCCGGCGTGTAGCGAATCGCATTGTCGAGCAGGTTGACGACCAGTTCACGCAGCAGCAAGGGACTGCCGTCGATCAGCACGTCGCCGGCGGCATCAAAGGAAAGATCGATATGTTTGGCCACGGCGTTTTGCGCCAGTTCGAGCGCGACCTGGCGCGCGGCATCGGTAAGCGACACCGGGCCGATCCCGCCTTCGACCGCGCCATGCTCGGCGCGTGCCAGCGTCAGCAGGCGATTGGCCAGATGCACGGTGGAGTCGGTGGTGCCGGCGATGCTCTCGACCAACTCACGCAAAGCCCGCGGATCGTTGGGCGTGCGATCGAATTCGCGCAAGGCCAGCTCGGCCTGCGTTTTCAACACCGTCAACGGCGTGCGCAATTGATGCGAGGCGTCGGCAATGAAGCGCCGCTGCCCCGTGATCAGGGTTTGCAGGCGCTCCATGTAGCCGTTCATGGCCAGCACCAGCGGGCGTACTTCCTTGTGCACGCGCGCGGGATCGAAATCGGATAAATCGGTCGGCGCGCGCGACTCGACATCGCTGCGCAACTGCATCAGCGGGCGCAACACGAAACGCACCGCGAACCACACCAGCAGTGCCGCCACCGTCACCAGAACGCCTTGTCGCCACATCGTGTCGAACAGGATCTTGCGCGTCATGCCGCGGCGCGCGTCCATGGTTTCGCCGACCTGGATCAGCGCGATGCCGCGCATGGTATCGTCATAGAGCGGCTGGTACAGCGCGGCGATGCGCACCGGCTGGTCGTGGTAGTCGGCCTGGTAGAAACGCACCAGCGCCGGATACGCTTCCGAGCGCTTGACGTTGGCCGGCAGCGGCGGCAAGTCATCGTAGCCTGAGACGAATTCACCCTTGACGCCGGTCACCTTGTAGTAGATGCGACCCAGCGTGTCGGTCTCGAAACTGTCGAGCGCCACGTAGGGCACGTCCGCGACCACCTGGCCATTGACGATCGAGACGCGCTCGGCCAGCGCGCGCGTCGACGCCAGTAGCGAACGGTCATAGGCGATGTCGGCCACTTCCAGCGCGTTGTAATACACCGAGACCGCGTCGAGCGCCACCAGGATCAGCAGCGGCACCAGCAGCCAGCGCATCAACTGGCTGCGCAGGCTGCCGAGTCCGGCGGCGGCAGGCTGACGCATCATCCGGCGGCTTGCAGCAGGTAACCGAGGCCGCGCAAGGTGGTGATGGAGACGCGACCGTCGTCGACGGCGTCGAGTTTCTTGCGCACGCGATGGATGTAGATTTCGATGGCGTCGACGTTGGCGTTGTCGTCGAGTGAAAATACTTCCTGGAACAGCTTTTCCTTGGCGACCGTGCGGCCGGCGCGCGTGATCAGCGTCTCCAGCACCGCATGTTCACGCGGCGTCAGCGCCAGCATCGCGCCGCCATAGGTGAACATGCGCGAGACCGTATCGAAGCTCAGCGCGCCGCACTGGATGGTGACGGCTTCATTGCCTTGCGCGCGCCGCAGCAGCGCCTTCACGCGCGCTTCCAGTTCCACCAGTTCGAAGGGTTTGGCGAGGTAGTCGTCGGCGCCGAGATTGAGGCCGTTGACGCGGTCATTGAGCCCGCCGCGCGCAGTCAGGATCAGCACCGGCGTGCGACTGCCGCGTGCGCGCAGGCGCCTGAGCACGTCGAGGCCGTCCATCTTCGGCAGCGTCAGATCGAGAATGACCAGCGCATAATCCTGCGTCAGCAGCAGGCTGTCGGCGTCGTCGCCATTGTTGGCGCATTCGACGGTCAGGTGCGCATCCTGCAGCGCCTTGGACAGCCAGCGGGAAAGTTCGACATGATCTTCAACCAATAGAATGCGCATGATGCCGGAGCCATGAATAAGACGCGACGTGACGTAAATACGGAACGTCGAAATGCACTGCAACAAGGAGAACAGCATGAAGAAAATCAGACTGGCCGACGCTGCAATGCGACGAATAGTTGCGGATGCTAACAGAAGCGCAGCCTTTGCAATAGCGGCTTTGCGGCAAGACGGTCAACGCTTTCTCAACATTGAAAGCCGAATGAAAGTTTGGCCGCGTAGCATCCGCCCACATAATCAAATCAAAAATAATAACAACCACAACTTGGAGACACGGCATGAGCCATCGCACCTGTTTGCGTACCAGCTTGGGTACTTGCTTACGTATTTTCCCGCATCCGCTTCACCACGTACCCGTTATCTTGCGCGACGCCTGACGGCCGTCATGACATCGTTCATCCGGCGTCATCTGTTGGCGGCGTGCACCTTGTTTTCCGGCGCCGCCGGCCTGCATGCGCCATCGGCGCAGGCTGTGGAATGCATCGTGCCCGCCAAGCCAGGCGGCGGCATGGACGGCGCTTGCAAGATGATCCGCAAGGCTATGCCGCCGAACGCGGTCGACACGCCGGTCAAGATCAGTTACCTGCCCGGCGGCATCGGCGCGGTGGCCTGGAGTTCGGTGGTGTCGCGGCGTCGCGGCGGCGCCGACACGCTGGTGACATTTTCGGGCGGCTCGCTGCTCAACCTGGCGCAAGGAAAGTACGGCAAGGCCGCCGTATCCGATGTGCGCTGGTTAGCCGGGGTCGGCGTCGACTACGGCATGATCGCGGTGCGCAGCGACGCGCCGTACACGAACTTGCGCGAGCTCATCGATGCCATGCGAGCCGAGCCGGACAAGATCACCATCGGCGTCAGCGGCACGGTGGGAAGCCAGGACTGGCTCAAGGTGGCGATGATCGCGCGCCGCGCCGGCGTCGATCCGCGCAACTTCCGCTTCGTCGCGCTGGAAGGCGGCGGCGATTCATTCACCGCACTGCAAGCGAATCACGTGCAGGTGATTTCTGGCGACGCTTCGGAAGCGGCTTCGTCGGCCAAGGATGGGAAATTCCGCGTGCTCGCGGTGTTGTCCGAGCAACGATTGCCGGGCGCGCTGGCAGACGTGCCGACCGCGCGAGAGCAAGGCTTCGATGTGGTGTGGCCGATCATCCGCGGCTTCTATATGAGCGCCCAGGTCAGCGACGCCGAATATCAGCGCTGGGTAGCGGTGTTCGACCGCGCCATGGCAACCGACGAATTCAAACGCCAGCGTGCGGCCGGCGGACTCTATCCGTTCGCCATGACCGGCGCGCCGCTGACCGACTACGTCCGCAAGCTGGTCGAGCAATATCGCAAGCAATCGCAGGAACTGGGGTTGGTCAGGTAACCACGCCGTCCTGCTCCGAATAACTGAAGAGGAGATTTCGCATGTTCGTAAAACGCCGCATCCTGATCGTACTGGCGCTCGCCGGCTTGTCTGCAAGCGCGTTGGCGCAGAGTCCGGCCGGCTATCCTGCAGACTACGCAAAAGTGGTCGACGCAGCGAAGAAGGAGGGCAAGGTCGTGGTCTACAGCACCACCGACTCCAAGGCTGCGGAAGCGCTGATCAGGGACTTCAGCACGCTGTATCCGGCGGTCAAGGTGGAGTACAACGACATGAATTCCACCGAAGTCTATAACCGGTTCATCTCCGAAGCCGCCGCCGGCGGCACCACTGCCGATGTGATGTGGTCGTCGTCGATGGACCTGCAGATGAAGCTGGCGTCGGAAGGCTACGGCCTGGCCTACAAGTCGCCCGAAGCCCCTGCCGTCCCGGCCTGGGCCAACTGGAAGGACACCGCCTACGGCACCACCTTCGAACCCACCGCCATCGTCTACAACAAGCGTCTGGTGCCGGAAGCCGAAGTGCCGTCCACGCATGCCGACTTCATGAAGCTGCTGACCACCAAACTCGACAAATACAAGAACAAGGTCACGACCTATGACATCGAAAAATCCGGCGTCGGCTTCAGCCTGATCACGCATGACCTGAAACTCAATCCCCAGTTCTGGGATTTCGCCAGAGCGCTCGGCGGCGTGGCGGTACGCGTGCAGTCGTCCACCGGCACCATGCTCGAACGCATCTCGTCGGGTGAAAACCTGATCGGCTACAACATCCTCGGCCCGTATGCATTGACGCGCGCGAAAAAGGACCCGTCGATTGGCATCGCCTTCACCAAGGACTACAACCTGGTGCTGTCGCGGGTGATCTTCATCAACAAATCGGCGAAGAACCTCAATGCCGGCAAGCTGTGGCTGGACTACATCCTGTCCAGGCGCGGCCAGACCATCATCGCCAATGACGCACAGCTGTTCGCCATTCGCGGCGACGTCGCCGGCGCCACCACCTCGGCCGAGCTGACCAAGCAACTCGGCGCGGCATTGAAGCCGATGCCGGTCAACACCGAATTGCTGGAATACCTGGATCAGACCAAGCGACTGGCCTTCCTCAAGCAATGGAAGGACGCGGCCGGCAAGAAGTAAGCCGGCGGCAACCCGGTCCGGCGTGCAGCCGGACCGCCTTAAGCAACTCATCACGCAGTACGCCCGTCATGGGGACGCAGCTTTTGCGCCTCCCAGGCCCCCGGCTCGCCCGGATTTTCAAGTCGCCGGCGGCGCGGGCGCAGTCATCACAAGAAACGGCAGGTTCTCATGCAAACACTTTCTCCCACTCCCGGCGGCTTGCCGATACGGCGCGCCCGGTTCCGCCTGAACTGGCCGCGCGGCGTGGTGGTCGCGCTGGCGTCGCTGGCCATCTTCGTGCCGCTGCTGCTGATCTTCTATCAGAGCTTCCTGTCGGCGCCGTTCTTCGCACCGGTCAAGACGCTGACACTGGATTCGTATCGTTTCATTTTCGACGATAGTGATTTCCGCCAGGCCTTCGTCAACGGCTTTTATCTCGCCTCCGGGCTTGCCCTGATCGCGGTGCCGCTGGGCGGCATGCTGGCCTTCCTGATGGTGCGTACCGACTTGCCGGGGCGCGCCTGGATTGCGCCGATGCTGCTGGTGCCGATCTTCGTCTCGCCGATGGTGATCGCCTTCGGCTATGTGGTGGCGATGGGACCGGTCGGTTTCTATACGGTGTGGGTGCGCAACCTGCTGTCGGTGGTCGGTGTTGAAGGCGACCCGTGGAATGTGTATTCCTTCCCGGCCATCATCGTCATCGCCGGCCTGACGCACGTGCCGCATGTCTACCTGTACGCATCGGCGGCGCTGAAGAGCCTCGGCTCCGACGTTGAAGAGGCCGCGCGCGTGGCCGGTGCGTCTCCGCTGCAGGTCGCACTCAACGTGTCGCTGCCGATGATCACACCGGCGCTGGCGTATTCGGGCGTGCTGGTGTTCTTCCTCGGCTTCGAAGTATTCGGCCTGGTGCTGGTGCTCGGCGATCCGGAAGGCCACCTGGTGCTGGCGACCTATCTCTACAAGCTGACCAACAAACTCGGCACGCCTTCCTACCATCTGATGGCGGCGGTGGCGGTCTGCCTGGTGGCGGTCACGATGCCGCTGGTGATGCTGCAGCGCTGGTTGCTGAAGTCGGCAAACAAGTATGTCTCGATCAAGGGCAAGGGCGCGCGCCAGAAAGCGCTGCCGCTCGGCAAGTGGCGCTGGATCGCATTCGCGCTGATCGCCTTCTGGCTGCTGTTTACCGTGATCGTGCCGCTGTCGGGCATCGCACTGCGCACCTTCGTGTCGCACTGGGGTGACGGCGTCAAGCTGATGGAAGTACTGACGTTGCAAAACTTCCGCGACGTCTGGAGCCAGCCTTCGCTGGTGCGCGGCATCGTCAACACGGTGCTGATCGGCGTCATCGGCGGCGCCCTCGCGGTGGTGTGCTACAGCGCGATTGCCCTGGCCATGCACCGCAAAAACGACGGCGTCACCCGCTTCCTCGACTACAGCGTGCTGGTGCCGCGTGCGGTGCCGGGTTTGCTGGCGGGCTTGTCGTTCTTGTGGGTGTTCCTGTTCGTGCCGTCGCTGCTGGACAACTTCCTCAAGGGTTTCGACAACGACGTCGCGCGCTGGCTGGTCGACAGTTTCATCCCGCAGCTGCGATCGCTGCGGTCGACGATCTTCTCGGTGTGGCTGGCGTATTCGGTGGTGTGGATGGCCTACGGCCTGCGCCTGATCACCACCGCCTTGCTGCAGGTCGGTCCCGAACTGGAAGAGGCGGCACGCGCCGTCGGTGCCCAACGCGGCCAGGTCACGCGCGACGTCACGCTGCCGCTGGTGAAGTACGGCTTGCTCGGCGCCTGGCTGATGGTGTTCCTGATCTTCGAGCGCGAGTACTCGACCGGCGTCTACCTGCTGTCGCCTGGCACCGAAGTGATCGGCTCGATGATCGTCTCGATGTGGGCCGCAGGCGCGGTGGAGTTGGTGGCGGCGCTGTCCTTCATCAACATCACGCTGGTCGCCATCGGTCTCGGCATTGCTTTGCGTTTCGGCATCAAGCTGCACGACTAATTCATCCAATTCACGAGGCCGCGGCATGAGCGTTGCGGCCGGCCATCAAAGGAATCATCATGTCAGAACTCACCGTCAACGACCTGCACCTCGACTACGGCAGCGGCGCCGGCGCCAATCCGATCCTCAAGGGCGTCTCCATGCAGTTGCAGCGCGGCGAAGTGGTCGCCTTGCTGGGCCCTTCGGGCAGCGGAAAGACCACGCTGCTGCGCGCAGTTGCGGGACTGGAGTCGCCCAAGGCCGGCGCCATCGATATCGCCGAGCGGCGTGTGTTCGACGGCGCGCGCAATTATGAAATGCCCGCCGAAGAACGCAATCTCGGGCTGGTGTTCCAGTCCTACGCACTGTGGCCACACAAGACAGTGTTCGACAACGTCGCCTACGGACTCAAGCTGCGCAAGATGGGCGGCAGCGAAATCGCTGAACGCGTCAGGACGGTGCTGTCGCAACTCGGCCTCGGCCATCTGGGCGAGCGCTTTCCGCATCAACTTTCCGGCGGCCAGCAGCAGCGCGTCGCCATCGCGCGCGCGCTGGTCTACAACCCGCAGGTCATCCTGCTGGACGAGCCGCTGTCGAACCTCGACGCCAAGCTGCGTGAAGAAGCGCGCGCCTTCCTGCGCGAGCTGATCGTGCGGCTCGGCCTGTCGGCATTGATGGTCACGCACGACCAGGGAGAGGCGATGGCGATTTCGGATCGCATCCTGCTGCTCAACAACGGCAGGATCGAACAGCAGGGCACGCCGCAAAGCATGTACCAGACGCCCGATACGCTGTTCACCGCGGAGTTCATGGGTAGCAACAATCGCCTCAAGGGCAGGGTGCTGCAGCGCGACGGCCAGCGCGTCACCTTGCAGGTCGAGGGCGGCACGGTGGTCGCCAGCGCGCGCGGCGGCGATACCGGCAATGAGGCCATCGGCATCATCCGCCTGGAGCAGGTGCGCATCTCCGACCACCAGACCGACAACGCCATTCGCCTGCCGCTTTCCACGTGCATGTACCTGGGAGACCGATGGGAGTGCCTGTTCAAAGCCGGAAGCGCGGACAGCACGACGGTCGGCTTGCGCGCCTACGCGCCGCACAAGCTGGAGCAGGGCGAGTACTGGCTCGCGTTGCCCGAGCAGGCGCTGTGGGCCTTTTGATTTTCAACGTCACACCACAACCATAAAAACGATTTTTATCAAGGAGAAACCAGCGTGCAAAAGAAACTATTGGCAGTAGCCATCCTGTCCGGCCTGAGCGGCGCAGCGGCGGCGCAGAGCAACGTAACGATCTATGGCCTGATTGATACCGGCATCGAATATCTCAACAACGCCGGCGCCACCGGCGGCAGCGTCACGCGCGTGAGCTCGGGTGCGATGAATACCTCGCGCATCGGCTTTCGCGGCACCGAAGACCTGGGTGGCGGACTGAAAGCAATCTTCCAGCTGGAAAACGGGTTCAAGCTCGACAACGGCAGCTTCGACGGCGATGCCAACCAGCTGTTCAACCGCCAGTCCAACATCGGCCTCGAAGGCGGCTTCGGCCGCATCGTCGCCGGCCGTTCGTTCAGCACCACCTATGACTTCATCCTGCCGTTCGATCCGATGGGTTACTCGGCGCAATATTCGTGGGTGACGTCGGCAGGCGCGACCGGCAGCCGCAAGGACGGCATGCCGACCGGCGTGTCCAACCTGATCAAGTATCAAGGCGACTTCGGCGGCTTCAAGCTGGGCGCGATGTACTCTTTCGGCGAAGTGGCCGGCAGCGTCAATGACAGCGCCAAGTACGGCATCGGCGTGGCCTACGGCAACGGCCCGTTCTCGCTGGCGACGACTTATGACCGCGTCAACGGCACCGCCGCAGTGCCGGGCGGGTCTTTCGACAAGACCACCACGGTGCATCTGGCCGGCGGCTATCAGGTCATGGAATCCCTGAAGTTCAGCCTCGGTTACCGTTACTTCAAGAAGAGCCTGGCGTCCGGTGCGACCGATCTGCGCAGCGATTTCTACTGGGGCGGTGCAACCTATAAATTCACCCCGGCATTGAGCCTGATCGGCACCGTCTACTATCAGAACCAGAAGAACCTGGCCACCGATGCGGATCCGATCATGTATTCGCTGCGTCTGAAATACGCCTTGTCCAAGCGCACCGACTTGTACGCAAGCGGCGCCTACGCCAAGGCAAAGAACAATCAGCTGGTCGGCCTGTCGCGTGATGACGTCGGGTTCGGCAACAGCCAGGTCGGTGTGACGCTGGGCATGCAGCATCGCTTCTGACGGTTGGTTGTGCAGCACGCTGTTGTAGTGAGCGGCCTGCTGCGTTGACCGGAAAAGCGAGGCTTCGGCCTCGCTTTTTTTACTCCTGCGGGTCGGTATCCTCGAATACCCCGGCGCCGCGATTCTTGGCGACCTTGTCCCAGCTGAACACGCGCCCGTTCATGGCGACGTAGACGCCGTGCGGCAGCACTTGCGCCACGCCGCAGGCGAAGCCGAAATTGAATTGTGCATCCGAGCCCTGGATGGCGTAGGGGATCATGGCGCCGGTCAGCACGATGGTCTTGGCCAGTTGTGCTGCGCCGAGTACGCGCGCGGTGTCCTGCATGGTGTCGGTGCCGTGGATGACGACGACGGCATTTTCTTCCGAGCGGTCGCAGGAGGCGAGCACGCGGCGCCGGTCGATGTCCTGCATGTCGAGCGAATCGAGCAACGGCAGTTCTTCCAGTGTGGCGGCGACGGTCAGGCGTGCACGCGCGATCACCTCGGGCAGGTGGCTGCTGGCGAAAACGAGCTGGCCGGCAATCTCGTCGTAGTGCTTGTCGAAGGTGCCGCCGGTGGCGATGATGCGTAAAGTCATGATCGTGGAAAATCCAAAAAAGTCCCAGCCATCATACTCCACATCACCTTACCGGCGGCTCGTACGGATCAATGCCCGCTTACGCTGCCAGCAGTTCGACCGGAGGCTTGCCGTCAGCGACGACCACGGGCGCTGCCGATGGCGCAGCGGCTCCCGCAAGCTCGGGCGGCAGAGCAATCTGGCCGTCGATCAGCAGCGCAAACAAACGCTCGACGTCGATCGCCTGGATCAGCAACTGGCCGTTGTTGGCCTTGATCACCTGGGTCACCAGCATCGAGGCGCCTTGCATGGCGAACGGCGTGAGCATGATCTGCGCAGGATTGAATTGCGGCACGGCGTGCAGCTCATCGACCAGCAGGCCGATGGTGTGTTCGCCTTCGCGCACGATCATCACCTGGCTGCTGCCGCTGACGGCGGAACGGGTGCCGCGCATCATCTGGCCCAGATCGAACACCCAGACGAATTCCTTGCGCTTGCCGTCGCCGTCCTCGCGGCGCAGGTTGAGCACGCCGATCTGTTCCGGCCGCGTGCCCATCGAGGTCGGTAGCACTTCACTGAACGGCACCGCTTCCACTACGTGGGCGGCGGAGATGGCGAACAGATTGTGGTCACTGAAGAAGGTGGCATATTCATTGCCGTCGGCAATGGTCGGGTCGGTTTCGAGCAGGTATTGGCGGCCGTCGGTTTGCGAACCCGCCCCTTGCACTGCGCCGAAGGATTCGAACACCACCGCGATGACGTCCTCCTGGTAACCGTCGCTGACCTTGAATTCACGATAACCGTTCGACACCGAGCAGGCGACGATGGCGTATTCACCATCGTGCACCGCGACTTGCGATGCACGGCCGCCGTTGGCGATCGTCAGCAATGCCGGGTCGATGGCCAGCGTCTCGCCGACGCTGCGTGCGCTATCGGTGGTCGAGATGATGCGTGCGTTGCGATCGATGTAATACGCCTTCATGTTCTTCTTGGAAGTGACGGCGCTGGCGAGCATGTTGGAGAACTCCGGCGTCGAGTCGAACACGATGCCGATGCCGCCCACCACCACCGCTTCGTTGTCGAGGTCGCGCACCGCTGCATGGTAGATGTAGGTGTCCTTGCCGTCGTACAGCGCGCTCTGCGTGAAGGCGCTGACGTGGTATTGCTGTTGCGTGCGCAGCGACAGCACGTGGTGCAGACTCTGTTCGTCGACGTTGCTGCCGACGATGGCATCGATGTTGTCGCCGGTGCTGGCGATGATGCGGCCGTGGCGGTCGTAGACGAAGATGCGTGTGTACACCGTGTACAGGCCGTTGATGTAGGCCAGGATATTGGTCATCTTGTCGACCGTGGCCTGGTCCTGCAGCGGTTGCGCCAGCGCGCTGCGCAGTTCCGGCGTGAGCGCCCACCAGCGGCAGTCGTCGGAGCGTTCGTAGAGATTGCGATCGAGCAGGTCGACCAGCAGGCTGGTGGTGAACTCGGCGTCGCGCATGCCTGACACCAACACAGTCTGGTAGAGATCGTGGATCGATTGCGCGAACAGTTCGTTGCTGCGGTTGCCGGTTTCGCTGATCTGGTCGAGGATGGTCTTGAGCTTGAGCATGTCGCCGCGTTGACCGGCGGTCATGACTTGGCCGTTCCAGACGATGCGCTGGATGGTCTTGGCGGCGGTCATGATGTCGTACAACGGCGGGCAGAACGAATGCGCGTGCGACAGCAGGCCTTCGGCGATTTCCGGCGAGAGGTTGACGAGCACGTCGCTGATGACGCCGCTGAAGGCGACTTCGACCGGAATCATGACCTGGCCTTGCCAGCCGGTCGGACCAGGATAGCCCTGATAGCCGTCGGAAGACACTGTACGCACCAGGTATTCGCGGCCGCAGAACAGCATCAGTGCGGCGTTGCCGTCGCGATTGACCGGCACTTCGGTGCCGACCGGGATCCACAGCTTGTCGGCGCTGGCGATGACACGATTGTCGGCATCGAGCAGCAGCATGTTGGAGCGCGCCTCAGCGTCGCGATGCGATGAGAAGATGCCGGCCATTTCTTCTTCGAAATGGAAGCACAGGCACAGGATGCCGACTACCGCACCGGTTTGGGGATGCTGCATGCGGCGTGAATAAATCAGTGCACGTTCCTTGCCGGGACGCAGGTCGCTGAAGCGGAAGGTCTCGACATAGGTATCGGCGTTGAGCGTCTCGGCGATCAGCGCATCGGCACTGTGTTCCAGCGGCGTCGCAGGATCGATCTGCACCAGCACGTTGCCCTCGGTATCGAGCAGGATGATCTCGTCGTAGACGGTGTATTTGTTGCGGTACTCGCGCAGGCGATAGCGGATCGCCTCGACGCTGTCGGTGATGCCGGCGACGAAATTGCACAATTCGCGATCGGTGGCGAGGAAGCCGACATCGGCGGTGCGTTCGAACAGGTTGCGCACCACGATGTCGATCACGTACTGTGCCTTGGTGCCGATTTCGGTGAGCACGTTGCGGACTTTTTCCTGGACCAGGCTGGCCACCAACTCGCGTTCCAGACGGCTGAAGCCGGTGCGCGTCGCCGCCATCGTCGGCAGGATGGTCTTGGCTTCGCCGGGGCAATTCATTTTTGCCGAGGCTTCAATCACACGCCACATCAGATTCAGTTCCTGCAGCGACTGTTCGCATTTGGTGACGTCGCGCATATACGGCAGGAAGGTTTCGGTTTGAATCGCTACGTGTTCATTCATGTGTTGTCCCTTTTATTGAAGAAGTCCGCAAGAACCTATCCGCGCCGCACTTGAATGTAATAATTAATGTCGGCACTCAGTTGTCGTTACGCAAATTGCGTGCCACGGATTCTATTGGGGGAACAATACGGATGTTGTCGACAAGATCGTCCGCAAAGTCGCATGTACGTTGACCTTCAATAATTTCCACATGGAAATTGAAGGGCGTTTTTTGCCGCTGCGAAAACTGCGCGGCGAATTATTCTTCTGAAGCACTCGTTACGCACGCGCTGATCGCAACGCCGCTCGGTCAGGTTTTTGATAGTTGGATAAAATCGAGCTATGAAACCGATTGCTCCCGGCACCGTCATCTTCCATCGCCATCGCGGCTATGGCGTCATCGTCGCCGTCAATTTATTGACGGGATGGATCTCCGCGCGCTTCGGCAGCGAGGTGCGTACGCTCGATCTGAATCTGTCCTCCGACGAAGTGCAGCATGCCGACGGCACGCCTATCCTGTTCCGCCGCCAGCCGCCCGATCGCATGCCGCATGCGCGTCTGATGGCGATGGTGCGCGAGTTGCATGCGGCCGGTTACCAGCGCTTGTATCTCTACAGTTGGCCCAAGCCTTCGGGCCTGCACTGGCGCTGGCATTTGTTCGCGGGTCCGCGCCACTGGAACGAACGGCCGTGGCGCGAAGGCTGGTACGGCTCGGGCGCGGACTACAATTTCAATCCGATTTTCGGTTGGGGCGATACGCCTGGCGCCAGCGCGCAGGATCTGGCCAGCGCACTGGCGCAATTCGATCCCCATGGGCTGGCCCAGGCGCTCGGTCGCGATGAAGACCACACGGCATGGTTTGCGTCGGTGTGCGATGCGCTGTTGCCGCATCATGCGTACAGCATGGGATGGGATCACGCCGGATCGATGCCGGAACATTTGCCGGTCATCGCCGTGCGCAGGGGAGTGGAGCCGTATGCCGGACCGCCGCTGTCATGGCCGCCCGGCTGGATGCATCTATGGAAGGTGTCGCACGCTCAGCATCTGCAGTATGCGCCGCCGACGCCGGTACGCGTCAGGCCAACGCCTCAGGATTGAGGACGTTCTTCGGCGCGCCCTGGGCGAAGTCGACGATGTTCTGGAAGGCCGCGCGGAAGTACAACTCGTAGCCGTCTTTTTCCACATAGCCGAGATGCGGCGTGGCCACCACGTTGTCCATGCGCAGCAGCGGCGAGTCGTGCGGCAGCGGTTCGGTTTCGAATACGTCGATGCCGGCGAAACCCGGACGGCCTTGTTGCAGCGCTGTCTCCAGCGCACCGCCGGCGACCAGTTCGGCGCGGCTGGTGTTGATGAAGGTGGCGGTCGGTTTCATCTGCGCCAGGTCTTGTGCGGTGACGATGCCGCGCGTGGCGTCGTTGAGGCGCAGATGCACCGAGATGAAGTCTGTCGTCGAGAAAAATTCTTCCTTGCTGGCCGCGGCGGTGTAACCGTCTTTCTGCGCCTGCTCCAGGCTGGCGTCGCGTCCCCACACCACGATCTTCATGCCGAAGGCTTTGCCGTAGCCGGCCACCATGCGACCGATTTTTCCGTAGCCCCAGATGCCGAGCGTGCGGCCCTTGAGGGCGACGCCGATGGGATTGCGTTCCGGTGTTGCTGACACTTGTTGCCAGATGCCGGCCTTGAGGTTGGCGGTGTATTGCGGAATCCGGCGTGCGGTAGCCATGATCAGCGCCCAGGTCAGTTCGGCCGGCGCGGTCGGATCGCCGACGCCTTCGACGATGGCGATGCGCTGCGCGGTGGCGGCGGCGACGTCGACGTGGCCGCTGATCTTGCCGGTTTGCGAAATCAGTTTCAGCGCCGGCAGTTTTTCCAGGATGGCTTTGGTGAAGACGGTGCGCTCGCGGATCAGCACCAGTGCATCGAACGGCGCCAGGCGCGCAACCAGTTGGCCGGCGCCGCGCACGGTGTTGTTGAATACCTTGACGTCATGGCCGTCCAGCAGCTTGAAGCAATCGAGTTGGCGGACGCTGTCCTGGTAGTCGTCGAGGATGGCGATCTTCATGTGGTCTCCGGAAGGCGGTCAGTATCGATATCGATAAAGGGGACATCATAAAGCGCCTGCCGGATTTTTGCCGCGTTGCTTCAGTCCATGAAGATATCAGGCAGGAATTTCAATCACCAGCTTGCCGCGCGTCCCACCGGCATCAATGACGTCGTAAGCGGCATCGGCCTGGTCGAAGCCGAAGCGGCGTTGATCGACCTGCACCACGATCTTGCCGGCTTCGATCAGCTTGGTGGCCTGTTCCATGATCTCGCCGTGATGCGCGCGGCCCTTGCCGGTCAGCAGCGGCATCAGCGTGAACACACCCGAGTAAGTCGCGGCGCGGAACGACAGCGGCGCCAAGGCATGCGTGCCCCAGCCGAGACAGCTGACGACATGGCCGTGGTAGCGCTTCGCGGCGATGAAGGAGGCATCCAGCGTGGCCCCGCCGACGGTGTCGTAGACGATGTCGAAGCCTTCGCCGTCGGTGTATTGCTGCACATATTGTTCCACCGTGGCGGCGCGGTAATCGATGAAGGTGGCGCCATAGCCGGTGATGACCTCGCGTTGTTCGGCCGAGCCGGTGGCGTAGACGTCGGCGCCGAAGGCCTTGGCGATCTGCACCGCTATATGGCCGACGCCGCCGGCGCCGCCATGCACCAGCACCTTGTGGCCGCTGCGCACATGGGCGCGATCGACCAGGCCTTCCCATGCAGTGATGAAGATCAGCGGCAGGGCGGCGGCCTCGCGCATGCCGACGTTGGCCGGCTTGTGCGCCAGCAGGTCGGCGTCGACGGCGGCGAATTGCGCCAGCGAACCTTGCACGCTGCCGACTCCGCCGGTCATGCCGTAGACCTCGTCGCCGACCTTGAAGCCGGAGACGCCGGAACCTGTCGCTTCGACCACGCCGGCCATGTCGATGCCGAGCACCGCAGGCAGTTGCGCCTGGGCATGTCCGGCCTTGCCGGCGCGGATCTTGGCGTCGAGCGGATTGAGTCCGGCTGCGCGGATGCGCACCAGCACCTGACCGGCGCCGGCGACAGGGCGGTCAATGCTGGTGGTTTGCAAGGGCGCGCCGTTGGCGGTCAGCAGCACGGCGGTCATGGTGGTGTTGGATGTGTTGGTTGCGGCGTTCATGGCGTTTCCTTCAAAAGTCGGTGGATGGTTGACGCCGCGTTCTTGTTTGCAGCGATGAAGCAAGTCTAGAGGCGGGAATGCCCGAGAAAAACGGGGCAGACGGCAATACAGAATGGTGAAAACGTGGATAATCGGCAGCACCCACGAATCATCGTTCGTCATTCGGCACATTTCATTCGTCACAGTCGTCATTCGCCAGAGAAGAACAGCAAACATGGACCGCCTGGATGCCCTGAAAGTGTTTTGCAATGTCGTCGAAGCCGGCGGTTTCAGTCGCGCGGCCGACCGGCTCGGGATTTCAACCTCGTCGGTGACCAACCAGGTGTCGGCGCTGGAGACGCATTTCCGCACCAAGCTGCTCAACCGCACCACGCGCAGCATGTCGCTGACCGAAGAAGGGCGTCGCTGTTACGAACAGGCGTTGCTGCTGCTGGGCGGCATGAGCGACCTGGAAGGCAGCATGATGCAATCCCAGGCGCTGCCGGCCGGGACCCTGCGCGTCGACATGCCCAGCGTGATCAGCCGCCAGTACATTGCGCCGGCGTTGCCGCAGTTCCTCGCGCAGTATCCCGACATCGCACTCAAGATCACGGTGGGCGATCGGATGATCGACATGGTCGAAGAAGGCGTCGATGTGCTGATCCGCATCGGCGATTTACCCGACTCCAACCTGATCGCCAAGACCGTCTTCAAGACCAGCTACATGTGCTGCGCCTCGCCTGAATTCGTCGCACGCCACGGCGCGCCGAAGACGCCGCAGGAGCTGGCCGATTTTCCTTGCCTGGGTTTCCTCAATCCGAAATCGCGCATGGTGCGTCCGTGGCAGTTCAGCAAGGGCGAGGAAAGCCATGCCTTCGTGCCCAAGGGCGCGCTGGCGATGGATCACGTCGAGTCGCTCATCGAGGCCGCCAAGGCCGGCTGCGGCATCGTCCAGCAAATGTCGGTGTCGCTGATCCCGCCGGTGCGCAGCGGCGAACTGGTGCCGGTGCTGCCGGACTGGCTGGCGCCGGGCCCCGACGTTTCCGTGCTGGTCCAGCAAAAGAACCATCGCGCGGCCAAGATCAAGGCTTTTGTCGATTTCGTTGCCTGCGTGTTCTGAGATCTCTTTTCCGAGGCTCTTTTTTTTGCAGCGGCAATTTGTTGGCAGAGGTCTAACTTTCCCAGCTGCTGCGCGACAATGTCGGTGAATCGCTGATGCCAGGTCGGCGGTTTGTCCTGCGGCACTTTGCTGCCGGCAGGATGTCCATCCAAATAAGGCTCCGGGCAGGCAAAGCGCTTTTGCTGCGCTGCTTCGTAATGAAAAAACGCAATCGCGTTAAAAGCGTATTTCCTACTACATTAGTCGGTTACTTTTCACTACAAACAAGCAGGGTACGGGTGTACAATCGCCGCCTGATTTTCATAAAGTCGGCCGCTGCGGAACAATCTTTCGCGCCTGATTTTATGAATGGCTTCACTGATGATTTGCCGCGATGGCCTGCAGTCGTCACCGAAGCATTCGACAAGACCGCCGTACCACCGGCTGATGGCGCCACCCGCCTCGCCGGCTGCATGCAACGACGATCCTGCCGTGCCAACGAATTCGATTTAACTTTAGGCATTGGAGGTAGTGTTTATGAATCAACCTGTCATGGAAGGCGTCGCCGCATTGAACGCCCCCGCTTTCGTCAAACACCAAAAACTGATCAATTGGGTCGCCGAGATCGCTGCGCTGACCAAGCCGGAAAGCATCTACTGGTGCGACGGTTCGCAGGAAGAATACGATCGCCTGTGCGCCGGGATGGTCGCCGCCGGCACCATGAAGAAGCTGAACCAGGAAAAGCGTCCGAACAGCTACCTGGCCTGCTCCGATCCATCGGACGTGGCGCGCGTGGAAGACCGCACCTTCATCTGCTCCAAGAACAAGGACGACGCCGGCCCGACCAACAACTGGACCGATCCCGCCGAAATGCGCACGACCCTGAACGGCCTGTTCGACGGCAGCATGCGCGGCCGTACTTTGTACGTGGTGCCGTTCTCGATGGGCCCGCTGGGTTCGCCGATCGCCCACATCGGCGTCGAGCTGTCCGATTCGCCTTACGTTGCGGTGAACATGCGCATCATGACCCGCATGGGCAAGGCCGTGTATGACGTGTTGGGCGCAGACGGCGATTTCGTACCGTGCGTGCATACCGTCGGTGCGCCGTTGCAAGCAGGTCAGAAGGACGTCGCCTGGCCGTGCAATCCAACCAAGTACATCGTGCACTATCCGGAGACCCGCGAAATCTGGTCCTACGGCTCCGGCTACGGCGGCAATGCGCTGCTGGGCAAGAAGTGCTTCGCGCTACGCATCGCCTCGACCATGGGTCGCGACCAGGGCTGGCTGGCGGAACACATGCTGATCCTCGGCGTCGAATCGCCTGAAGGTAAGAAACATTATGTCGCAGCGGCTTTCCCATCGGCCTGCGGCAAGACCAACTTCGCCATGCTGATTCCGCCGAAGTCCTTCGACGGCTGGAAGGTCACTACCATCGGCGACGACATCGCCTGGATCAAACCGGGGGAAGACGGCCGCCTGTACGCGATCAATCCGGAAGCGGGTTATTTCGGCGTTGCCCCGGGCACCAACGAAAAGACCAACTTCAATTGCATGGCATCGCTGCGCGCCAACACCATCTTCACCAACGTCGCGCTGACCGACGACGGCGACGTCTGGTGGGAAGGCATGACCAAGGAAGCGCCTGCGCATCTGGTCGACTGGCAAGGCAAGGACTGGACGCCTGAAATCGCCAAGGAAACCGGCCGCAAGGCGGCGCATCCGAACGCGCGTTTCACCGTCGCCGCGACACAGAATCCTGTCATCGATGCCGCCTGGGATGACCCGGCCGGCGTGCCGATCTCGGCCTTCATCTTCGGCGGTCGCCGTTCGACCACCGTGCCGCTGGTGACTGAAGCGCGCAACTGGGTGGAAGGCGTCTACATGGCTGCGACCATGGGTTCGGAAACCACTGCTGCCGCCGTCGGCCAGCAAGGCGTGGTGCGCCGCGATCCGTTCGCGATGCTGCCGTTCGCCGGCTACAACATGAGCGACTACTTCCAGCACTGGCTGAACCTCGGTCGCAAGATTGCTGCTTCGCCGGCCGAGCTGCCGAAGATCTACTGCGTCAACTGGTTCCGCACCGACGCCGACGGCAAGTTTGTCTGGCCAGGTTTCGGCGACAACATGCGCGTGCTGAAGTGGATGCTGGAACGCATCGAAGATCCGCAAGGCGTGCGCGTCGGCGGCGTGCCCCACATCTTCGGCGTGTCGCCGCGTTACGAAGACCTGCAATGGGACGGCATCGACTTCACGCCGGAACAGTTCGCCACGATCACTTCGATCGACAAGGCGGCCTGGGCGCAGGAGGTTGAGCTGCACACGGAGCTGTTTGACAAGCTCAAGCACAATCTGCCGCGCGAGCTGGTGGAAGTGAAGGTGGCGCTGCAGAAGAAGCTGGCGGCTTAATCGGTTACGCTGAGCACCGTCAAAAGAAAAACGGCCATCGAAAGATGGCCGTTTTTTTATGTCCGCTTATGTCCGCAAAATCGTCTGCAGCACGGCGCGCATGTGCTCCGGCACCGTCACCGGCCGTCGCGTCGCCGCGTCGACGTAGACGTGGATGAAGTGCCCTTGCGCTGCGGCGGTGTCGTCGCCTTCACGGAAGATTCCGACCTCGTAACGCACGCTGGAGTTGCCCACGCTCGCCACGCGGACGCCGATCTGCACCGTGTCCGGGAAGCTGACCGGCGCGAAATAATTGCAATGGGTTTCAATGACCAGGCCGATGACATCGCCGCCCGGAATGTCGAGCGCCTTGCTTGCCATCAGGAAATAATTCACGGCCGTGTCAAACCAGCTGTAATACACGACGTTGTTGACGTGGCCGTAGACATCGTTGTCCATCCAGCGCGTCTGCAGGGCGTGGAAATGAGGATAGTCGGCGCGGCCGGAAGCGGTCGGTTTGCTGGTCATCGTATTTTTGCCTCGGTGTTTTGCCCGGTCACACGCATGTTGCCGTGCTGAAGTAATATTGCGGCGGGAACGAACCCCGTCTCCTGATTTCACTCGAACGGTGAGCCGGCAGTGTAAGCGATCAGTAGCTCCGTCGCAGCAAGCCCGGCGCTTGCATCCGGCGCTTTCGCGCCCATATGCAGCTTGTCCCTCGTTATTCCGGCAAAGCCGTTCCATACGAATGTCGATAGTAAAACGCAATCGAAAGTATTAAACAAATAAATTTGATTAATATATAGAGGCGCTTTACTATGGCTTCACTCTCTTTCAACCCCTAAGTAAAGGAAACGCAATGTCCCTGATCAATACGACAATCAAGCCATTCAAAGCAACTGCTTACCACGACGGCAAATTCGTCGACATCACCGAAGCTACGCTGAAGGGCAAATGGTCCGTGTTCGTGTTCTACCCAGCTGACTTTACTTTCGTCTGCCCGACCGAACTGGAAGACTTGGCCAACAACTACGCTGAATTCAAGAAGCTGGGCGTGGAAATCTACGGCGTGTCGACCGACACCCATTTCGCGCACAAGGCATGGCACGACACATCGGAAGCCATCAAGAAGGTCCAGTACCCGCTGGTCGGCGACCCAACCACAACCCTGGCTCGCAACTTCGAAGTCCTGATCGAAGAAGAAGGCCTGGCACTGCGCGGCACTTTCGTGATCAATCCGGAAGGCCAGATCAAGGTTCTGGAAATCCATGACAACGGTATCGGCCGCGACGCATCCGAACTGCTGCGCAAGGTCAAGGCAGCGCAATACGTTGCTTCGCACCCAGGTGAAGTTTGCCCAGCCAAGTGGACTGAAGGCGCAGAAACTCTGAAGCCTTCCCTGGACCTGGTCGGCAAGATCTAAATCCCTGATTGGGCTGCTGAGCGGTCCGATCTCAAAGCTGTGATGCTCTTCGTACATCCGTACGACTGCGCTTCTCGCTTCGGCCTCGGACCGCTCGCTACGCCCACTCAACGATTTAACGCATTAGTTAAGCATCAAGAAGTACCGAAACAAACACTGAAGCACCCGTCCGGATTCGGCGCAAGCAACGCCGCAGAGCTCACGAGGCCGAGCGGCGGAGTCCGGACAATATTGAAGTCTCACATCAGAGGAAAGTGGAAATCATCATGTTGGATGCCAATCTCAAAGCCCAATTGAAAGCCTACCTGGAAAAGGTCACGCAGCCTATCGAGATCGTCGCGTCGCTGGATGATGGCGCCAAGTCCCGTGAGTTGCAGGAGCTGCTGCAGGAAATCGTCACGCTGTCCGAGCGCATCACGCTCGTTGAACGCAACGATCACGCCCTGCGCAAGCCGTCCTTTTCATTGAATCGCCCCGGTACCGATATCAGCGTGCAGTTCGCCGGTATCCCGATGGGCCACGAATTTACGTCGCTGGTGCTGGCGCTGCTGCAAGTCGGCGGCCATCCCATCAAGCTCGACGACAAGGTGATCGAGCAAATCCGCAACCTGGATGGCGATTACTCTTTTGAAACGTATATCTCGCTGACTTGCCAGAACTGCCCGGAAGTCGTGCAGGCGCTCAACGTCATGTCGATCATCAACCCGCGCATCCGCTCGGTAACGGTGGATGGCGCACTGTTCCAGGACGAAGTCGAGAAGCGCCAGATCATGGCCGTGCCGACCGTCTACATGAACGGTGAAGTGTTCGGCCAGGGCCGCACCGGCGTGGAAGAAATCCTCGCCAAGCTCGATACCGGCGCTGCCGCCCGCAAGGGTGAAGAACTGAGCGCGAAAGAAGCCTACGATGTGCTGATCGTCGGTGGCGGTCCTGCCGGCGCAGCGGCTGCGATCTATGCAGCACGCAAGGGCATCCGGACCGGTGTCGTCGCCGAACGTTTCGGCGGCCAGGTGCTGGATACGCTGGCGATTGAAAACTTCGTCTCCGTCAAGGAAACCGAAGGCCCGCAATTCGCCACCGCGCTGGAGCAACACGTCCGCACCTACGACGTCGACATCATGAACACGCAACGCGCCGAAGCGCTGGTGCCCGGCGATGGCATGATCGAAGTCAAGCTGGCCAATGGCGGCGTGCTGAAGGGCAAGACAGTGATCCTGTCGACCGGCGCGCGCTGGAGGCAAGTCAACGTGCCGGGCGAGGACGAATACCGCAACCACGGCGTGGCGTACTGCCCGCATTGCGACGGTCCGCTGTTCAAGGGCAAGCGCGTGTCGGTGATCGGCGGCGGCAATTCCGGCGTGGAAGCGGCCATCGACCTGGCCGGCATCGTCAGCCATGTCACGCTGCTGGAATTCGCGGCGGAACTGAAGGCCGACGCCGTGCTGGTGCGCAAGCTGAAGAGCCTGCCCAACGTCACCATCATCACCTCGGCGCAGACCAGCGAAATCACCGGCGACGGCAAGAAGGTCAACGGCATCAGCTACAAGGAACGTGTCAGCGGTGAAGTGAAGCACATCGAACTGGAAGGCGTGTTCGTCCAGATCGGCCTGGTGCCGAACACTGAGTGGCTGAAGGGTACTGTTGCGCTGTCCAAGCATGGCGAAATCGAAATCGACGCCAAGGGCCAGACCTCGATTCCCGGCGTCTTCGCTGCCGGCGATGTGACGACAGTGCCGTACAAGCAGATCGTGATCGCGGTCGGTGAAGGTTCCAAGGCGGCATTGAGCGCCTTCGATCACCTGATCCGCAGCTCGGCGCCGGAAGACGCACCGGTTGTCGCCAAGGAAGCAGCGGTAGCGTAAGCAGCAATGGCAAGCCGGTTGTCCGTTGCCCCCTCGGCGGACGGCCGTAAAAAAAGCCACCTCGCGGTGGCTTTTTTTATGGACGCATGCTGCACGTTGCGCCCAGTTGCGTCGCCTTACTCTTACTTGAACAGCAAACGCAGCGAATCCCAGGCGCGGCCGAAGATGCCGGCCGGACCGACCGATTCCAAGGCCACCAGCGGCAATTCGGTGACGACCTTGTCGTCGATCATGATCTTCAAGGTGCCGACCTTGGCGTTCTCCGAAATCGGCGCGATCAGCGGATCGTTACGCTCGACGCGCGGCTTGATCTTGTCGGCGGTACCCTTCGGCACGGTCACGTAGAGGTCGCGTGTAAAGCCGATCTTGATCTTGCCTTGCGAACCCTTCCAGACGTCAGGCGTGTCGACTGCCTGGCCCTTGCTGTACAGCTTCACGGCGTCGAAATTCTGGAAGCCCCAGTTCAGCAGCTTCTGGCTTTCCTGCGTGCGGACCTGGTCGGACACGGTGCCGATGACCACCGAGATCAGGCGGCGTTCGCCGTTGGCGACCGGACGCTTGGCCGAGGTGATCAGCGAATAGCCGGCGCTGTCGGTGTGGCCGGTCTTCATGCCGTCGACGGTCGGGTCGAGCCACAGCAGGCGGT
>Ga0308165_1001037_pt1 | contig 42079 bp, 34 predicted proteins | sample PhyWR2_FD_201032 | JGI IMG/M metagenome (GOLD analysis project Ga0308165, IMG submission 201032) | Phyllosphere microbial communities from UC Gill Tract Community Farm, Albany, California, United States - DLSLW.R2 | ecosystem: Host-associated > Plants > Phyllosphere > Unclassified | place: USA...
CCAAGGTGTGCTTGCGGCTGCGCCACCAGCCAAACAGCAGCCCCGCGAGCAGGGCGCCACCGCCGCTGCCCAGCGTGATCGGGATCGAGCCGATGCGCAGCACCAGCAGACCGATCAGCAGCCCGACGGTGATGCCCAGACCGTGGAAGACAAAGTCCGTCTTGTCGCTGGGGATGAGGATGGGCCCCACCGACTGCGCGGCATTCTGCACATCCTGCGGCGTGCCAAACAGGGTCACCACATCGCCGGGCACGATCAGGGTGGTGGGGGTGATCGGCAACGGCGAGCCCGAGCGGGTCAGCGCCACCGCATAGACGCCGTGCTTGAACTCGGGCGTCAGGCTGTCGAGGATGTCCTTGACGCTGCGGTTGAGGTACTGGCTGTTGGTGATGGACACATCGCGGCGCACCATCACCACGTCCATGTCTTCGGCACTTTGCAGCTCATCGCCGATGTTGGCGCCCAGCGCCACCACCGCTGCGCGCCGGCCCACCAGCAGCACTATGTCGCCCGCTTCGAGCACCAGCTGGGGGTCCACCCCCACCAAGGCATTCTTGCGGCGGATACGCTCGATGGTGACCGAGCCTTGCGGCGCGCTGGCCTCCAGTTCGGCCACGGTGCGGCCCGATTGCCGGACCTTGAAGATGCGGCCCACCAGATCGGGCGCTGCAGGCGATTCCCCTGCGCCATAGACGTGCACGCCCTTGAGCATTTCCTGCTCGGCCTGGATGGCGTCGTCATGGATCTTGCGGCCGGTCAGCCACTGCAGCACATTCACGCACAGCAAGATGGCGCCGAACGAGCCAAAGATATAGGTCACTGCATAGCCGATGGCCACATTGGCCTGCATACGCTGTACCTCATCGGCCGCCAGACCCAGCTTCTCGATGGCCGAGCCCGCCGTGCCGATGATGGCCGACTGCGTCATGCCGCCAGCGGCCAGCCCTGCGGCCAGGCCCTTGTCCAGGTGGAAGACCCGCGCCAGCACCACGACGGTGACCAGGCCCGAGATGGCGACAACCGCCGCCATCAGGATCTCCTTGATCGACTGCCGCCCCAGAGAGCGGAAGAACTGGGGCCCGCTCTCGAAGCCCACCGCATAGATGAACAGCGCAAACAGCACCGCCTTGATGCCCGAATCGATCTGGACCCCCACCTGGCTGATCAGCACCGCTGCCAACAGCGACCCTGCCACACCCCCCAGCTGGAACGAGCCGAACCGCAGCTTGCCGATGCCGTAGCCTAGTGCGAGCGCTGCAAACAGCGCAATCTCCGGCGCCTGGTGCAAGATACCTCTGAGCCAATCCATACGAGCCTTTCAGGTCAAAAGAAGGCTGCCCTACCGCCCCGAAGCCATCAAAGCGGTGTACAGCGTGTTAAGAATTGTTTGCATTGGGCGCCGACCACATTAACTGAGACGGAAAAAATCTGCATGTAGGACAGCACAGGCAAAATCTTTCAGCGGCCGGTTGTTGATACAGATCAAATAGCGCCTTGCCATGGCCCAGACGCAAGGTCCGGTGTAGCGCCGGGCTGCCATGCGTGAAGAAGGAGGCTGGAACACGCAGTAAGCAGACACCTCGGTAGGCAACGCATGCCGGTACTGACCCGGCTTACCGGGGGGCGAGGAAATAGCGCGGTGCCGATGCATTCTTGCCACATCAATGGCGATGGTTATGCGTCGTTTGGATTGGCTTTAATCGCTTTTGGATAAATCGCCGGCGAGGAGAGCGCCATCGACGGCCGCGCGGCGCGGTGAGCCCCAGGCCGTGCTTTGGCCCCCAGTCTCCCCGCATACCGGCTGCATCATGGCGCCAGCAGTTCCCGCTGTACAGCCCGGCGGGCATGGGCTTGGACGGGGGGCAACTGCGCCCTGTGCTGCGCCCGCTGTACCCGTTAAGCGGGCAAAGGCCTGCGCGGCCACGGCAGCGCAGGGATGCAACGATCAGGCAGTGGCTGCCCGTTTGCCGGCGCCCCGGTAGCGTTCCAGCCAATGCGCGTAGGGGGCCGGCAGTACCCAGTCAGGCCGCGCTGCCTTGAGTTGCTGGGCCAGCGTGTAGGGGTAGTGCGGGTTGGCCAGCATCGAGCGGCCCATCATCACCAGCGACATCTGGCCGTCGGCCACGACGCGCTCGGCCAGCTCGGCGTCGTCAATGCCCCAGCTCGATGCGACGGGCAGGCCGGCTTCGCGGCTGACGCGGGCGGCAATCGGGGCCAGGAAGGCGGGCTCGCCCCACGGGATCTGCACGCCGGGGATGACAAAGTTCACGCTGACGTTGAGCAGGTCCAGGCCCCCTTCGCGCATGCGGCGCACCAGCTCGATGGATTCGGCCAGCGTCTCTTCATCGCGGCCATCGTATTCAATGACACCAAAGCGGGCAGTCAGCGGCAGGTTCTCGGGCCAGACTTCGCGTACGGCGGCCAGCGTTTCCAGCGCAAAGCGGGCGCGGTTGTCAAAGCTGCCGCCATAGGCATCCTGGCGCTGGTTGGAATGGGCCGAGAAAAAGCTCTGGGCCAGGTAACCATGGGCAAAGTGCAGCTCCAGCCATTTGAAGCCGGCGGCCAGTGCTCGGCGGGCGGCGGCGACAAAGTCAGCCTTGACGCGCGCGATATCGGCCAGGGTCATCTCGCGCGGCACGCGGCCCAGATCACCACCAAAGGCGATGGCCGAGGGGGCAATGGTTGGCCAGGCGCGCGGGTCGCTCTCGGGGATATGGTCGTCGCCTTCCCAAGGGCTGTTGGCGCTGGCCTTGCGGCCGGCGTGGGCAATCTGGATGCCGGGCACAGCGCCTGCGGCCTCGATGCCGGCAGCAATGCGTGCCAGGCCGGGCACATGGGCGTCATCCCAAAGGCCCAGGCAGCCAGGGCTGATGCGGCCGTCGGCCGAGACGCCGGTGGCCTCGACAATCACCAGGCCCGCGCCGCCCCGGGCGATCGACGGGTAGTGCACCTGGTGCCATTCGTTGGTGAATCCATCGGTGGCGCTGTACTGGCACATCGGAGGCACGGCAATGCGGTTGCGCAGGGTGACGTCTTTGAGGGTGAAGGGGGTAAACAGGGCAGACATGGATATGCTGGATATACAAAAGAAAAGAGGGAATGGATCGGCCGCGCAGCCTGCCGCGCCGCAGACTTTTTGGCATCTGCCAGGGCAGGCATTGGCTGCCCCGGGCAGGGCTTCGCGCAGGCCGTCCACCGCTCGCAATTGAGGCGCCCTGGCCATAAACCAAATGCTGGTTTTTTATGGCAGCCATCTGGCTGGCTGATATCAGCCCCTTCCTGCGCTACCTCTGTGACCCCGCGTTTGCGGGGCTACTGCATCGCCGGCATCGATGCAAACAGCAACTCACGCAGCCAGCGCTGTGCCGGGTCGTGGTGGCTGCGCTCATGCCAGACGGCCAACTGGCTGAACCCTGGCACCTCCACCGGCGGCTTGCAGACCGACAGCCCATCCATGCCAGCGACCAGGCGGCTGGGCAGCACGGCCACCATGTCGCTGGAGCGCAGGATGTCGGGCAACACCACAAAGCATTTGAGCGACAGGCTCACCTCACGGCGCTGGCCCAGCTTCTCCAGCGCCTCATCCACCACGCCGTGGAAGCCGCCGCCCTCATACGACACCAGCGCATGGTCCAGCGCGCAGAACTGCTTGACGCTGAGCTTGCGGCCCGCAGCGGCGTGGCCCTCGCGCATCACGCAGACATAGTGCTCCTGGAACAGCTGGCGCGCATGCATGTCCTGCGGCGTGTTGTCGCCGGTCAAAAACGCCAGGTCGATATCGCCGCGCTCCAGCTGGCCCTGCACCAGGCGCGGCTCCAGCGGGATCAGTGATACGCGGATGCTCGGCGCCTGGCGCTTCAAGGCCGCCAAAAAGGGCACGGCAATGGCGCGCAGCGCATAGTCGGTCGCGGCAATGCGGAAAGTGAGCCGGGCGGTGCTGGGGTCAAACACCGGTGGCTGCAGCAGTGCATCGATCTCGCACAGCATCTGCTTGATCGGCAAGGCCAGATCCAGCGCGCGCTGCGTGGGCACCATGCCGCGCTGGACGCGCGCAAACAAGGGGTCGGCAAAACTCTCGCGCAGGCGCTGGAGCATGCCGCTCATCGCCGGCTGGGTCAGCCCCAGCCTGCCGGCGGCACGGGTCACGCTGCGCTCATCGAGCAGTGCGTCCAGCGCCTTGAGCAGGTTGAGGTCCATTTTCTTGATATCTCGCATGCTTATCGAAATCTTTGAATAGCCAAATTTGGCTGATATTGTCGTGGCCCCGCCATGCCAGTGGGGCGCATATGGATTTGCGGGGCCGGCAGCGGACCTCATCGCCAGATGGCTGTTTTTTGCTGTGGCTATTGAGAATGATTCTCTTTACATGGCTTATGATCCAGCCCCATGCCACGAGCGGCTGGAAAGGGATGCTCTACCCGCCTGGCCTGCCGGGCAGCGGGGCGAGCCGGGAGTGTTCGGCAGCCGTTTGGCAACGACTTGGCCCTTTTTTGCATCTCGCGTGTCAAGTAAGAGAAGAAGCCATGGCGCTTCGCAGGCGCACCCAGCGCAGCGGTTCCGATTCCACCACCACGATGCCCTTTTCCATGAACCCCGTTCCTCACGCTTCCAGCGCCCACCCGGGCCTGTCCGTCCTGAGCCGCTTGCTGGCCGCCGTTGTGGGCGGCTACGCGTTGGCCAGTGCCTTGGCCGTCTTTTTGGCGGCGGTACTGCCCGCTGCCCGCGCCGAGGCCGTGCTGGCCGGCATGCAGTGGAGCTTTGCGCTGCATGCGCTGGCGGCGGTGTGGGCGTTCTCCCCGGTCTCGCCGGGCAAGGTCTGGCTGGGGATTGCGCTGCCCAGCGTGCTGCTGGCAGCGGGTGCTTTGGTGTTGGGGCGCTGACATGGGCAAGACCGTGATCGACAAGCGGCCGGGCAGCGGCGCAGCGCGCGGCGGGTTTCGCCAGGCGCAGGCCTGGCTGCATACCTGGTGCGGGCTGTGGTTCTCCTGGCTGCTGTATGCCGTGTTTTTGACCGGCACCCTGGCGGTGTTCCAGGAGGCCATTGGCCACTGGATGACGCCCGAGCACCATGCCGAAGAAGCGGCGCATGCGGCCGAGCAGGCCGCCACCGAGGCAGCAGGCCTGGCCTCCAGCCGGGGCCAGCGCCTGGCCTGGGGCGTGGCCTTTATGGAGAAGTACCACCAGGGCGCCGAGATGTGGGAGATCTGGCCGACGGACGCCAAGGGCGGCGGTGACCTGAAGGTCTACTGGTTTGACCAGAAGCGCCAATACGCCGATGCCGAGCTGGACACCCGCACCGGCGAGCCTTTGGATGAGGGCCACCATGGCGCGATGCGGGCGACGATGGGTGGCGAGCATTTTGTGCATTTCCACTACGAGCTGCATGCCGGCCAGGCCGGTCTATGGGTGGTCGGTGTTGCCGGCATGGTCATGCTGGTGGCGCTGATCAGCGGCGTGGTCACGCACAAGCGGATTTTTCAGGACTTCTTCACCTTCCGCGCCCGCAAGGGCCAGCGCAGCTGGCTGGATGCGCACAACGCAGTGGCGGTGTTGACCCTGCCGTTTCAGCTGATGATTGCTTACACCGGCATTGCGATATCGGCCCTGACCTTTATGCCCGCCGGCATCTGGAGCCAGTACGGCACGGCGCCCCATGACCGCCAGACGTTTGCGGCCGAGCTGGCTGAGCCGGGCAAACCAGCGCGCTCGGGCGAGGCCATGGCTGTCCCCGATCTGGAGAGCTTTGCCGCACGCGGCCAGGCGCTGATCGGCCAGCCGGTGCGTGCGGTGGTGGTAGACCATCCCGGCGATGCGGCTGCGCGCGTCGGCATCTATGGCTGGAACAGCGATGCCGATGCGGACAAGCGCCTGAGCCCCAATACTGGCATGGCCATGTTCTCGGCCGCCAGCGGCGAGCTGCTGCAGCTGCGCATGCCCGGCAAGGCCGAAGGCGGGGGCGCGTCGCTCGCCCAGTCGGTGATGGGCGGGCTGCACATGGTCAAGTTTGGCGGCTGGCCGATGAAGTGGCTCTACTTTGTCTGCGGGCTGGCGGGCACCGCGATGATGGCCACGGGCGCCATCCTGTTTGTCGTCAAGCGCCGCAGCAAGCACATGGGCGAGTTTGGCAGCGCCACGGCCGCCGTCTACCGCCTGATCGAGGGGCTGAATGTGGCGGCCATTGCCGGCCTGGCTGTGGCCTGCATTGGCTACCTCTGGGCCAACCGCCTGCTGCCGCTGGAGCTGCCGCAGCGCGCGCAGTGGGAGCTGGGCGTCTTCTTTGGGCTGTGGCTGGCCGCGCTGCTGCATGGCCTTGTGCGCGCCCCGGCCAAGGCCTGGCTGGAGCAGATGGCACTGCTGGCTGCGCTGTGCCTGCTGCTGCCGGTACTGAATGCCGTGACCGTGGGCGACCACTGGCCGGCGCAGCTGCTGCGCGGCGATTGGGAAAGCGCCGGCGTGGAGCTGGGCGCCTGGGCCTTTGGCCTAGCCGCCGTCTGGGCCTGCCGTGTGCTGTGGCGCCGCCGCGCGTTGGTCTCCGGCAGGGCGGCATCTTCTACCGCTAACCAGGTACAGGTGGGCGCATGAACAGTTGGCAAGCATCCGGGTATGCATTGGCACTGGCCTTTTCCGGCATGACGGCACTGGCCTTTGCGATGGACCGCCACCATGCGCAGTTGACGGGCGAACAAGAGATTGCGAGAGGGCGCAGCCGCTTGCTGCGCCTGCTGGGCAGCTTGCTGCTGGCAGCCGCCGTGCTGCCCAGTGTGGGCGGCTGGGGCGCCACCGTGGGGGTGGTGGCCTGGCTGGGTTGGATATCGGCCGGGGCGCTGGTCGCCGTGCTGTGGATTGCGGCTGCGCCGCGCTGGGCGGCGCGTGCAGCGGCTGCAGCGGCGCCGCTGGCCTTGTTGGGTTGTTGGTGGTGGGCCTGAGGGCCTGTTGAAGAACCGTGGAGGGGACGATGGTGGGGGAAGCAATGACGGGTGTGCACAAGCAGTGGCTGGGCGTGGCTGAGGGACATATCTCATGAAGGCCTCGCGTGTCGGGGTGAGCGTGGTCGCCGTTGCGGCGGTAGTGGCAGCGGCGGTGCTGTGGTGGTCGGGCCGCCCGGCGATGGCCTACCAGAGCGAGCCGGTGGCGCGCCAGGATATCGAGGCCACGGTGACGGCGATTGGCACCTTGCAGCCGCGCAGCTATGTGGATGTGGGTGCCCAGGTCTCCGGCCAGATCCTGAAACTGAAGGTGGCGCCCGGTGCCGAGGTGGCCAAGGGCGATCTGCTGGTGGAGATTGACCCCAGCGTGCAGCGTGCGACGGTGGATGCGGGCCGTGCCTCGTTGGCGGGGCTGCGTGCCCAGCTGGCCGAGCAGCAGGCCCAGCACCGGCTGGCGGGCCAGCAGCTGCAGCGCCAGCAGCAGCTGAGCGCGCACGAGGCCACACGCGAGGAAGACCTGCAGACCGCCCAGGCCAACCTGGCGATGGCCGTGGCGCGCATGGACCACTTGAAGGCCCAGATCAGCCAGACCCAGGCATCGCTGAAGGCCGACGAGGCACGCCTGGGCTACACCCGCATCTATGCGCCCATGGCGGGCACCGTGGTGTCGGTCGAGGCACGCGAGGGCCAGACCCTGAACGCAACCTACCAGACGCCCAATATCCTGCGCATTGCCGATCTGTCGGCGATGACGGTCTGGACGGAGGTGTCCGAGGCCGATGTGCGCCGTGTCAAGGAGGGCATGCCGGTCTACTTCACCACCCTGGGGGGCGCGGGCCAGACCAAGCCCCGGCGCTGGCAGGGCCAGGTGCGCCAGGTGCTGCCCGCGCCCGCTGCCAACCAGGCCCAGCCGGCCGGCAATGCGCAGACGCCGGCACCCGCCACCAAGGCCGTGGCCTATACCGTGCTGTTTGACGTGGGCAATGACGACGCCGAGCTGATGCCGCAGATGACGGCGCAGGTGGTGTTTGTCAGCGCCCGTGCCAGCCAGGCGCTGGCGGTGGCGCTGACGGCGGTGGAAGAAGACAAGGCCCGCGACGGCGCCCATGTGGCCCGGGTGCTGGATGCCGGTGGCCAACCCCAGACCCGCAAGGTGAAGCTGGGCATACGCAGCCGCCACCAGGTGGAGGTGCTCGAAGGCCTGGCCGAAGGTGAGAAGGTCGTCACCGGCGAGACCGCGCTGGAGCGTGGCCCCAGGTGGCTGCAATGGTGAGCGGCCCAGTAGGCGCAAACCAGCCACTGATCGCACTGCGGGGCATTCGCAAACACTATGGCGACCCCGCCAGCGGCCAGCCGCTGGTGACGGTGCTGCATGGCATTGACCTGGATATTTACGCGGGCGAATTTGTGGCTGTCGTGGGCAGCTCGGGCTCGGGCAAGTCCACGTTGATGAACATCCTGGGCTGCCTGGACCGGCCCAGCGATGGCAGCTACCACTTCCAGGGCCAGGATGTGGCGCAGTTCGACTCGGACGCGCTGGCCTGGCTGCGGCGCGAGGCGTTCGGCTTTGTCTTCCAGGGCTACCACCTGATTGCCAGCGAAAGCGCCAGTGAGAACGTGGAGATGCCGGCCATCTACTCCGGCCTGCCGAAGGGCGAGCGGGTGCAGCGCGCGCAGTCTCTGCTGCAACGCCTGGGCCTGGGCGAGCGCCTGGGCAACCGGCCCAACCAGCTCTCGGGCGGGCAGCAGCAGCGCGTGTCGATTGCACGTGCGCTGATGAATGGCGGCCACATCATCCTGGCCGACGAGCCTACCGGCGCACTCGATTCGCACAGCGGCGCCGAGGTGATGGCGCTGCTGCGCGAACTGGCCGCTGCCGGCCACACCATCATCCTGATCACCCACGACCGCGATGTGGCGGCGCAGGCGCAGAGGGTCATTGAAATCAGCGACGGCCGCATTGTGGGCGACAGCGCCAGCCAGCCCGAAGCGTCCGCCGCCGCAAGTGCAACTGCGAGTGCAAGCGCGAATGCAAGCGCGAGCGAGGGCACGCGCATGCAGCTGGCGCCGGTGCCCCAGGGCGGCAGTGCCTCGGCCGCGCCGCTGGTGGCCGAGCTGCTGGAGGCCGCGCGCTCGGCCTGGAGGGGCATGCGCCTCAACCGGGTGCGCACCAGCCTGACCCTGCTGGGCATCGTGATCGGCGTGGTGTCGGTCATCGTGATGCTGGCCATTGGCGAAGGCGCGCGGCGCAAGGTGGTCGAGCAGATGGGCACCATGGGCACGGCGATCCTCTACATGGGCAGCAAGCCGCCAGCCACTGGCGGGCCAGCAGGCCAGATAACAGAGGAAGACCTGGACGCCTTGCGTGAGCTGCCCGAGATACGGCGCGTGATGCCGGTGATTGGCGACCCCGTCACCGTGCGCTATGGCAATGCCGACAAGCAGGTCTATGTGTTTGCCGCCAGCGAAGAGATGCCGCTGGTGCACCACTGGAAGCCCAAGCTGGGCCGCTATTACACGGATACCGAAGACCGCGATCTGGCGCCGCTGGTGGTGCTGGGCCACAAGGCGCACAAGCACTTCTTCCCCGACACGCCCAACCCGCTGGGGCGGCAGCTGATCATCGGCACCTCGGCCTTCGAGGTGATTGGCGTGATGAGCGAGCGCGGGGCGGATTCGGGCGCGCAGGACTATGACGACATGGTCTTCATCCCCTACCAATCGGGCCGGGCACGCGTCTACCAGGCGCAGACCCAGCCAGACTATGTGGTGGTCGAGGCCATGTCCTCCGAGGTGGTCAACGAGGCTGAGGCGGCACTCCACCGCGTGCTGCTGGCCCGCCATGGCGGCCGCGAAGACTTTGGCATCGGCAATGCCGCCGCGCGCATCCAGGCCGAGGCGGCCACGCGCCAGAGCATGGCGGTGATGCTGGGGCTGATTGCCGCGGTGTCGCTGGTGGTGGGCGGCATTGGCGTGATGAATGTGATGCTGATGACGGTGCGCGAGCGCACGCGGGAGATCGGCATCCGCATGGCAGTGGGTGCGCGGCAGAGCGACATCCTGCGCCAGTTCTTGACCGAGGCCAGCCTGGTGACCCTGTCCGGTGGCACCGTGGGCCTGGTGCTGGGCGCCTTGGTCGGCGCCGTGCTGGTGCTGGCCGGTGTTCCCGTGGTGTTTTCCATCCGGGCCATGGCCGGTGCCTTTGCCTGTGCGGTGGTCACCGGTCTGGTGTTTGGTTATATGCCGGCCAGGACGGCCGCGCGCCTGGACCCGGTACGGGCCCTGGCAGGAGAGTGAGTATGCAGATCTTCCCAACCGCCAGCGCGCTGGCAGCGGCCCTGGTGCTGGCCGGCTGTGTGTCTGCGCCGCCGCAGGTTCAGCAGTCGCAACTGCAGGCGCTGGACGTGCCGGCCCAATGGCAGCGCAGTGACGCTGCCCCAGGCGATGCCGTCAGCCAGGGCTGGTGGCGCAGCTTTGGCAGCGCGGAGCTGGATGCGCTGGTGGCCGATGCCCAGCAGCACAGCCTGGATGTGGCCGCCGCCATGGCCAGGGTGCAGCAGGCACAGGCCAGCGCCCGCTATGCCGGGGCCGAGCTGTTGCCCACGGTCAACGCCACGGCCCAGGCCGGGCACCAAGGCCGGCTGGGCGGCCATGCCGAGACGACGGGCCGCAACCTGTCGGTCGGCCTGGCTGCCAGCTATGAGCTGGACCTCTGGGGCCGTCTGCAGTCGCAGCGCGATGCGGCAGGCGCTGCACTGCGCGCCAGCAGTTTTGACCACGACACGGTACGCCTGTCGGTCACCGCCGCAGTGGCAGATGCCTGGCTGCTGAACGTGGGCCTGCGTGAGCGCGGCGAGATTGCCCAGCGCAATCTGCAAACTGCCGAGCGCCTGCTGGCGCTGGTCGAATCCAAGGCCAATTTTGGCGCGGCCACATCGCTGGAGCTGGCGCAACAACGCGGCCTGGTGGCGGCGCAGCGCCGCGCGCTGGCTGCGCTGGACCAGCAGCAGGCCGATGCCCAGCGCAGCCTGGCCTTGCTGCTGAGCCAGGCGCAAGGCCCTGCCGTCAGCCAAAGCAGTGTGCTGGCCTTGCAGGTGCCCCGCATCGACCAGGGCGAGCCGATCGCGCTGGTCACCCGCAGGCCCGACATAGCCCGCGCCGAGGCCCGCTTGCAGGCGGCCGATGCGGACCTGGAAGCCGCACGCGCCGCCATGCTGCCCCGCCTGACCTTGAGCGCTGAGCTGGGCGCACAAGGCCGGCAACTGCACCGTGTGCTGGACAACCCGCTGTACTCGCTGGCCGCTGGCCTGGCTGCGCCCATCTTTGATGCCGGCCGCCTGGCCGCCAACCGCGACCTGGTGATCGCCCAGCGCCAGGAGTTGCTGCTGGCCTACCGCCAGAGCATTGTCCAGGCCTTCAGCGATGTGCGGACCGCCCTGAACGCCGTTGCCGGTGTGCAGCAGCAGGCGCTGGCGCAAGAGGAGGAACTGCGCCAGGCCCGCAAGGCGCTGGCGCTTGCCGAGGCCCGCTACCGCGCCGGGGCAGAGACGCAGCTGGTGCTGCTCGACACGCAGCGCTCGCTGTACCAGGCGCAGGACTTGGCGGTGCAACTGCACCAGGAGCGCCTGCGCGCCAGCGTGGCCTTGTACAAGGCGTTGGGCGGCGGCTGGGGGCAGGTGCAGGGCGAGGCTCCCAAGGGCTGAGATCTTAGCGCTTCGCCATTAGTGGGAGTCATGACTGGCGGGCGCTGTGTTGACCAGCAGCTGACCGCTAACAATTTGAGCGTCGTAACGGCGAGGTACCATCGCAGCCGGGCGCATGCAAACGATCGACTGACACCAGCTCCCATGAAAATCATCTTCAGCCGCAAAGGCTTTGACTCGCAATATGGCGGTGTGCCCAGCCCCATATTGCCGGATGGCACCTTACTGCCGCTGCCAATCCCTTCAATGCAAGGCCGACCACTGCGGGACATTCAGAGTCCAGCCGGCCCTCTGCACCTGCTCGTATCGGACCTGACGTGCGGCAAGATCGGGCCGGACACCTTGGTCCACTTGGATCCTGATCTTCAGAGCCCTGCGATTCCCAGGTTGGTTGGTTGGCAACCATCGTTGGGGCAGGTCGCGGCAGCCCAAGGGCATCTGGCCCGACAAGGCGTAGGCGAGGGGGACCTGTTTCTTTTCTTCGGCTGGTACCGGCAGGCCGAAGTCATTGGTGGGCGGTGGCGGTATGTTCCGGAAGCGCCCGATATTCACAGTCTCTTTGGGTGGTTGCAGATTGCTGCGGTGATAGACGCTTGCGCGCCTGATTGTGCGCAACGCTATCCCTGGTTGGAGGACCATCCGCATATCGCGTTTGCCAACACCATCGGCAAGAGCAATACGATCTACGTTGGGGCAGAGTCCATGCTGGGTGGCAGGTCTGCGGGCGCTGGGGTATTTGCCCACTGGAGCGAGCGTCTGCAGTTGACTGCGCGGGGCTGTTCTCGCTCGCGGTGGCGTGTGCCTGACTGGATGGACCCGGCCACTTCTGGGTTGAAGCTTTCGTACCATAACGCTGCAAGCCGCTGGTCGCGGCTGGACAGCGCTTTGCACCTTCAGACAGTCGGCAAGGGGCAGGAATTCGTCGTGGACACCGGCAATAGCGCTGCTGCGCAAGACTGGCTGGTGACGTTGATGCAGTAGCAACCTGATAGAGAGTACTTAGAAAATGAACAAAGCAATCGGCTACAAGATGACCCACGACACTGGATTTGCCCCTAATCCATTCCATGGCACCCTCACTTTGGCCACCTGCAAACCTGCTATACGCCGCACACGCGTCAAGGACGATTGGGTGGCCGGATTCGCTTCCAAGGCGCTGGTTCAAAACGCCCGCGTACACGGCGTGTCCATCCCCTATGGCGGACTTGTGTACCTGATGCAGCTCACCGAAGAGCCTCTGGAGTTAGCCGCATATTTCAACGATGTGCGCTTTTTCAACAAGCGACCGGTTCTGGACTCAAACGACGCCGAGCTTCGATCCGGCGACAACATCTATTGGCGCGATGCAGATGGGCTGTACCGCCAGGTCCCTAACAACTCGCATAGGCCGGGTGATGGACCTCACGACACCAGTGGCAAGAATGCCTTGGTCTCGACACGGTTCTGGTACTTTGGCCGGAACTGCTTCGTGCCGTTGGGTGGCTGGAAGGCATTGATGGGAAGTGAGTTATCGAGCGGCCGTACTTTCTATTGTCCAGACCGGTTTGTGGAGGGTGTGCTGGATCAGTTGAAGGTGATGGGTATGAAGCCGGGGATCCACGGCCGCCCCTGCATATGGGATGAAGCCGCAGAAAATACATGTAGCGAGTGGCTTCAGGAACGGAAGGCAGCAAGCTCGTGCTCGCCGCCCAAAAGCAGCACCCGCATTGCAAGCCTGAGAGACTGCAGTCGGCCAGACGCTGTCACGCGTGCGCCCGGTTCAACCAGCCCAAAACCAACGGCTTGTCGATAGCTTTCTGCCCAAAGAAAAGCCCGCCGATACCCTCAGCGAGCCTCGAGATGACCACCTCCATCGCTGCCCATCAGACGGCAAAAAACTCCGCCATCTCCTCGAGCAACTTGGCCGGCTGCTCCTCGGCAATGTAGTGGCCGCAGCCGAGCGCCTTGCCGCTGACGTCAGTAGCCGCCTCGCGCCACAGGTCCAGCACCGGGAAGCAGCGCCCCACGGCGCCTTCGGCGCCCCAGAGCACGCGCAGCGGGGCCGTCACCTGGTGGCCCTTGGCCCTATCGGCCCGGTCGTGCTCCAGGTCAATGCCTGCGGATGCGCGGTAGTCTTCGCAGATCGATGTGGCGGTCCCCGGGATGGCAATGCAGCGCAGGTACTCTTGCAGCGCCTCCGGCGCGAAGGCGGCCAGGCCCGCATGGCGGCGGCCCATCACATCGCGGATGTAGGCGGCGGGGTCGGCGTCGATCAGCCGCTCCGGCAGCGGTGCGGGCTGGATGAGGAAGAACCAGTGCCAGTAGGCTTTGGCAAAGGCTTCCGTGGTCTGCTCGTACATGGCCAGGGTCGGCGCGATATCGAGCAGCATCGCGCGCTGCACCCGGGCCGGGTGGTCCAGCAGCAGCCGGTGGGCCACACGGGCGCCCCGGTCATGGGCGGCGAGGCGGAACTGCTGAAAGCCCAGGATGGTCATCAGATCGGCCATGTCCTGGGCCATCGTGCGCTTGCTGTAGGCGGCGCTGTGCGGGCTGACCCCGGGGCGGGCCGAGTCGCCATAGCCGCGCAGGTCGGCGCAGACGACAGTAAATTTCTCGGCCAATGTCGGTGCCACGCGGTGCCACATCACATGGGTCTGCGGGTGGCCGTGCAGCAGTAGCAGTGCGGGGCCGCTGCCCCCGACGCGGCAACGAATCACGGTGCCATTGACGGCTACATCGCGGGTGTCAAAACGCTCGAACATCAGGCTTTTCCTCCAAAGCTGGCCGGTTGCTGGGCGCGTGGCGTCGCACCCAATTGTTGGCGGGTGCGCAGGGCCACGTCTTTGAGCCAAGGATAGGCTACCCAGTGGCGCTGCGCAAAATGCGTGATCTCAGCCTGGTACGTCAGCGACATGCCGATCAGGTCTGTGCGTTCCAGTTGCATGCGGTGGTGGCGTTCCGACAGGCTGAAGGCGGCATCCACGCTCCGGCTCTTGACCCGGAGTGTCTGCAGGTCGATATGGACATGCGAGGTCTCCAGGCTGCCGGCATCGGCCATGAGCTGGGCGATGTCCGTCTCGGGGAGCATGACCAGCAGCAACTGGTTGTTCATCGCGTTGGAGTAGAAGATTTCTCCGAAGCTGGGCGCGATGATGGCCTGGATACCGTATTGCTGCAGCCCCCATACCGCGTGTTCGCGGCTGGAGCCGCAGCCAAAGTTGGCACCGGCCACCAGGATTTCCACATCGGCCCGCTCGGGCTGGTTCAGCACAAAGCCGGGGCGCTGGCGGCCTGCGGCGTCAAAGCGCAGGTCGTACAGCAGGCCCTTGTCCAGCCCGGCCTTGTCGATGCCGTGCAGAAACTGCTTGGGCATGATCTGGTCGGTGTCCAGGTTCTCGATCGCCAGAGGGGCCATCTTGCCGCTCAGGATGTGTTGCTCACGCATGCAGGGTCTCCAGACGCCGAACGTCGGTAATGGTGCCGGTGATGGCAGCGGCGGCTGCCATGGCCGGGCTCATCAGGTGGGTGATGGCGCCGCGTCCCTGGCGCCCCTCGAAATTGCGGTTGGTGGTGGAGGCGCAGCGCACACCGTCGGCCAGGATGTCGCCGTTCATCGCCAGGCACATGGAGCAGCCCGGCTCCCGCCATTCAAAGCCGGCATCCAGCAGCAGGCGGGCGATGCCTTCTGCTTCCGCCTGTTGCTTGACCGCGCCGGAGCCCGGCACCACCATCGCACGGACCCCCTGGGCCACCTGGCGCCCGCGCACCACCTCGGCCACGGCCCGCAGGTCTTCCATGCGGGCGTTGGTGCAGGAGCCGATGAAGACATGCTGGATGGCGATGCCTTCGAGCGGCATACCTGCTGCGAGCCCGGTGTAGCGCAGTGCCTGCTCGGTACTGCGGCGCAGGGGCCCAGGGGCCTGCATCGCCGGGTCAGGAACCGCGCCACCAATGGGCGCGACCTGGTCCGGGCTGGTGCCCCAGGTCACATGCGGGGGCACGTCGCTGGCATCAAAACGGTGCTCCACATCAAACACCGCGCCTGCATCGCTGCGCAGGCCGGCCCAGTGCTGCAGGGCGGCCTGCTGTACGGCGCCGCTCAGGTCTGCGGAGCGCGCAAGCACATAGTCTGCGGCCTTCTGGTCGGGCGCGATCAGGGCGCCACGGGCACCTGCCTCGACGGCCATGTTGCACACGGTAAAGCGCGCTTCGATCGACATCGCATCGAATGCGGTGCCGCAGAACTCGATGACATGGCCCCGCGCGCCCTGGGCGCCGATATGGCCGATGAGCATGAGGATCAGGTCCTTGGCGGTGGTGCCCAGCGGCAGCAGGCCATCGACCTGGATGCGCATGTCCTTGGCGAGCCGGTACACCAAGGTCTGCGTGGCCAGTACGTGCTCGACCTCCGAGGTGCCGATGCCAAAACCCAGCGCGCCCAATGCCCCGTAGGTGGTCGTGTGCGAATCGCCGCAAATGACCACCATGCCGGGCCGGACCATGCCGTGCTCAGGCGCCACCACGTGCTCGATGCCTTGCAGCGCATCCTGGGTGTCGAACAGGGCAATGCCATGCTGGTCGCAGTTCTTGCGCAGGTTGCTGGCCTGGAGCGCGGGCGCAGCATCGCGGATGACGCGGATGACGCCTGGGTCGGTCGGAATCACGTGGCTGACCACGGCCATGTTCTGCCCCGGCATCAGCACCTGGCGCCCTTGCTCGTCCAGGCCGGCAAAGGCCTGGGGGCTGGTGTACTCGTTCATCAAGTGCAGGTCGCAGAACAGCAGGACGTTCTGCGCATCGAGCTGGGCGACGGTATGGGCGTCGACCAGCTTGCGGTAAAGGGTGCGGTGCATGTGGGGAGCTCTGTGTACTGATGGCTCCGAGTCTCACAGCTGAGGCGAAAATATACAATGCGCGCCAGAGCACGACTTTCGGTCGCTGGAGTTACGAATGGATGGATTTTCCGACATCGCCTTTTTTGCGCTGCTCAGCAAAGAGGGCAGCATGCGCAGCGCGGCCCAGCAGCTCGGTGTCACCGGCCCGGCCGTCAGCAAGCGCCTGGCGGCGCTCGAAGCCCGTCTCGGTGCCCGGCTGATGCAGAGAACCACCCGCCGTATGGGCTTGACGCCTGAGGGCGAGCGCTACCTGGTCGAGGGTGCGCGTCTGCTCTCCGAGCTGGGTTCGCTGGAGCGCGCCATTGGCGGGGCGGCCGCCGTGCCGCAGGGCCTGTTGCGGGTCAATGCCACCTTCGGCTTTGGGCGCCGGCATATTGCGCCAGCGCTGGGAACGTTTGCACGCCGCTATCCAGAGGTGGAGGTTCAGCTGCAGCTGAGCGACCGGCCTGCCGATCTCGCTCAGGACCGTTTCGATGTGGTCATCCGGATGGGCGACATGCCCGATTCGCGCTGGACAGCCCGGGTGCTGGCCCGCAACCGCCGTGTGCTTTGTGCCTCGCCGGGCTATCTGCAAGACAGGGGCGCGCCATCGTCACCGCAAGCGCTGACGCGCCACGCCTGCCTCTTCATCCGCGAGGGCGACGAGGCGTTTGGCACCTGGCATCTGCGCAACGGGGCACAGACAGAAACGGTGAAGGTGAGGGGGCCGCTGAGCGCCAACGATGGCGAGTCGGCCACCGCCTGGGCGTTGGCGGGGCACGGCATCCTGATGCGCTCGGAGTGGGAGGTCGGCCCACTGCTGCGCGCGGGCCAGCTCCTGCCGGTGCTGCCGGATTGGCGGCTGCCGCCCGCCGATATCTATCTGCAGTTCCACGGCGGAGCCCATCTGCCCGCCAAGACCAAGGCGCTGGTGGACCACCTGGTTGAGGTGTTCGCGCCGCAGCGCCCGCCGGGGAGGGCGGATGCCAACTGGTGATGGGTGATGGAAGGCGGGCCGTGGCCCTGCGAGGAGCTTGCTCGGGATGGAGCAAGCCCTGCGAGTGCCACAGCCCTGAGCAACACTACTGCGCCAGCACCCGGAAGGTCAGCGTGTAGTTGTAGCCATAGGTCGGCGCGGCAGCGCCTTCGGGGGCCGGGGCGCGGTGGCGTACCAGCGCCATGTAGATGCCCGGTTTGCTTGGGGTCCAGCTGATGTCGCCCTGCGCATCGGTGCTGAGCTCATCCACGCTGTTCTGGCCTTGCAGGTCCATCGGCGAGCGGTAGATGCTGACCTTGTGGTCTGCCAGCGGCTTGCCGTCAAAGTGCACTGCAAAGTTGAATCTCTCTGCGGCGAACACATCGCTGGGGTGCGTGCTGGGCACGATCTCCAGCCCCTTGCCGTAGGGCTTGGTGGGAGTGGGCGCACCGGCGGTGACATAGGCCTCGGAGACCGACACTGACTGGTAGTGCAGCTTCATCACGCCACCTTCTGGCATGGCGGCCTGGGGGTCGCGCACGACGGTGGTTTTGCCGTTCACTTCCCAGCTGCGGAAAATGGCGCCCAGCCGCGGGCCAGTGGAGAGGCGGTAGGTACCTTTCTCGTCAGGCAGTTTTTGCTCCGCCACCGTGCGGGTCTTGAACTGGTGCACATCGCCAAAGGGCAGCGTGGTGCCCGAGGGCGTGGTGACGCTGAACGGCGTGTCGCCAAATTGGACCTCGGACAGGAACAGTTTTTCTGCAAAGCCGGCATCCACACTGATGGTGGATTCGGGCTGCACATCGAACACGCTGGGCAGCAGAAAGGGCATGTGGGCCTGGGCAGCGCTCAGGCTGAACGTCGCCGCAAGCGCAGCAAACAGATGGCGTGCTTGCATGGTTTACTGCCCTGCCATGTCGGCTGCGTTGACCACACCGTCGCCGTTGCGGTCGGCGTTCTTGAAGGTCTTGTTGGCAATGTCGATTTCTTCTTCGAGGCTCAGCTTGCCATCCTTGTTGGTATCGAGGATGTGGAAACGCACATGGGCCTGCTTGATGCTGCCTTCGTACTGCTGGTCGGGCTTCTTGCCTGCAGCAGCATATTGGGCCTTGAGGCGGCCTTCAAACTCGGCCACGTATTCGTCCTCGCTCAGCCAGCCATCGTTGTTGGTATCGGCGGCGACGAAGCGCTGCTTGCGCAGGGTGTCGTATTCCTCACGGGTGACGACACCGTCACGGTTGGCGTCATAGCTGCCGATGAAGGCATTGTGGCCGTGGCCGCCCACGGGGGCGACCGGGCCCTGGGCTGCGGTCTTGGCAGCAGCGGCGGGGGCTGCGGTCTTGCTGTCGTTGCTGGCGCAGGCCGTCAGCAGCGCGGCGGCTGCGAGTGCGGCCATGGTGGCGGAAAAGCGGTTCATGCCGGGGTCCTTTCTTGGTGGGAGATGAGCTTAGAAATTGACGTTCAACGAGACGGCGTAGGTGCGGCCCGGGTTGGTCAGCAGCTGGATGTCGCGCTGGTCCTTGGCCACGGAGGGCTGCAGGCTGCGGCTGCTGGCGTAATCCCAGTAGCGCTTGTCCGCCAGGTTGTAGATGCCGACATTCAGGCGGGCGTTCTTGTTGATCTGCCAGTAGCCCGACAGGTCGAACAGCGCATAGCCGGGCACGCGGAACTGCTCGATGCTGGAGTCGGCAAGGTTGCTACCGGCATTGGTGTAGCTGTCGCGGTTGGTGGCCTGGGCCTGCTTGCCGGCCACAAAGGTGCCGGTCATGTTCACGCCCCAGGCGCGCATGGGCGCGTCATAGCCCACGCCGATGACGGCCTTGCGCGGCTGGATGGTATCCAGCGGCACGTCCTTGTCACCGGCATAGTAGGACTTGGAGGTTCCATGGGCCAGGCCCAGCGCCCAGGTCGAGTACAGGCCCTTGACGGCGGGTGCCCACTGGCCGTGGTCCAGGCGGGCACTCATTTCCAGGCCATAGATCGTGGCCTCGTCGCGGTTCTCGGCCTGGTAGATGGTGCCGATGTGCGCCGGCACATTGCTGAACTTGTCTGGTGCGCTGGCGCGGGTGTAGCGGGTGTAGCCGATGAAATCCTTGTAGCGCGTGTAGAAGGTCGATGCATTGAACAGCACGCCGTCCGCCGGTGAGCCCTTGACGCCGATCTCAAAGGCGTTGCTGGTCTCTTGCTTGAGGTTGCTGTTGCCGATCAGCGCGTACTGGGCAGAGCCGGCATAGTTCTGGTCCATGTTCCAGGAGCCGAACACCTCGCCAGCGGTCGGTGCACGGCCACTGCGCTTGTACTGGCCGTAGGCGATGAATTGGGGCGTCAGTGCATAGGTCAGCCCCAGGCTCGGGCTCCAGATGGTGCTGCTGAGGTTGCTGTACAGCTTGGAGGCGGCCTCTTCGGTCAGCGCACCTTCGGCAAAATCGCCCAGATGCTTGGGCTCCACCTGGACCCGGTCCACGCGCAGCGCTGGAATCACGCCCAGGCGTTTGCCGCCGACGTCAAAACCGATGTCATCCTGGATGAAGGCACCCAGGCGCGTGGTGTCGGTGTCGGGCTGTGGCTTCATGTAGCCCGGCACGTTCCAGGGGCGCTCCTGGCTCTGCGCCTGTGCGTTGAAGCCAAAGCTGATGCGATGGCGGCCGATGTGCTTGTCGCCGGTCGTCGACAGGCCCCAGGCCTTGGTCTTGTTTTGCGACAGGTTGCGCGTGGTGGCGCCGCCCGCCAACGTGGTGGTGTCGGTCACGTCTTCGGTGTCGGTGTTCTGAAAGAACAGGCGCGTGTCCAACTGGTCGACCACGGCGTTGGTGGGCGTCCACAGGTGCGACAGCTGCAGCGTGTTGCGGCTGGTGTCGCTGTCCTGCCTATTGTTTTGCGTGATGGTGCTGTTGTCGCTGCTCCAGCCATAGAACTGGCTCTGGTTGCTGCGCCGGTACAGGTCGGCGGACAGCTCCAGGCGGTTCTCGGCATCGATCTGCAGGCCGCCCTTCATCAGCAGCGCGTTGGAATGCCAGTCTTCCGGCGATGCCTTGATGCCCAGCGCGCTGTTGTTCTGCGTCTCCTTGCCATCGCGGCGCGAGAAGGCGATCAGGCCATCGAGGCTGCCCGATTTGCCCGCTGCGGTGATGCTTTCGTTCCAGGAATGGTCGGCGGAATCAAAGCCGAGCTTGCCACCGAAGTAGCTGGTGTTGCCATTGCGCAAAAAGTCGCTGGCCGACTTGGTCTTGAAGCTGACGGCACCGCCAATGCCGCCAGCGGCGCGCCGGGCCGTGGTGGTGCCCGACTGGATACCGACCGAGGAGAACATCTCCGGGTCGATAAAGTCGCGGCCAATGCCAAAGGTGTTGTTGCCGGCGCGGCTGACATAGGGGCGGGTGCTCGCATCGGGCATTTCAATGCCGTCCACATCCATGCCGATGCGGTTGCCTTCGATACCGCGAATGTTGTAGCCGGTGGTGCCGGAGCGGTCAAAGCTGCTGCGGTTGCGGCTGGTGCCCGATGCCGTGCCGGGGGCCGACACCAGGGGCTGGTAGCGCGAGATGTCCGCCATGCTGTTGGCTTTTTCCAGCTCCTCGCCGGAGATCACGGTGATCGTGCCGGGGGCCTTTTCTGCCTTGGCCTGCACCGTGACTTGCGGCATCGTCGATTCCGTCTGTGCCAGTGGCACAGCCGGCTCCGGCGCGGCCTGCTGCGCCCAGGCACCGCTGGATACCAGCGCGGCCACGGCAGCGGCCAGGCAACAGGGTTGGAAAGTGGAAGTGGCGCGCGCAGCCATGCGCTGCGCCTTGTCAGAGGTGCGAGAAGCCATAGGGTCCAGCCAGTGAATGCAAAAGGGGAAGGAAAGACTGCTGGCTACTGACCCGTGCTGCATGCGGAGGATGCAGGCTCAAGGCAAGGTGTTGTTATTGCTGGCGCCTGAAAAATGCCATTTTATATGAAAATGATTATCATTTGCGTTGTTTCTTGGCATCGCCCTGTTGGCAAGCCTCGTGCTGCGGTGGCATGGAAGGGGTCAGCGCTGCTGTTAACGCCCTGCATCCCGCCCACGCGCGTCGCAGACCTCAAGCGGTGCCGGTGCGGGTAGTGGAACCCGCCCAGCTGGTCGCAGCAGAGGGAACCGGCAGTGGCCCGGCACCCGCCCCGTTTGGCTTGACCACCCCGCAGCCGCTGGACACCGGCAGCGGCACTTGCGATGCCCGGCCACCCTGGTGAAGCTGCCTTGCCGCGCTACCGCCCAGGCCCGCGAGTCATTGATGTGTTCGCAGCGCAGGGCGGGATCCTGCGGAGGATCTGGCAGCGCTGCTGAACGCCCTCATCGCCTTCATTGGGTGGGTGGATCAGGCTATATGGAATATGATCATCTCGCTGATAACGCGGTCCCGAGGACGCTCGCTGTGCAGGCCTGCCCAGCCGCGCAGGACCGCACCGAGAAATTCAATGAGAGGATATGCCACCATGAAAAAGCCCGCTGCTCGTCCCCTGTCCGCCCTGGTGCTGGCCACCGTTCTGGGGGGGCTGGCCTGTGCCGCTTCTGCCGCGCCGCTGACGTTTCTGAACCAGACCATCACCGCCAGCGTTCCCGCCAAGGATGTGCCCGCGCTGCGCAAGGCGGTGGGCGATGTGCTGAACCATGCCGCTGACAAAAGCACCACACAATGGACCAGCAGCCACGGCCCGCGCTCGCGCCAGGTGCAGATGGCACTGACCCCGCTGCAAACCAGCCAGACCCAGAAGGCCGATACCTGCCGCCTGCTGAATGTGGAAGCCAGCCGGCCCACCGGCAAGCGCAAGGAGGAGTGGCAGTTCTGGTTCTGCAAACAGGCCGACGGCACCTGGAAGGCCAGCGCCCAGTAAACACGCAGCCGGGTCGCCCCTGCCCGGTGCGGCAGGCGCGGCCCGCTGGCTTGTCTGACAGAGCCCATCTGGCGATGGGAGGGAGAGACCAATGACGAACAAGATGAATCGGCCGACTGCGCGCAAGCTGGCTGCGGCCATGTTGGCGGGCGTGCTGGGCATCAGCAGCATCAGCAGCGCCATCGCCTGCACGCGGGTGGTCTACCTGGGTGCGAACGACCAGGTCATCACCGCGCGCTCGATGGACTGGAAAAACGACATCACCAGCAACCTCTGGGTCTTGCCGCGTGGCATGGAGCGCACGGGCCAGGCGGGGCCCAACTCGCTGCGCTGGACCTCGCGTTACGGCAGCCTGGTGACCTCGGGCTATGACGTCTCGACCACCGATGGCGTCAACGAAGCAGGGCTGAGCGCCAACCTGCTGTGGCTGGCCGAGTCGCAGTACCCCGCATTTGATGACAAGAGCAAGCCCGGCCTGACGATTGCCGCCTGGGCGCAGTATGTGCTCGACAACTTTGCGACCGTGGCCGAGGCCGTCAAGGCGCTGGAGCAGCAGCCCTTCACCATCGTCTCGGACAACGTGCCCGGCGAAGACCGGCTCACCACCTTGCACCTGTCGATGTCGGACGCCAGTGGCGACAGCGCCATCGTCGAGTACATCGGCGGCCGCCAGGTCATCCACCACAGCCGCAGCTACCAGGTGATGACCAACTCGCCCACCTTTGACGAGCAGCTGGCGCTGAACAGCTACTGGAAACAGATTGGCGGCACCGTCATGCTGCCCGGCACCAACCGCGCTGCCGACCGTTTTGCGCGCGCCTCCTTCTACGTCAATGCCGTGCCGCAGGACCAGGAGCCCAACAAGGCGCTGGCCAGCGTGTTCAGCGTGATCCGCAATGTCTCCGTGCCCTATGGCATCACGACCCCGGACCAGCCCAATATCTCCTCGACGCGCTGGCGCACCGTGTTCGACCACAAGCGCAAGCTCTATTTCTTTGAATCGGCGCTGACGCCCAATACCTTCTGGGTGGACCTGAAGGCGCTGAACTTCAGCCGCGACACCGGCAAGGTGCTGAAGCTGGATCTGGGCCCCAACCAGAACCATGCGTTTGCCGGCGATGCGACAGGGGCTTTCCAGCCTTCGGCGCCGTTCAAGTTCCTGGGGTTGCAGTAAGGCGGTGCGCGGCGGCGTCCGCGCTTGCCAGTGCCGCGCTTGGTCAGTGCTGTGGCGGTGCCGCGATGGTCTGGGGCAGCTGTGCGGCCTCTGAAGGCTTGCGGATCTCCAGCCATTGCAGATGCGCAAATTGCGCATCATTGCGCAGCGCCGCAAACTTGCGCTGGTTGTTGGCATAGGTGGTCCAGGCCCACAGCAGGATCGAATCCATGGAGAACAAGGCCATCGCCAGCGACTCCCGGTTGCCGTGCGACAGGCGCTGGCGCGTGATGCTGTGCCGGAGCGTGCGCCAGAGCAGGCGCGAGAAAACCGTGAAGCGGCTGTAGTTGAGCCACACGACATGGGTGGCTTGCGGCCAGAGGATATCGCGCACATCGCTGTAGTTGCCATCGGCCACCCAGCGCTCGCCTTGCGTGGCCTGCGCCACCCCCTGCCGGAATTGCTCCGTCGGCACGGCCTGCCAGTCTGGTCCCCAGTACAGCGCGTCCAGCTCGATATAGCGGGACGCCGTCAGGTCTGCCAGCGCTCGGGTGAGGGTTGATTTGCCTGCACCACTTGTGCCTACCACCAGATAGCGCATCTCCATCCTTTGCCGGGTTGTGGCCCGCTGTGCTGCTCGCGGACAAAGAGGGGGATTCTAGCCAAACCCTTGGCCTGGAATAGCGCAGCTTGCCGGGGTCACGATGCCGATCGCTTGAACTGGCCGTTAGGTCGTTCGGTACTGGCGGCTCGACACGCTGATGGAGTTGCCATCCGGGTCCTTGGTGTTGGCGAAGGCATAGCCATGGGCCTGGTGCAGGCTGCCAAATGCCAGCCCCTTGGCGGCGGCCTGGGCCACAAACTGCTCGACGTTTGCGACGCTAAAGCTGAGCTTGAGCACTGCAGAGCCAAACTTCAAGCTCTTGGCGGCCTGGTGGATCAGGATCTCCGCGCCGCCGTGCAGAGGCTGGAGGCTGATCAGGCCATCGACCACCTTGCAGTCAGAGGCATAGCCAAAATGCTCGACATAAAAGCGCGCCGTGCGTTGCATGTCTTTGGCGTAGATGAGCAGGGTGGTGAGCGCGATGGTCATGGCGGGCCATTATGGCAGCGGCATCGCTGGGGCGCTTGCATTGTCAGCACACGGTGGCTGGCGCTTGCTAGGCAGCGGCGCTGCTCCGCGCATCAACGATGGGAACGGCCCGCAGGGTTACATAACTGTTGCTAATACGGTACAAAATAATATTGAGTATGAGACTGATTCGTATTTGATAAGTACCATGGGGACCGCCTTTTGCAGGTTGCCACCCATGATCCAAGCGGGTTGGCGGCCGCAAGGCTTTGAGGATTTCCGGCGCTGACCAGCCCACGCCACCCACGCAGAAATCCATCGGACGGTGACAGCGCCGCATGCGCTTCGCCCTGGTGGCTTGCTTTCGGCGTGCGGCACGCGATAAGCGGCGCTGTCTCGTCCCGTCATTGCTACTTATCGGACGAGAGCATCTTTCATGTCTTCATTCACTTTCAAGCCGCGCCACACCGCGCTGGCGCATGCGGCTGTCTGCCTGGGGCTGGCCTTGCACCTGCAGGCATCGATGGCGCAAACCGCCAGCTTTGATATTCCTGCACAACCGCTGGCCAGCGCGCTGGCGCAGTTAGCCCGCCAGGCGAACCTCAGCTTTTCAGCTGCACCCGATGCCGCGCAGGGCCGCCAGGCGCCTGCGCTACAAGGCGTGCAGGATGTGTCGCAGGCCTTGAATATGCTGCTGCAAGGATCGGGCTTGCAAGGACGGGTGGAGGGGGGCGTGCTGACAGTGCAGGCTACCGCCCCAGCGCAGGCCGCAGCCGCTGTGGCCGCACCATCGGCAGCACCCGCAACGGGGTCCGAAGTCACGCTGTCAGAGGTGACGGTGCGTACCAACCAGCTGGGCGAGATCACCGAGGGCTCGGGCTCGTACACGCCGGGGGCGATTGCGACGGCGACCCGCTTGGTGCTGACGCCGCGCGAGACGCCGCAGTCGGTCAGCGTTGTCACCCGCCAGGTGATGGACGATTTCCAGCTCCATTCCATCGACGATGTGATCAACCACACGCCGGGCGTGAGCATCGTGACCTATGACAGCGAGCGCACGGAGTACTATGCGCGCGGCTTTGCGATCCAGAACTTCCAGTACGACGGCATCCCGATGTCGCGCAACTCGGCCTATTCGGCGGGCAACACGCTGACCGATATGGCCATCTACGACCGGGTGGAAGTGCTCAAGGGCGCTACCGGCCTGCTTACCGGCAGCGGTGACCCAGGCGCCACCATCAATCTGGTGCGCAAAAAGCCGACCAAGGAATTCAGCGGCCATGCCACGATCAGCGCGGGCAGCTACCAGAACTACCGGGGCGAGCTGGACATCAGCGGCGCGCTCAACGACAGCGGCAGCATCCGCGCGCGCGGCGTAGCCAGCTACCAGGACAAGCATTCGCAACTGGACCGCTATGAGCGCAAGACGGGCGTGCTGTACGGCATCGTCGAGATGGACCTGACGCCCCAAACCCTGCTGACAGTGGGCGCCGACCGCCAGGACAACAAGCCCACCGCATCGACCTGGGGCGGCATCCCCTTGCTCGATGCCAAGGGTAACTTCAACGCCATGCCGCGCTCGTTCAACAACGGTGCCGACTGGAGCCATTGGGACCAGTACACGCGCACTGCCTTTGCCACCCTGGAGCACAACTTTGACAGCGGTTGGGTGACCAAGCTGCAGCTCAACCACCAGATCAACGGCTACAACGCCAACCTGGGCGCAGCAGCGGGCGGCAACCCTGATCCGGTGACTGGCACCGGCGTGAGCCTGTGGCGGGGCCAGTACATTGGCCGCACCACCAGCGATGCGGCGGACCTGTACGCCAGCGGCCCGTTTTCGCTCTTGGGCCGCCAGCACGAACTGGTAGTGGGTGGCAGCATGGCCAAAAGCCGTTGGAAGAACGATGGCTACTACAACGACAACAGCGGCTTTGATGGCTCGGTCAGCAACTACTACCAGTGGAATGGCAAGGTGCCCGCACCGGTCTGGAACAGCACGCCGGATTACAGCAATGACGAGAGCACCTACGAGAGCGGCATCTATACAACGGCCCGGTGGAACCTGCGTGACGACCTGAAGCTCATCACCGGCGGGCGCTTGTCCAACTACAAGAACCGGGTGCAGGAGCAAAAGGAGAAGAATGTCTTCACTCCCTACCTGGGCGCCGTGTATGACCTGAACCAGAACTACTCGGTCTATGCCAGCTACAGCGGCATTTTCAAACCACAGTCCTACCAGACCGAGCAGGGCCGCACCCTGGATCCGCTGGAAGGCAAGAACTATGAGCTGGGCGCCAAGGCCTCGTTCCTGGGTGGCCGCCTTAATGCCAGCGCCGCCATCTTCCAGACCTTGCAGGACAACTTTGCCGTGGAGAGCGGGGGCATTACTCCCAGCGGCAACCCGGCTTACCGTGCCATCCAAGGCGTGAAAACCCGAGGCTGGGAAGCCGAGGTCTCCGGCCAGATCACCCCTGCCTGGCAGATCCAGGCCGGCTACTCACACAGTATTGCCCGCAAGGATGGCGAGCGCGTCTCTACCCTCACGCCCTCCAACCAGTTCAACCTGTACACCAGCTACAAAATGGCGGGCAGCCTGAGCGGTCTGACCGTTGGCGGCGGCGCCCGCTGGCAGGACAAGACCTGGGGCACCATCAGCGTGCCCACCGGCGGCAATGCCGTGCACACCGTGCCCAATTACTGGGTCTGGGACGCCATGGCCCGTTACGACTTCAACAAACAGCTCTCCGCCTCGCTCAGCGTCAAGAACCTGTTTGACAAGAAGTACTACACCATCTTTAGCTGGTACAGCACCTACACCTGGGGCGAGCCACGGACCGTGAACGTGAGCTTGAACTACAAGTTCTAAGCGCTGCTGTTTTCAAGCGATGCGCCACGGTCTGGAAGGGCCGGTGGTGCATTTTTCTTGGCGCCGACATGCGCAGGTGCGACTGGCCTAGCCTGTGCGCCGCTGTCCCAGGTGCTTGCTGAGAAAGTCGATAAAGGCGCGGGTCTTGGGCGGCAGGTGGCTGCTGTTGGGGAAGACGACGCTGATCGACTGGCGGGGCAGGCTGTAGCCTGGCAGCAGCTGCTGCAATGCGCCGCTGTGCAGGTCCTGCTCAATCAACCAGGCCGGCAGCACCGCAACGCCCATCGACGACAGCGCCATCAGGCGGATGGCGGCGGAAGTGTTGGCCTGGTGGGCGGCGCTGCCTTTGACCTCGGAGGTCCTGTTCTGGGGTCCGCGCAGGGTCCAGTGCGTGGGGCTTTGGAGGTTGCTGTTGGCAATCCAGGGGAGCTGGGCCAGGTCCGCAGGCTGCCGCACGGGATGCTTTTTGAGCAACGCGGGCGAGGCCACCAGCACGATGTCGTAGTCGTCCAGTTTGCGGCTCTTGAAATCGGAATCGGCCAGGCTGCCCAGGCGCACCACCAGGTCGAGCTTTTCGGCAATCAGGTCGCTGAGCGAAGAGTTGGTGTCGTAGCGGATGGAGAGGGCCGGGTACCGCTGCGCAAACTTGGCCACCAGCGGCAGGATGAAGCGCTCGCCGTATTCGCCGGTGGTGCTCAGGCGCAGGGTGCCGGCGATCCGCTTGCGCCCCTGCATGGCCCTGTCAAACTTGTTTTCCAGCTGGCCGACCAGCTCCTTGAATGCATCGTAGAAGTCCTGGCCCGCTTCGGTCAGCGCAATGCTGCGCGTGCTGCGCAACAGCAGCGTCACCGCCAGAACCTCTTCCAGCGCTTTGACATGCAGGCTGGCCATGGCCTTGCTGATGGACAGGTAATCAGCCGCCTTGGTGAATGAGCCCAGCTCGACAACGGCCAGAAAGGTCTGCACGCGGTGGAGCTGGGTGGAGAGGGCGATGCGGTTCATTGTTCAATCTGGCCAAACAAAGATTCAAGCATAGCGGTATCGACGGGCCGTGCAGCGCTGCCTACCATGCTGGGCCAAAGGGATCCAAGATGACGTACCGCTACCGCATTGCCTCCGTGTTCCTGCTGGGATTTTTCATTGACTGCATCAACATCTTCATGCCTGCCGTGGCCTTGCCGCGCATGGCCGCCGCGTTCCAGATCGGCAGCGCGGCCAGCGCCTGGGTGGCGAACGCCTACATTCTGGGGCTGACCCTGGTCATTCCGCTCAGCCCCTGGCTGGCCAGCCGCTGGGGTGCCCGGCGCTTGCTGGCCGCATCGATGCTGGTCTTTGCGGCGGCCGTGTGGGCATGCGGCGAGGCCAGCAGTTTTGGCCAGATGGTGGGCTGGCGCTTTGTGCAAGGCATGGCGGGCGGCCTGCTGATCCCCGTGGGCCAGGCGATGACCTTCAACCGCTTCCAAGGCAGCGAGCGGGCCCGTATCTCTACTCTGGTCATGGCGGTGGCGCTGCTGGCGCCTGCACTGTCTCCCGGCCTGGGCGGCTGGATCGTGGACCAGGCGTCCTGGCGCTGGGTCTTTCACGCCAACATTCCGCTGGCGCTGGCTGCTGCTGCGTTGTCCTGGATGTGGCTGCGCGACGAGCCCTCGCCAGCGCAGAGCCGGCCGGACCTGCCTGGTCTGCTGCTGATCAGCGCTGCGCTGGCCAGTGCCCTGCTGGGCATGTCGCTCTATGGTGCGGGCCAAGCCGGTGTGGTGGCGCTGGCTTGTGTGGGGGCTGCGCTGGGGTTCGCCTACCTCTATGCCCGGCATTTCCGCCAGGTGGCCGATGCCATTGTGGATTTGCGCTTGCTCCAAAGCCCCCGTCTCGCGTTGTCGATCTGGGTGTACTACGCGATCCCCGGCGTTTTTACCGGGGTGAACCTGCTCAATATCTTTTATCTGCAAGACCTGCTCCATATGGGAGCCGCGCAAACGGGGCGCTTCATGGTGGTGTATGCCGCTGGGGCCCTGGCAACCATGCTGCTGTGCGGGCGCCTCTACAACCGGGTGGGGGCAGGGCGCTTGTTTCTGCTGGCGATGCTGCTGCACAGCCTGGGCATTGCAGCGCTGGCGGCGGTCGATTCCCGCGTGGATCTGCCAATCCTCATCCTGGCCTATGCGCTGATGGGCATGGGTGGCGGGTTGGGCGCCAACACCGCGCAGACCACGGCGCTGATGGATTTTGACGGCGCCCAGACCCACAAGGCCAGCGTGCTGTGGAACATCAACCGCCAAATGGCCTTCAGCGTGGGGGCGGCGCTGCTGCTGATGCTTTTCAATGGGCTCGCCCAGCACTGGCCGGCGCCCCAGGCCTACCATCTCACATTTGCCATCGCTGCCTTGCTGGGCTTGCTTCCTCTTCTTCAACTGCGCAGCTTGCCTGCAGACCATAACCACCATGGATAAGACCTATACCCTGGCTGCCGAGCGCAGCGTCCACGCAGTGCACGCACTGATCCAAACCATTTTTGCCGGCGAGCCGGGCATGGCGCGGGCCGCCATGGGCCAGCTGATGCCCGTGTTTGCCGAAGGCTTCAGCATGGTGACCACTGCGGGTGCCGTGGTGCAGCTGCCGCAGGTGGCTGCGATGTTCCAGCAGGCCGCTGGCGGCCGGCCCGGGCTGCGCATTGAGATCAGCGAGGTGGCCACTGTCTGGCAAGCCGCCAGCAGCGTGGCGCTGCGCTACAAGGAGACCCACCATCTGAACGGCAGCGCCACGGCGCGCTGGGCGACGGCGATTGTGGACTGCGCCGATGGAGACGTACGCTGGCACTACCTGCATGAAACGGCCTTGAGCCGTTGATGCCAGGCGCACGGCATCGGCGTGCCGCGATGACGCGCGCCGGTGCTCACTTCATCCGCTGCAGCCGCATCGCCACCCGAGATCGCTCGGCATGGGATGACGTGGTGCTGCCGACCCGTGCATCGCGCAGGCGGCCATGGTGCACTACGCGGTTGTCGCAATCAGCCGGTCCAGGGTCTCCTGGCTGGAGGCCTCCGGGCGGCGAATGGTGCGGCTGTGCTGCCCATCGATGGAAACCGCCGGGTCGCCATGGACGGTGACTCTGCGCACGATGCGGGGTTGGTCGCCGTAGTCGTTGATGGCGAAATGCTGGGTGGAGCGGTTGTCCCAGATGGCGACGTCGTCTTGCTGCCATGACCAGCGAACGGTGTTTTCCAGGCGGGTCACGCGGTTTTGCAGCAGCTCGAAGATGCGGGCGGATTCGCTGCCGGTGACGCCCAGGATGCGGCGCACAAAATGCCCGAGCAGCAGGCCACGTTCGCCCGATACCGGGTGCACGTGGACGATGGGGTGCTCGGTTTCATAGATGGCGGAGGTGAACACCTTGGTTTGGTGGTCGAGGCGGCTGCTGTCCACCTGTGTGCGTTCGGCGCCGTAGTCGTAGTCGTTGCTGTGCAGCGCCCAGAGGCTGTCGGCGAGGGCCTTGAGCTGGGGCGGCAGGTTGCGGTAGGCCGCCGTGGTGTCGGCCCACACCGTGTCGCCGCCGTAGGGCGGAATGACCACGCCGCGCAGCACCGAGTATTTGGGAAAGGCGTCAAGGAAAGTGACATCGGTGTGCCAGGAGTCCGCGCGGCCACCACCTTTGGAGGCATCGAGTTCGAAGATCTTGGTGCCTGATGGCGCAGGCACCGTGGGGTGGGCGACGGTCTTGCCCAGACGCGCGCCGAAAGCCTGGTGGGACGCGTCATCGAGATGGCCCTGGCCACGGAAGAAGAGCACCTTGTATTTCACCAGCGCGCGGGTCAGGTCGGCAATGGTCTGCTCCGGCAGATCGGGTGTGAGCTGGATGTTCTGTACCTCGCCGCCGAGGGTGCCCGCAACACGTCGGATCTGCAGGTTGCCAATGCTGGTGTCCACCGCAGACGAGGCGGTGGGTGTGCGAGCGTTCATCTTGATTCTCTCTAGGTGGTAGTGGCTGGGATGAAGCCATTGCAATGACAAAGCGTTCATCCTGAAACTACAAAGTGTCCTGTCTCTCCAGAGAATTGGTTGGAAGCATTTCAGATATGGAGATGCATATTTCGTCTATGCAGAACGGCAGCGCCCAGCGCCCGGTCGCTATATTGTCGGTATGACTTTTCAAGCCGATCTCTCCAACCCCTTCCTGCGCCAGGCTGTCGAGCTGCGCGATGTATTTGCGCGCGATGCGATCGAGCGCGACAAGGCAGGCGGAAAGCCGCTGGAGCAGTATCAGCAGATCAAGGACAGCGGCTTGCTGCGGCTGGGCATTCCCGCGCAGCACGGCGGCGCTGGCCAGCCCTGGTCCACCGCTTTGCGTGTGGTGCGCGAGTTCGCCCAGGCTGACAGCTCGGTGGCGCATCTGTTTGGCTACCATGGATCGTCGTTGCATTCCGCACATGTGCTCAGCAGTCCCCAGCAGGCGGCGCAGCTGTATGCGGCCTCGGCCGAGGGCAACTGGTTCTGGGCCAACAATTCCAATGCCGGAGCGCGCAGCCTGACGGGGCGCTGGCAGGGTGACCACTGGGTTCTGAATGGCAGCAAGCCTTACACCTCGGGCAGCCATGTGGCAGACCATCTGCATATCACCTGGGTGGACGAGGACAGCGGTGAGACCATCGATGCCGCCATCCCCGCAGGCCGCGCAGGATGGAAGGCGCTGGACGATTGGGATGCCTTTGGTCAGCGCCAGACAGGCAGCGGCACCTGTACCTATGAGAACGTGCGTGTCGAAGCCGGTGAGGTCTACGAGCGCCGCAGCGCCACGCCGCGCGCTCCGTACCGCACGCTGATTCCGTTTGTGCAGCAAAGTGTGCTGCTCAATGTGTTTCTGGGCACCGCGCAGGGTGCGCTGCTGCGGGCGCGCGCCTACTCGCTCAACGACAGCCGCCCCTGGGTGCATTCTGGCGTGGAGCGGCATGTGGATGATCCCTGGGTCAAGCGCGTGTATGGCGACCTGTACACCCGCACGCTGGCCGCGACCGCGCTGGCCGACCAGGCACTCGGCGTGCTGGACCGGGTTTGGGCGCGTGGCGAGGCATTGACGGCCGCCGAGCGCGGCGAGGCCGCGATTCCGCTGGCGGCGGCCAATGCCTTTGCAGGCAATACCGCGCTGGAGGTGACCAGCAAGATCTTCGAGGTGACGGGCACCCGCTCCACATCGAACGAGCTGGGCTTGGACCGCTTCTGGCGCAATGTGCGCACGCATACCTTGCACAACCCCGAAGAGTACAAGACCCGCAATGTGGGCTACTGGTTTCTGACGGGCGAGCCGCCCGTGCCCAGCGGCATCCAATGAGGGGATGCGCTGTGCCCGCGCGGCGATGGAAAGCCTTAGACTCGGAGTGATCACCCCTCCAGCCTTGCGCCATCCTCACTGACGTGACCCCAACCCCACCGCACCCCGATGACGATCACTGTCCGGCCTCCCCAGCCGAGCATCCGCTGCCAGATGGCGGCGCGGTGCGGCTGACGTCCAAGGACATTGGCCGCCTGGTGGGCGTGTCCCAGGCCACCGTCTCCAATGCCATCAACCGGCCCCATCTGGTCGCGCCTGCCACGCTGGCGGCCATCGAGCGGGTGATGGCCGACCATGGTTACAGCGTGAACAGCTCGGCCCGGGCGCTGAAGTCCGGCATCGGCAAGGCACTGGGCGTGGTGGTGCTGGATGTGGCCAATCCGTTCTGGGGCGAGGTGGTCAAGGGCATCGAGACGGTGACGGCGCCCGGGCGCATTCCGCTCATCATCGGCAGCTCCAACGAGGATGCCGAGACCGAGAGCGCGATTTTTCAGTCGTTTGAATCACAGGGTGTGCGCGGCATTCTGGTGGCGCCCACGCCGTCCAATCTGCCGCTGCTGCGCCGTTTTCGGGCCAAGGGTATCCAGGTGGTGCTGCTCGACAACGAAGACCCGCAGGGCGAGTTTCCCTCCATCAGTCTGGACCATGCCGCTGGCGCTGAACTGGCAGCGGCCTATCTGCGCGATGGCGGCCACCGGGAGGTGGCGCTGGTCAATGGCTCGCCCGGGATATCCTGGTGTGCCAGCCGGTCGCGCGGCTTTCATGCGGGCTTCGCGGGTGTGGCCGATGCGCGTATCCACGAAATCAGCCGCACGGCGATGACGGTAGAAGAGGGCCGGCAAAGCGTGGATGTGCTGCTGGAGTTGTTGAAGCAGCACCCCCCGATCACCGCAGTGTTCTGCACCAATGACATGCTGGCCTTGGGCGTGCTCAAGGGATTGCACGAGCGCGGCATTTCGGTGCCCGGTGATCTGTCCGTCGTGGGCTACGACGATGCGGTGTTTGCCGAACTGCTCTCGCCCGGCCTCACCACGGTGCACCAGAATGCCACGGCCATCGGCCGTGCCGCAGCGCTGCTGATGACGCTGGATGCGGCCGTGCCGCAGGCGCCCGAGCCGCTGCAGCCCCCGCACCTGGTGGTGCGGGGCTCCGCTCGTTCATTGCGCTGATGCCGAGAGGGGCGCCATGCCCAGATGCGGAACGGCCGCAATGAGCTGGCGCGTGTAGTCGTCCCTGGGATGCTCCAGCACCTGGCACGCATCGCCGTACTCGCGCAGTTCGCCATGGCGCAGTACGGCCACATCGTGGCTCACTTGGCGGATAACGCCCAGGTCGTGCGAGATGAAGAGCATGGCCACGCCGGTTTCACGCTGCAGTGCGGTGATCAGTTCGAGAATCTGCTTCTGCACCGACACATCGAGCGCGGAGACGGGCTCATCCAGCACCACGATCTGCGGCTCGGTCGCCAGCGCCCGGGCAATGGCCACGCGCTGGCGCTGTCCGCCCGACAGCGTCAGCGGCCTGCGTGCCGCCAGCGCGGGATCGAGCCCCACCTTGTGCAGCCACTGGGCCACGCGTTCGTCACTGCGCGCGGCGGGCTCGCGGCCAAAGCGCAGCCACAGCGCCTCTGCCAGCACGCGGCCCACGGTGTAGCGCGGGTCAAAGGCAGAGAGCGGATCCTGGTGCACAAACTGAATGGGCCGTGCGCGGCTGCGCGGCGGTGGGGCACGCAGCGTATCCGCGTGGATTTGCCCTTCAGTCGCGCTTTGCAGGCCGGCCACGATGCGGGCCAGCGTGGTCTTGCCTGAGCCCGATTCCCCTACCAGCCCCAGCGTGCGGCCGTGGCGCAGTTCAATGTCCACACCGCGCAGGGCATCACGCCCGGCAAAGCGCTGGCGGATATGGACGGCGCGCAGCAGCACCGGCGCATGGCCCGTCGCAGTGGCGGGCGCCGGATCATCAAGCCGGGGGATGGCGGCCATCAGGCTGCGCGTGTAGGCGTGCCTCGGTTGGCGCAGCACCTGGTCCGCCGGGCCGCTCTCCACCACCTGTCCCTGGCGCAGCACCAGCACCTGGTCGGCCAGCTGCGACACCACGCCCAGATCATGGCTGATGAGGATGAGCGCAATGCCCTGGCGCTTGAGCTCGCCAAAGAGCGCGAGGATTTCCTTTTGCACTGACACATCGAGCGCCGTGGTGGGCTCGTCGGCAATCAGGATGGGCGGGTTGCCGGCAATGGCGGTGGCGATCAGTGCACGCTGGCGCAGCCCGCCCGAGAGCTGGCTGGGGTATTCGTGGATGCGTGTCGCCGGATCGGGCATGTGGGCCCGGGTGAGCAGTTCCAGGGCCCGCGCATGCTCCTGCTCGCGTGTGGCGGACTCGGTCGCGCGGATGGCTTCCTGCAGCTCCTGCCCGATGGTGCGCAAGGGGTCGAGCGAGACCAGCGCATCCTGCAGGATGTAGCCGACCTTGCGGCCGCGCAGGCTGCGCCACTGCCGCTCGCCCAGGCGCAGCGCATTCTGGCCGTCGATCTCCAGCGCATCGGCGGTGATGCGGGCGTTCGGGCCATTGAGCCCCACCAGGCAGCGCGCGCTCACGCTTTTGCCGGAACCGGATTCCCCCACCAGCGCGACGCACTGGCCTGGCTGCACCTCAAAGCTCAGGCCTGATACGGCCTGGCGCAGGCGCCCGCGTTCCTCGAAGGCCACCGACAGGTTGCGCATGCGCAGCAGCGGCGCTGACGGGGTGTTGGATAGCAAACTCACAGCCGGCCCTCCGAACGCTGCTGCAGCCAGCGGCCCAGCCAGGTGGTGCTCATCACGAACAAGGTGATGGCGAGCCCCGGGAACACTGCCGCCCACCAGCCCATGCTGAGAAAGTTGCGGGCATTCGTGAGCATGGCGCCCCATTCGGGCGAGGGCGGCGGGTTGCCCAGCCCCAGAAAGCTCAGCGCGGCGCCCGCCAGTGTGGCGCTGCTCAGGCCGATGGTGGCCACCACGATCAGGGGCCGCAGTGCATTGGGCACGATATGGCGCAACACGACCTCGGCACGGCTCAGGCCCAGTGCCTGTGCGGCCTCGATGTAGCTGGCCGAACGCACGCGCAAGGTCTCGGCGCGCACGATGCGGGTGTAGTAGGGGATGCCGGCGATGCCGATGGCAATGGCCGCGTTGAAGATGCCGCTGCCGAACAGCGAGACGATGAACACGGCGAGCAGCAACTCCGGAAACGCGGCCCCGATATCGGTGATCCGCATGACCACCGTGGGCACCACGCGCTGCGTAAGCCCGGCCAGCAGGCCAAGCACCGTGCCCACCGCGAGCGACAGCGTCACCGCGCTCAGGCCCAGCAGAATGGACGGCCGCGCGCCGTGCACCACGCGCGTGTAGACATCGCGGCCGATCTGGTCCGTACCCATGGGGTGGTGCAACGATGGCGGCTGCAGCAGCTGGCTGCGGTCGGCTGCGAGAGGATCACCCGGAGCCAGCAGGCTCGGAGCAATCACCGCACACAGCAGCAACAGAAGCACCGCCACCGCGAGTGCGGCGGCCACCGTGCCCGCACGCGGCAGGCGCCAGCGTGAGCGTGAAAACCGGGGTGCGGTGCCTGCTGCGGCTGATACGGCAGGCGCGTGCGGGCTACTCGGGGTGCTTGGGCTGTGTTGGGCGCCGTGGGCGTCAAGGGGGAGCGAAAGCGTCTGGTTCATGGCTGCGGCGACTCTGTCTGCAGGCGGTGGTCGATAAGAAGGTAGGCGAAGTCGATCAGCAGGTTCATGACCACAAAGGCCAGGGTGGCGAGAGACACCAGGCCCAGCACCAGGGGCATGTCCTGGCGGGTGACGGCATTGACCAGCAGGCGGCCGAGGCCGGGGCGGCCAAACAGGGTTTCGGTGATGGCGGCGCCACCCAGCAGCGCGCCAAAGCTGTAGCCCGCCATGGTCAGGTAGGGAATCACCGCGTGGCGCAGGCCGTGCCGCAGCTTGGTGGCCAGCACCGACAGCCCGCGTGCGCGGGCCGTGGTGATGAAGGGCTGCTCCAGCACATCGTCCATGGAGCGGCGCAGCACCTGTGCCAGCGGCGCGGCCGTGGGCAAGGCAATGGTCAGCGCGGGCAGGATGAGCGAGCGCAGCCCCCCGGTATCCAGCAAGGGGAACAGCTGCCAGTGCACGGTGAACAGCAGCATCAGCAGAAAGCCGATCCAGAACACGGGCGTGGAGGCGAGCACCAGTTCCACGGCGCCGGCGATGGCACTGGTGCGGCGGCGCCCGGCGCTCAGAATGCCCACGGCCAGCGACAGCAGCACCGCCAGGCCGCAGGCCAGGCTGGCCAGTGCCAAGGTGGGACGGGCCTGCTCGGCAATCAAGCTGGCAACGGGCTGCTCCTGCACATAGGACATGCCCATGTCACCCTGCACGAGGCGCGACAGGTAGAACAGGTACTGCATCACCAGCGGCTCGTCCAGATGGTATTCCTTGCGGATGGCGGCCAGCACTTCGGCCGTGATGGCCACGGCGTCACCGCCTGCGCCTGCGATGACAAAGGCCGGATCCACCGGCACCAGTCTGAGCGCGAAAAACGCTGCGGTGATGGCCCCCAGCACGGTGAGCGCGCTCAGGCCCACACGGTGGAGGACCCGGCGGGAGAGAGGGCGCAGCGAGGCGGGCGTCACCGCTTACTTTCCGATCCAGGCATCGAACAGGTAGGGCTGCGGCCAGGCCTTGTCCCAGGCCACGCCATGCACGTTCTTCTGGATGGCGACGAGGCGGGCACGCGAGTACAGCGGCACCGAAGGCGCGTAGTTGGGCAGGATCTCCTGCGCCTGCGCGTAGTAGCGGGCGCGGTCGGGTGACTTGCCCGATGCCCGCGCCTTGGCCAGCAGGGCGTCAAGCTCGGGAATGCTCAGGAACGAGGCGTTGGAGCCCACGGTGCTGCCATCGCTGATGTTGTCGCTGCCATAGAGACGCCACAGCTGCATGCCGGTGGCTTCGGACTGGAACGTGCCCAGCAGGCCATAGTTGCCGTTGTAGAGGCGTTCGGGCAGATCGGTGACAGGCTGCAGCTTGATCTCGAAGCCGAGCTTGCGCGCATCGATCTGCACCTGCTCCAACGTGCGCTGTGCCAGCTGGTCGTTGTCCGCGTAGGGGATGGAGGCGCTCAGGCGCTGGCCCTCCTTGCTGCGGTAGCCCTGCGCATCGCGCGTGCCCCAGCCGGCTTCGTCCAGCAGCCGGTTGGCCTTGTCCGCGTCGTAGCTGATTTTGTTCTTCAGCTCCTTGTTGAAGTCGGGCGTGGTGCTGGCCAGGTATTCCTGCACCGGGTAGGCACCGAAGGTAGCGCTGGCGACGATCTCTTCGCGGTTCAGGCCATGCAGCAGGGCCTGGCGCACTTCGAGCTTGTCGAAGGGCGCGCGGCGGGTGTTGAAATGCAGGCTGTAGCCTACGCCGGGTAGCAGGAATTCTTCGTTTTGGTAATCCGCGCTTTGCTTCACGCTCTTGGCATATTCGGGGGCGATGTAGTCCACCACATGCGCTTCCTTGGTGGTCAGCGCGTTGTAGCGCGTCTGGTCTTCGGGCAGGAAGACGTACTTGACGCTGTCCAGGTAGGCTGCGCCAGCGTGGAACTGTGCGGGGGCCCATTGGTAGTCGTCGTTGCGCACATAGGTCAGGCTCTGGCCCTTGACCCAGCTGTCGAACTTGAAGGGGCCGGTGCCGATGAGCTTGGTGGCCAGCGACTTGGGGTCCTGCTCGATCTGCTGCTGCGAAAGAATGCCGAAGTAGGGCGCGGCAATCAACGTGAGAAAGCTGGACTCGGGCGTGCCCAGCTTCACCGACACGGTGTATTCGTCGATGACCGTCGCCACCGGCTTGAGCTTGGCGGTGGAGCCGGTCGACTTGTTGGCCGGGTTGTTCACATAGTCAAAGTTGGCCTTGACGGCCGCCGCATTGAAGGGCGTGCCATCGTGAAAATGCACGTCCTTGCGCAGGTGGAAGACGTAGGTGGTGGCGTCATCCGACACCTCCCAGCTCGATGCCAGCCACGGCGCGTGCGTGCCGTCGCCGTTGTCCCAGACCAGGGAATCCAGCGCCGGGCGCACCGAATGCGCGCCTGAGCCCTGGTCCACCAGCGGATTCAACTGAGCGGGCTCGGCACGGATGGCGACCACGAGCTGGCCACCGCGCACCGGCTCGGCCTGTGCTGCCGGGGCAGCGGATGCGCCCGCTGCGGATGCCGCGGAGGCGGGCGCCGGTTCCGTCTTGGAGCAGGCGGCCAGAACCAGACCGACCAGGCCCCCTCCCAGCGTCAAAGCCAGTCTGCGCGACACCGGGGCCGTGAAGTGTTGAGGTGCTTTTTCGTAAGTCATTAGAAGAATTTATTCGTATCAATTTTGAAGTACTACTAGTATCATGTATAAAAATCTTTTTCGTTATTCGATTTATGCATATCAATCTTCGCTTTATTGATGGAGAGTTTTCGTGACCTCGGCGCTTCAATCTTCTTTTCGCTTCGCCCCTTTGTTCACCGCGCAGGCATTGGGTCTGCCGCCTTCGCTGGCCCCCAAGGTCGATGCGGTGTTGGAGACATTGGGGGACCGTGCGGCCGGGCGCGATCGGGATGGCGGCTCCCTGGCAAAAGAGCTGCGAGCGCTGGCCGAGCTCGGCGTGACTTCTGCACGTTTGGCTACGGCGCAGGGCGGGCTGGGATGGAGCTATGCGCAGAACGTGGACTTGCTGATCGCTCTGGCGCGCGCCGACTCGAGCGCTGCGCAGAGCCTGCGGTCTCATTTCCTCTACGTGGAGCATCTTGTGCGCCACCCCGAGCTGCCGGGCAATGCCTTTGGCGTTGCCGAGGTGGCGGCCGGCAAGCTCTTTGCGAGCGCGACCACCGAGATCGGCCCTGTCGCCGTGGGCGCTGTCGGCACCACGGTTGCGCCTGATGGTCAGGGCCGTCTGCGTCTGAACGGCTCGAAGTTCTACACCACGGGTGCCGGCTATGCCGATTGGGTCAACGTGTTCGCAGCCGACACCGAAGGCACGCACATTCTGGCCACCGTGGCCCTTGAAGACCAGGGCGTGACCGTGGTGGATGACTGGGACGGTGTCGGTCAGCGCCTGACCATGAGCGGCACGATGCAGTTCGAGCAGGTGCTGGTCAATCCCGCCCGTGTGCGGCCGCGAGCGCGCTCGGAAGACACGCCTTCTGGCTTGCAGGACGCGATGGCCCAGCTCACGCACCTGGCCTCGCTCACCGGCATTGCCATTCGTGCCTTTGAAGATGCTGCCGCGTGGCTGCATGGCCGCAAGCGCCACTTCAGCCATGCAGCCGCCTCGGTGCCTGCCGACGACCCCTTGGTGCAGGAGCAGGTCGGCCGCCTGGAGGCGGTGGCGGGCACCGCCTTGCTCGCGGTGCGCTCCGCTGCGCTGCAGCTGCAGACGCCCCGCGACAATGCGTTGGGCGATCCGTATGCGGATGGGCATCGCGCCGTCACGCAGCTGCAGGTGGTGTTGCCCGCATTGGTTCTTGACGCGACGCAGGCGCTGTTTGATATTGGCGGCGGCTCCATGGTGGTGGCCGCGCGTGGGCTGGATCGCCACTGGCGCAATGCACGCACACTGGCATCGCACAACCCGTCGCCGCAGAAGGCACGTGTGCTGGGCCATGAAGCGCTCAACGGCGTTCCGCTGCCGACCATCTGGTATGCCGGCACTGCCGCTGGAGCACCGGCCAATGCCGCAGCGCCAGCGCAAACGCTGGCAGTGGAGGCGCGGCCATGAGCAGCTTCATCCTCAATGCCAACATCTACGACTTCGGCACGGACGCGGGCGCCTGGCGTGCGCCGGGCACCGGCCCCCGTGACAACCTGAGCGAAGCGTTCTGGCGCACCGTGGCGCGCACCGCCGAAGACGGCGGGCTTGACGGCATCTTTCTGGCCGATGGGCCGGGGTTGTCGTCCAACCCGGCCATCCGCCCCAACCGCATGGTGGAGCCGCTGGCCACGCTGGCCGTCGTGCTCGCGGAGACCAGCCGGCTGGGCGTGATCGCCACGGTGTCCACAGGTTCGAACGATCCGGTGGAGCTTGCCAGCCGCCTGCTGGACTACAACCTGCTGTCGCAAGGCCGGTTTGGCTGGAATGTGGTGACGGGCTTGCCAGAGCTCTCCACCCAGGACTTCAAGGGGCCTAAAACGCCCGAGCGCGCCGACCGCTATGCCCGCGCCACCGAGTTTTTGCAGGTCTATGCCGGCTATCTGGATGCGGTGCGCGAGGGCAGGGATTTCCACCACTCGGGCGAGCGCTTTCAGTATTCACTCAAGCGCGATGAATTGCCCACCCAGGGGGCGGCAGCGCGCTTCAGCACACAGGTGCGCCCGCTCATCGTGCAGGCCGGTGGATCGGAGCAGGGCCGGCGCCTTGCCGCGCAAAGCGCCGATGCCGTGTTCTCCGCCGAGACGGTGTTCGAGGTGGCACGCAAAAACCGGCTGGAGCTGCATGCGATGGCGCGCGAGTCCGGACGCAGGCCGCCCGTGGTGCTGCCCGGCGTGCATCTGGTGATCGGCTCTACGCAAGCGGAGGCCGAGGCGCGCTTTCAGCGTGTGCACCAGCGTGGCCCCAAGGACTATGTGCTGCAGCGTTTCTCCAGCCTGCTCGACATTCCCGCTGACCGGCTCGATCCGCAGGCCCCGGCCTCGGCCCTGGAACAACTGGCCGGCTCCACGGAGCGTGGTTCTGCGGGTTTTCGCAAATCCATCACCGCCTATGGTGTGGCCAACGGCCTCACGATCGGTCAGCTCATCCGGCATTTTTCCGGGTTTGGTCACCAGTTCTTTGTGGGCACACCCGAGCAGTTCGCCGATGTGGCTGAGCGCTGGTGGCGCGGCGGTGCCGCCGATGGCTTCAACCTGCTGTTCGACGCCAACCCCATCGGGCTGCGCGAGTTTGTGGACCATGCCATGCCCGTGCTGCGCCAGCGCGGCATCGTGCCGCCCGAGCCAGTGGCCACCCCCCTTGCTTTCGCCCAACGCCTTCAGGAGCTTTCTGCATGACGGTACACACCGTGTTGGACCTTTCCGGCCAGGCGCTGGAAGACATTCTCATCACCCTCGCCGGCGGCGGCGCATCTGCCACCGCACTGGGCAAGGCCTTGGATACCCTGCCGGTTGCAGCCTACGCATTGGACCTGGGCGCAGCGGCCGCCAGCGCGCGGGATACCTCCGTGGCGCTATCCTTTCTGCTCGCCTTTACGCGCAGCAGCCGCTTCATTGCCAGTGCCAATCCCGCGCAGCAGCACCCCATCAATCTTGCGCGCAATCTCGCGACGCTCAACGCCCTGCATGGCCCGCGCATCGGCCTGGCCTTG
>Ga0308165_1001038_pt1 | contig 42046 bp, 42 predicted proteins | sample PhyWR2_FD_201032 | JGI IMG/M metagenome (GOLD analysis project Ga0308165, IMG submission 201032) | Phyllosphere microbial communities from UC Gill Tract Community Farm, Albany, California, United States - DLSLW.R2 | ecosystem: Host-associated > Plants > Phyllosphere > Unclassified | place: USA...
TGAATATTTTCGATGAGTGCCATTTCCAACATCTGCTGGTCGTTAGCACTACGAATGTACGCCGGAACTTGTGTTAAGCCCGCCAGTTTTGATGCCCTGAACCTGCGCTCACCAGAAATTAGCTGATATTTATTGGCACTTAGTTTCCTTACGGTAATGGGCTGAATTAAGCCTTGCACCTTGATCGAATCGGCAAGTTCATTTAGTGCAACCTGATCAAACTCTGTTCGTGGCTGGTATGGATTGGTTTCAACTTCGGTTAAACTTACATGACTGATGTTGCCAATCTGCTCTGTCTCACTAACGGCATTTACCTGCTGTTTTGGCGGATGAGTAGATTCGCTATCATCTAAAAGCGCACTTAACCCTCTTCCTAAACCTGTTTTTCGCTGAAAAGATGTCATCTATAATTTATAAAGTTGCTGTAGTTATTTCTTCTTCTTTTAACAAACCGTTCTTTTTTACGATTTCGCGGGCAAGGTTAAGGTAATTTATTGCTCCCTTGCAATTTGCATCGTGCATAATTACCGATACGCCATAGCTTGGCGCCTCGCTCAATCGCGTATTCCGTTGAATTATGGTTTCAAAAACCAGTTCATTAAAGTGTGTTTTTACCTCTTCAACAACCTGGTTTGATAAACGCAAACGAACATCGTACATGGTAAGTAAAATGCCTTCTATTTCCAATTGAGGATTTAAACGGTTTTGAACTATTTTAATGGTATTTAACAACTTGCCCAAGCCCTCTAACGCAAAATATTCGCACTGAACGGGAATGATTACAGAATCGGCAGCAGTTAATGCGTTAATGGTAATCAATCCCAAAGATGGAGAACAATCGATGATAATAAAATCGTATTGGTCTTTTATTTTCTCCAGTACTGCTTTCATTTTATATTCACGATCGCTGAGGTTGATCATCTCAATCTCGGCACCTACCAAATCAATATGCGCAGGTAAAAGATCTAAATTTGGTGTATCAGTTTTTTGAATCGCTTCCAGTGGATCGATGTCGTTAATGATACATTCGTAAATACTGTTCTTAATATTTCGGGGATCAAAACCGATGCCTGAGGTCGAATTTGCCTGAGGATCAGCATCTAACAATAGAGTTTTGTATTCTAACACGGCTAAACTGGCAGCCAGGTTTATTGATGAAGTTGTTTTACCAACGCCACCCTTTTGATTTGCTAATGCAATAATTTTGCTCATCTATATATCCCAAATGGTTTAACGTTTATTTTGGCGCTTTTTATTTTTGCCTTTTAATCGGCAAAAAGTTCTATTTTTGTGCTGTTTACGCCCTTTTTCTCAATCAGCTAAGATACAAACTATATGGCAATATTAGCAATAAGGGCATTCGGGTTTTGAACATCTTATTAACATTTGCCCATGATTACGATTATAGCCGCTACGAATAGACTCAATAGCAATACGCTTAAAGTTGCAAAATATTACCAGAATAATTTTAAACTCAGAGGTGTTGATGCGGAATTATTCAGCCTGGAACATTTGCCTGCTGATGTGTTAAATACCGATATGTACGGCAAACGTTCTGAGGCTTTCCAGAAAATTCAGGACCTGATTAGTGCTACGGAGAAGTTTTTATTCATTATGCCGGAGTACAACGGCAGTTTCCCCGGCGTTTTGAAAGTATTGATTGATGCCTGTGCTTTTCCGGAGAGTTTTTTCGAAAAAAAAGCGGCATTGGTGGGCATTTCGTCGGGCAAGTATGGCAATATTCGCGGCGTAGATCACTTTACGGGCGTATGTCATTATGTTAGGCTACATGTTTTGCCGCTGCGCTTACATATTCCAAATATTCGTACAGAACTTGATGCCGAGGGGAATTTGAGTCAGCACGATACGATCAGGTTTGTTAATGAGCAAATAGAAGCATTTATTAAGTTTTAGAGCCTCTCCCTGGTAAAGTTCGTACTTATTGTTTTCTGGTGCGAACCCTCTCCTGATGAGAGGAAAAAAAAAGGCTCGGTTTGAACCTTTGGGTATAAGCCTCACCCTATCAAAGTTATGTGCTTTTTGTTCTTTAGCACAAGTCCCTCTCCGGTAGAGAGGGAAATAAAAGGCTGTGGTTTGAACCTTTGGGTTTAAAGCAGAAACGCTACCCCCCCTCCCTTGGAGAGGGCGGTTACTCAATTTGCCTCACTTTTTCCTTTCAAAGGGTGAGGCTTTTTAAGCGATATAAGGTTCCATTTCCTTATCAATGCTCTTGCGCAGTTCCATCAGTTTTATGGCATAGCCATGCATCGCGACCTCCTTTTCGGTTTTCGGTTTAAAGGGCGGTATGGGTTTTGGTTGTCCATCCTCATCAACAGCTACAAAAACGATAATGCAGTGCGTATTTTTAACAAAGTCGGTTTGGCCAACGGGTTTCGAATAGGCATCAACCGCAATATGCATGCTTGTTTTGCCCGTATAGATAATCCGCGCCTCCATTTTTACCAAGTGGCCAATATGCACAGGATGAAAAAACCTGATACCTCCAACATAAACGGTTACGCAATAGCTCTGGCTCCATTGCAACGCACAGGCAAAGGCCGCCTGGTCAATCCATTTCATCATCATTCCACCGTGAACTTTGCCCCCATAGTTTACGTCAGATGGCTCGCTCAAGAACTGTAATTCGATGTGGTTTTTTGTTTTCGGCATAGTTTGTTGTGTTTTCGCAGGTTGAACAGCTCTGTTTATCGAAATTAAAATTTTAAGTCTAAAGGCTGTTATGTCTGAACACCAATATCTCTATTCGATTGTTTTCTTCTTTGTGCCTATAATACAGTGCAATTTTTTCTAACAAAATGCATTTACGTACTTCTTCATTATATTTTGGAAATCGGGCTGGGTTCTTTTCTATTTTTTTTATCAGGTCCAGAGTTTGGAACTTAAAGTTTTCAAATTGTCGTTTTCCCCAATATTCACTAAAATAAATTATCAATTCATAATAACTTTTCTCTGCTGTATTGGTCCATATTGTTACCTTTATTTACCCAAAAACAACTTATCGTAATCGTCCATTATTTGTTCCTGGGTTTTATAACCATCACTTTTTGCTTCTTTAATTGAAGTTTCAATCAGCTCATTTACTTTGTATTTTTCAGCTTCTTCCGGATAGAGTATTGTAAAAATCTTTTCCAATTCGTCCACTTCAAATTTTTTTGCCTTAAGTGTTCGATAGTAAGTGGCATTTGTCATCCCCAATTCCTTTACAATATACTCAACTTTGTAGTGGCTGTTTGCAATATATTTATCAATGTTTTGCAGGATTTTTTTCGTTTCGAAAATCGAACTTATCATTTTTAAGCAAATTAAATTACCATTTATAAATGTAAACATAAGAATAAAATGATAACAAGAAAAAGCGTACAAAATTCTAATTGTATTTTAAACCTAAACATGAATGGTCCTCATCCTCAGAGACTATTTTTCCGAAAAAAAAAGTAAGAGTAACAGTACTTTTTTAGCAAATCGTCATCCGATAGCTATCGGATTCGACCGAAGCGCTCCGCAGGAGCTCCTTTGGTGGAGAAATCTTTGAACCTTAGATAGAGATTTAGCTTCGCTGAGCACTTCGCGGTTCTCGGCTGCGCTCGAAATAACGACCCTTCTCAAAAGCATTCTTCGAAAAAACGACGTCACTTATATTGATTTTTATTCTGAAAAATTAACACCTCAGGATGACAGCAAAGAATTAGTCATCGGATGAATATTGCGACCACACCAGGTATTCATCCGATGACTAAATGAACTAATGACCAATGAACCAATTTACTAATGACCAATGAACCAATAATTTGAAGCCTTGGTTTGGCGTTCCATCGGTTAGAGATCCTTCGTGCCTCAGGATGACAGCAAAAAGAATTAGTCATCGGATGAATATAGCGACCACGCCAGGTATTCATCCGATGACTAATGAACCAATGACCAATGAACTAATGAACCAATTTACTAATGACCAATGAACCAATGAACTACTTCACCATAACGCTTATTGCATAACCTCCGCCCGGTGCACAAGGTATGCTCAGCTTGGTTTTGTTGGTTACTTCCATTTTACGAATGGTATAAGCCTTTGGATTGGTTTCGTAATGTGCACCTTTAGCATCGGCATAAATGGTTGCGGTGTATTTCTTCCCAGCATCGAGGAAGCTGAAATTAATGTTAGAAGCTCGTGCGACCTCATCATTGGTGCGCCCAATAAACCAATTATTTTTGCCTTTTGCCTTGCGGGCGAAAGTGATATAGTCTCCCGGTTCAGCTTCCAAAACCTTTGTATCATCCCAATCAACGGCAACATCCTTAATAAACTGGAATGCATCCATGTATTTATTGTAGGTTTCGGGTAAGTCGGCGGCCATTTGCAGCGGACTGTACATGGTAACATACAACGCCAATTGACGAGCGAGTGTACTGTGAACAAACGAATTATTTTCAGGATTATACGCACTCACTTTGGTTTCAAAAATCCCGGGCGTGTAGTCCATCGGCCCCCCAATTAAACGTGTAAACGGTAAAATTGTAGTATGATCGGCGTTGTTTCCACCAAAAGCCTCGTATTCGGTTCCGCGGGCCGATTCATTGCCAATTAAATTCGGATAGGTACGGGCAAGGCCAGTTGGGCGAACCGCCTCGTGTGCGTTTACCATAATTTTAAACTCGGCGGCTTTTTGTATCGCATACAGGTAATGGTTATTTAGCCACTGCCCGTAATGATGTTCGCCACGAGGAATAATATTACCCACATAACCGCTTTTTACGGCGTCGTAACCATTGGCTTTCATAAATTTATAGGCGGTATCTAAATGCCTTTCGTAATTACGAACCGATGAAGAAGTTTCGTGGTGCATAATCATTTTAATGCCTTTGCTGGCCGCATAACGATGAATTTCCTTCACATCGAAATCGGGATATGGTGTTACAAAATCGAATACATAATCTTTGGTTTTACCGAACCAATCTTCCCAACCCTCGTTCCAGCCTTCCACTAAAACTGCATCCAATCCGTTTTTTGCAGCAAAATCGATGTATTCTTTCACATGAGCCGTATTCGCGGCATGTTTTCCGTTCGGTATTGTCTTTGAGTAATCGGTAACACCCAGTTGCACACTCGTCAAATTGTTATAAGCCCAGGTGCTTTTTCCCGTAATCATTTCCCACCAAACGCCAACATATTTAGTCGGCTTAATCCACGATACATCCTTAAATTTTGTAGGTTCGTTGAGATTGTATGTCAATTTAGAGGTTAAAATATCTGCGGCCTTGTCGCTTACAATAACTGTTCGCCATGGCGATAAACAAGGTGCCTGCATATACCCTTTATCACCCACAGCATCGGGTGTAAGCCACGATTCTAAAACCATGTTCTTATCATCGAGATTTAACGACATTAACGAATAATTGATCAAAGCGGCTTCGTGGATATTGATGTAAAGGCCCTCTTTACTTTTCATCATCAAAGGCGTTTGCAAACCCGTAGGTGAGAAAGTGGTTTGTGATGCATTTGGCGTTACGGCGTCTTTCATTTTCCCACGAACTTCCGATAGGTTCGATGTTACCGTACTATACTCTTGTGTATCATAATCGCCCGGCAACCAAAATGCTTTATGGTCACCAGCCAAAGCAAACTGTGTTTTTTCTTCTTTTATAATGAAGTAATCGAGGTTTTTCTGCTCAGGAAATTCGTACCTGAAGCCGAGTCCATCATTAAATAAACGGAACCGAATGATAATGTAACGGTTGGTTTCCGTTTGCGTTAAGGTAACGGCAAGCTCATTATAATGATTTACAATTTCCTTAACTTCTCCCCAAACAGGCTTCCAGGTTTCGTTGAAAGTGCTGGTTTTGGTGTCTGATATCGTAAAACCATTCATCAGGTGTTTGCCGTCCTTTAACTGCAAGCCAAGCTTGCTAAGTTTAATCACATCCTTACCCTTGTATTTTAAGCTGTAGGTTGGTACGCCGCCCTCTGCCAACGAAAAATTTGCCACAAGATTACCATCCGGCGACTTCAAGCTTTTTTCGGGAACGTTCCCGAAAGCGTCGCCGAAAAATAGCAAAGCCCCAATTAAAGTAAGAATTTTGAAGCGGTTAAAGTATTGGTTAAGTTTCTTATTCATATTATCATTTTATTTTACTAGTTCTTAGGTTGATTACCCGGATTCAGCTGATTACACAGATTTTTGTTTTTCAATGAGTCTTCATTTCGACCTTGCGGAGAATCTTTGCTTTAAAGTGCTTTCCACTTCGCTACCGATGCAAATTAATAAGTACACTCCAGTCTGAATGACAACGTTCTTTGGTGTTAACGATAGCAATTACTTAATCCAAGAGCAATTGCTCATCATCATCCGTTAAACTTAATTGAATACTGTCGCTTCCCGCAATGCCCTCAATGGAACCTCGGATATGGGTTGCATTTAACAGCACTTTCTCCAATTGTTTTTCGCGGGCCTTCCATAACCGCTCCATAGCATCGCGTTCGCGTTGGATAGATAACTTCATGCTCATAAACCCTTCGCGGATGGCTTTCCATTGTTCAGAAAACTCGGCTCCGGTTAAATAATCGTAAAGCATGTGCATTTTATCGCCTCTATTTTCTTGCGATTTCATTGCACTAGATAGACGCAAGATCCCATCGCGTAAAACATAAGCAACCGCATTTACCTCCTCGAAAGAGCAAATCCAAACGCCATCGCGCTGGCCAAAGCAGTCCATACCTTTTGGATAACACTGACTTACAATTACGGCAACATCAACACCGAGGCTCCGCATGTCTTTTTTGAGTTTCTCAATCCAGTCGCCACCAAAATCTTTGGTACGCTTGCTTTCGTAAATAATTTTGCCACATTCCTGACCGAACTGGTTGCGTACCACCTGAATACAATCGGCACCGCGTACACCTTTGCCAACTTCATCAATTAAATCGAAAGGAAAATTACTGCGTAACAATTCCTCTAAGATCAATTCTTGCACCTCGCCCTGCAATTGCATACTGCCCTGCTCGGCCTTGCGTTTCATTTCTTCAGCAAGTTTTTTCTGGTCGGCGAGTTGCTTTTCGAGTTCACGCAAACGGAGCTGGTGTTCGGTATCTTTAATGCTATTTTTTTCGGCTTCCTGCTTGCGAATTTGCTCTACCAGCTCATTACGCTGCTCCTGCATTTTACGCTGAAACGCCAGTTCCATCTCTTCCTCTTTAACTTTAAGGCTTTGCTCTCTCCGTAAAAACTCGAGCTCTTTTTCGCGGGCAAGCTTTAGCTTTTCTTCGTTTTCCTTAGCGTTACCCTCCAATATTTGCAGTTTTGTTTCAAAATCAGAAGCAATGCGCTTACGCAAATCGCCTTCCAAATCGGTTTTCAATTTGGCTTTTTCTTCGGCCAGTTTCGTCTCAAACGATCGTTGTTGTTGCTGCTTTTCCGATTCTACAGTCGCTAGTTTACGCTGAAACTCTTCATCCTTTTGCCTCGTAAAAGCAACCATTTTCTCTCTCAGTTCTTTCTTATAATCTTCGGCCATGGCTTCTTCCATCGGAAAAACATGGGCACAGTTAGGACATTTAATTTCAGTAGCCATAAATATTTCTTTACTTCATAAAAGAGGCGGTACAAAGATACCAAAGCTTTTTAGCATTGTGAAAGCGAGTTTTGCACCGTTTGGCTACAGCACCTTCGAGCGCACCTCGTGGCCTACTGTTAATATTTTGCTTACAGGGCATTTAGATGCAATGTTTTCAAGGCGTTCCTTCTGCTCTTCGGTAAGGTCGCCAGTGCAGGTAATCTCCTCGTAAAATACATCCTCAGCGTTCTCTACGCCCATGTTCACTTCTACTTCAATTTTATCAACGGCCCAGCCTTTTCTGTCTACATACATCCGCAGCGTTATCGCCACACATGAGGCCAGCGAGGCCATCAAAAGTCCTTTCGGCGCAAAACCCTTATGCGTGCCGCCCAATTCTATAGGCTCATCCGCTACAATATCGTGCGATCCGTTAGTTACCGAACAGGCATAGTGCTCTTTGTTTATTGTTGCTTTTACCATTAAATTTTGAATTATTAAAAAGTCTAAAGATTGTGCTTTAACTTCGTTTTTTTAGTAACCTTGAAGTCTTTTTTTTTGAAACATTTCTTGCGCTACGGGGCAAGTACATTTTATGACTACTTATTCGCCCTTTATTTTGCCCTTGCAATACACCATTGCAAGAACCTCGAAAAGGTAAAGAAATGAAAGAACCCAGGCTTCTAAAAGAATCGATTTTTTGATTAAATAAGCTATAAATCAATTATCTCTTGTGTCGTTTTTGCAGGGTAATAAGGTGATCTCTAATATCACTATCCTTATCAAAACTTACGGAGCCTGAATTTACCCTCACAGTAATGTGTCGGTTCTTTGCCTTTATTAAAAAATCATCGATGATTTCAATTACATCGTAATCCAGATAACTGGTTTTAGTTACATCTAAAAGCAGGGTCGTGTTTTGGGCAATCGCCTCTAATTCCTTTAATATTGCGCCCTTGTTTAAAAACGTTACTTCTTCTGCCAGGGTCATTTTACAAACCACGCGATCTTCGGATATCTCTTCGTGTAGAAAGTGCGAATTTTGATAGCTCTTAATGGCGATAACGATTAAGCCGACACCGAGCCCCAAACCAACGCCAACCAACAAATCGGTAAAAACAATGCCAACTACGGTAACTATAAAGGGAACAAACTGTTTCCACCCCAACTGATACATGGCTTTAAAAAGCGATGGATTGCTGAGCTTGTAACCTACCATAAGCAATATGGCTGCCAAAACAGATAATGGTATTTTATTGAGCAGATTTGGGATAACAATTACGGAAAGCAGCAGCAACAAGCCGTGCAAAATAGCCGACATTTTTGTTTTTCCGCCAGATTGGATATTGGCCGAACTACGTACAATTACTTGCGTTACCGGCAATCCGCCAATCATACCCGAAAGAATATTGCCCCCACCTTGTGCCAATAATTCTCTGTTTGTGGGGGTTACGTTTTTCAATGGGTCTAACTTATCTGTTGCCTCAACACTCAACAAGCTTTCTATACTGGCCACAACGGCAATAGTAAAGGCGGTAAGCCAGATATTGTAATGGCCAATGGCACCAAAATCAGGAAGGCGAAACTGATCTACAAACTCCGATACACTACCCGGTATGGGCACATTAACGAGGTGAGCTGTACCAATACTAAACAAGTCAGAATCTAAGGTGAACACATAAAACAAGATACCTAAAACCACCACGACCAAGGGCCCCTGGATGATTTGAAAGACTTTTGATTTTTTGGAGAGCACTTTATCCCATAAAATGAGCAGCAGTAAACAAATAAAGCCAATCAGGGCGGCTCCGGGATGGATGTGCGTTATGGAGCCTAAAAGCTCATCGAATGTAGTTTTTCCATCCAATTCTATAAATCCGAGATCCCAGGCCGATTTTTCATCGTAGCCGAAGAAATTTGGGATTTGTTTTAGAATTATAATAATGCCGATACCGGTAAGCATGCCTTTTATTACGGAAGAGGGGAAATAGTAGCCAATAATACCTGCCTTAAGCACGCCAAGGATAACTTGAAATACTCCTGCTAAAACCACTGCTAGCAAAAATCTCTCGTAGCTGCCCAAATCGACAATAGCCACAGCTACAATAGCTGCCAACCCTGCCGCAGGACCACTTACGCCGAGTCTCGACTTACTGAGCATGCCGACTACAACGCCACCTATAATACCGGCGATTACTCCCGAAAAGAGTGGTGCCCCACTCGCCAGCGCAATACCCAAACACAAGGGAAGCGCTACGAAAAAGACCACTACAGAGGCGGGAAAATCATTTTTGAGATGACTAAATACATTGTTTTCTGACATTTGAATTGATTGGGTAAGAGCTAAAAGTTTGGTTAGTTTAAAGATCAATATACTAATTTTTTCAATGGGAATGAAACCCAAACCTTATTAGGGGCTTAGTTATTGGCCTTTTTAGACAATGATTAAGGCACCTTAGTTTGTGACAACGGGATAGCTACTCGCCTGGTTTCTAGGTTCGATCAAGATTATTGAAACAGGCAGTGGCACCTGTAAATCGTAAAAACACTAAACATTATGGCAATCGGTTTGTTCAATTATAGACCCACAATCGGGAGTCAGCTATAAGCGTATGTTAATAAAAATATAGTATATTGGTTAAAGTGGCAATAGTTACGAACAAAACACTTAAATAATAAACACATGAAATTCAGAAAGTTAATTGGAAAATACCTGGTGCAGAAATCAAATAACAACGCTCAGGTAGCAATCGCCTTAGTTGCAGGACTTGCGGCTGGCGCAGTGATAAGCGTATTGTTTGCACCAGACAGCGGTGCCGGCACAAGAGGAAGAATTGCCAGCGGAGCAAATAATCTGCGTTACGGCTTTCGTGATAAATATAATTTATTGAAAGAGAAGGTTTTTGGCGTTGAGGCAATTGAGGAAGACATCGTAGAGCACGAAGTTCCACATTTTAAACACAAGGCGCCCAAAAAACCAAAATCTGATATCAAAGAGATTTTAGAGCATGCGCATGACAATGGTCAGGTGCAAGAGGGACAGGGCTAGCAGCGTTAAGTGGTTAATTGGTTAACTGCTTCGTTGCTAAATTGGTAATTGATTAACGCTCTAGTGCCAGTTTTCAGAATCGCGAAGTCCGAAGAAAAACGCCTACCTTGTATGCCCAATTTCTTCGGACTTCGGACTTCGGACTTCGGACTTCGGACTTCGGACTTCGGACTTCGGACTTCGGACTTCGGACTTAAACAACTACCCTTCAATTGCTTTCCAGAGCAGATCTTTCAGCTCGAGAAGATTTTTTTGCGCTACTGACGATATGAATATTGAGGGAAGATTGGTGGGTAATTCCCGCTTCATTTCATCCATCAGTTCATCATCAAGCATATCTGATTTTGTGATGGCCAAAACATGTGGCTTTTGCATTAACTCAGGGTTGTACGATTGTAGCTCTTTTTTCAGAATTTCATATTCTTCTTTTATGGAACGACTGGTATCGGCAGGCACCATAAAAAGCAAAACCGAATTTCGTTCTATATGGCGAAGGAAGCGATAGCCCAAACCTTTGCCCTTTGATGCACCTTCGATAATGCCCGGAATATCGGCCATCACAAACGATTTTCCACCGCGGTAGCTAACTATGCCCAGGTTCGGAACAATTGTAGTGAAAGGGTAATCGGCAATTTCTGGCTTGGCTGCAGACACGACTGAAAGCAACGTAGATTTACCCGCATTCGGGAAACCCACCAAACCAACATCGGCCAAAACCTTAAGCTCAAGAATGTTCCAAACTTCTTTTCCCGGCTCCCCGGGCTGGGCAAAGCGTGGTGTCTGCTGTACGGCATTTTTAAAGTGGGCATTTCCCAAGCCGCCCCGGCCACCTGCTGTTAAAATCTTTGTTTCGCCATCCTGAGTAATCTCAAAAAGTACTTCCCCAGTTTCCGCATCTTTTGCGATAGTACCGAGGGGAACCTCCAAGATTTCGTCTTTACCCTGTTTTCCAAACTTGTGCGAACTGCCGCCGGCACCACCATCTTCGGCAATGATGTGTTTACGGTATTTCAAGTGCAACAACGTCCAAATGTGAACGCTTCCTCTCACAATAATGTGTCCACCACGACCGCCGTCACCCCCATCAGGACCGCCCATTGATGTTAAAATATCACGATGCAAATGAGATGAACCTGCACCGCCTTTACCTGAACGGCAACAAATTTTTACATAATCTACGAAATTCGAACCTTGCGACATATTTAAGTGAGTGAATTATTGAATGAGTGAGTGATAGAATGAGTGACAGAATGGTGATTTACAAATGAGTTTTTATTGAGCCAGCGAGTTATTAAATAAGTGAATGACCATGTTGCTGAATGTGCGATTTGATTCTCAAATCCTTTAAACCATCAAAGTTAGTTTAAAAAACGCCGTAAAGTTAAAGAGTTACAACGGTAAACGTCATAACTCTCTTATAAATAATCAAGATTTAAAGCCGGGCACAAATGTGATATTTGATATTGACTACTTGATACAGAATATCTAAAACTGATCAATTACTGCACAAAGATCGGCGTAAATTTTTTCTATTTCACCAATTCCGTTTACTTTCCTAAGTTTCCCCTGTTCTTCGTAATAAGGTAACACGTGGATCGTTTTATCAAAGTATTCTGAAATTCGTTTTTTTAACTTTTCAGCATCGTCATCCGGGCGGCCGCTAACTTTATGGCGCTCAGCGATGCGTTTTGTCAACTCTTCCTGATCAACATCGAGGGCGATAACACCGGCAATTTTACTGCCCTTCCGCTCTAAAAATAAATCAAGTTCTTTCGCTTGTGGCACTGTACGAGGGAAACCGTCGAAAACAAATCCTTTTGCATCAGGGTTTTTATCAACTTCTTCCTCAAGCATAGCGATTGTAATTGCATCAGGAACCAATTCTCCATCAGCCAATAGCTGACTTACTTTCTTTCCCAGTGCTGTTTCGCCTTTAACATGTGCTCTGAAAAGATCACCAGTTGAAACATGTACCAACTGATATTTTGCGATCAGTTTTTCCGATTGGGTGCCTTTACCCGCCCCCGGGGGGCCAAAGAGAACTAAATTAAGCATTACGTGGTTTAGGTTGTCTTTAAAATAAAAAAGCCTTATTCCTACGGCTTTGTAAAAAATGGAAATTACATGGCGTACTGCCTTTCAAGGCTGCAAATATATAATTATTAATTTAGATGAGGTTTACAATTGTAAAGTTATTTAAAAAAGCACCATTTTAATGACATTTATCGCTTTCTATCGCAGTTATGATGCCATTTTTATATTTGAGGCAGCATTTCGACATCATCATAGGACTACTTCGTTTACCAGCGTTCACACATTAAATAACCAAAAAAACCATCAGCGTACATCCAGCTCAGATTACAACAACGCTTTCGCTTCCTCATCTTTATATTTATCAATCAATGCTGCAAGTTGCTTCCTAAGTGTGGTGATTAAACTCTTATTTTCTTGTTTATCGTAAATATTTTCCATCTCCTTTGGGTCTTTTTGCAGATCAAACAGTTCCCAGCCATTAACCTGATCGTAAAAGCGGATCAATTTATAACGAGCGGTTTTTATGCCAAACTGTGGCGATACATTGTGCTCTCCCCTATCTTCGTAATAATGGTAATAAATTGCTTCACGGGGCTTTGCTGTTTTGGCATTAAACAAAGGCAGAATAGATTCGCCCTGCACCGTAGATGGCACCTCAACGCCAGCGGCCTTAAGCAATGTAGGCGCAATATCAATGTTCATTACAAAGTCGTTGTTAACCGTACCGGGTTTAATTACACCGGGATAGCGCATTACAAACGGTGTTCTAAACGATTCTTCATACATAAAACGCTTATCGAACCAACCATGCTCGCCCAGGTAAAAACCCTGATCGGAGAGATAAATTACAATGGTATTTTTGGTAAGGTTGTTCTTATCCAGATAGTTGAGTACTTCGTTGATATTCCGGTCTAACGACGACGCCGTACTCATGTAATCGCTCATGTAACGCTCGTATTTCCATTCATCAAGTGCCTTTCCTGTTAAGTTTTGCTTGATAAAATCGGCCCTGATCGGGTCATAATATTTTTTCCAGGCCGTTTTTTGTGCTGCGTTCATCCTATTGAGCAAGCCATCTTTAAGTTCTTGCTCCGGCGTATTCATCTTTAAATCGTAGCCCAGTGTCATATCTTTACTTATACTCATGGTTTGTTGCGAGGCGGCGGTACGTGTTTTGTAAGCATCATAAAAATTCGCCGGTATCGGAAATTTGATGTGGTCGTACTTACCGAAATCGGCCGTGTCGGGTGCCCACGAACGGTGTGTTGCCTTATGGCCTATTACAATACAAAACGGTTTGTTACGATCTCTTTGATCGAGCCATTTTTCTGATTTTTGAGTGATGATGTTTGTTACGTAACCCTCTTCCCTTTCTATTTTACCATCCATACCGATAAAATCGGGGTTATAATATTGGCCCTGACCGGGCAAGATTGAATAATAATCGAAGCCCTGCGGCTTGTCGCCCAAATGCTGCTTTCCAACCCATGCAGTTTGATAGCCGGCGGCCTGGAGGCGCTTCGCAAACGAATCCTGATCGTGGTTGAAAACGGAGTGGGTATTATCCTTGAATCCGTTGATGTGGCTGTACTGGCCAGTTAAGAGCGAAGCCCGGCTTGGCCCACAAAGCGAGTTGGTGACATAAGCTTTTTGAAAAATTGCACCTTCCTTCGCAATGCGATCTATACCCGGCGTTTTGATCAGCTTGTTGCCATAAGCGCTAATAGCCTGAAAAGCATGATCGTCGGAAATAATCACTACAATGTTTGGTTTTTCTTGAGCGAAAAGGCCGTTAATATAATATAAGCCGAAAATTAAAAGGACTAACAGTTTTTTCATATTGTTGAAGGCTAATTTAAATATACAATTGCTGCAGAGACACGAATAGCAGCGCCGAATTTTACTAAGATAAATTTTTAAAGCTAAATTTATGCCTTTTGGCGAGACATTTAACGAAAGCGACCTTGAAAATTAGCATGCCCTCAGAGGCTTGAGGCTGATAATAAACTAAAAAAGGACCCCAAATTAATGAGATCCTTTTGTAATGTGCACTTGTAGGGATTCGAACCCCAAACCTCCTCATCCGTAGTGAGGTGCTCTATCCAGTTGAGCTACAAATGCGTTTCCGTATCGTTAACGGACTGCAAAGGTATAATTTGACTTTTTAAATTCCAATTAAAATTTAAAAAAAATCTAATTTTATTTTTGCAAATTTTCGATTATGCTTTCAGGGCATCATCAATTGCTTTAAAATCAGGCAAATCGTGTGCGTCTTCTAAAACTTCTGCATAGCTAATTTTTCCTTCTTCGTTTATAACAAAGGCTGCCCTTTTAGAAACGCCTTTCAATCCAAAGGCAAATTCATCATAAAATGCGCCATATGCTTTGGAAACCTCCTTATTGAAATCAGACAGCAAAGGGAACTGATAGCTTTGAACTTCTTTGAACTTGGCCAAAGAGAATGGCGAATCAACAGAGATACCTAAAACCTGAGCGTCGATCCCCTCGTAGAAGCTAAAATTGTCTCTCATCGTGCACAGTTGTTCGGTGCATGTTCCTGTAAATGCCATCGGAAAAAAATGGATGATCACTTTCTTTCCTTTGAAACCCGAGAGAGAAATCTCTGCTAAATCGGAACTGTATAATTTAAAATCCGGGGCTTGGTCGCCTACTTTTAATGACATATTGCTGGTGTTTAATGGTTGAAATTGGTTAATTATTGAATTGCTTATTGCTTAATTGTTAAACTTTTGAATTGTTAAAACTGCTAAATTGATTATTTAAAAATCCCCACCTTGCTCGGCTTTTTTCAAAGGACTTAGGACTTTCCCAAAGGGATGCCCTTGGCACGGACTTCAAACTCAAGACCCCCGGCTAATCTGCCCATCTACAACCTTAAGTCCTTCTTCAAAGCTATGCGGCCTGTAGCCTAAATCGTTAATCGCCTTATCCAGTATAAAACCAGTTTTCATCGGGCGCCTCGCTTTTTGATTTAAGCCAACCGAAGTTACTTCTGTTACTATCGATTGATCAAGCGCCCAATAATCGGCAACTTTTCGCACTAAATCTGCAATACTCATGTAATCTTTGCCCGAAATATGATAAATTCCATTCGCTTGTTTTTCCACAGCAAGTAAGCAAGCTTCTGCAAGGTCTTCCGCTAGGGTTGGCATGCGCCACTGGTCGTTTACAACATTAATTGGTAGCCCCTTTTCTAAGGCTCCTTTTGCCCAAAGTACAATATTGCTTCTGCTCATGTCATTTGTGATGCCATAAACTAAAATTGTTCTCAGTATTGCCCAGTTTGCTTTTGAGTCCTTAAACAATTTTTCCGCCAGAACCTTCGATTCGCCATAATAACTTAGTGGGTTTACGGCATCTTCTTCTTTATAAGGGCCGTTTTCTCCATCGAAAACAAAATCGGTACTTAAATGAATGAGTTGAATATTTTTCTCTTCGCAAAGCGATAACAGATTTCCAACGGCATCTACGTTAAGTGCGTGGCAAAGGTCTTTGTTAGCTTCAGCAGTATCAACGTTAGTCATAGCAGCGGTGTGAATAATGGCATCTGGCTTGTACTTTTCAACAACTTCTCTCACCTGCCGATGATTGAGAATATCCATTTCGGCATATTCGTAGCCCGCTGCTGCCGGATATCTGTTTTCACCTTTTGATGTTGCTACAAGTTTTACCCTTCCCTCGGCCAACACCTTTTCGGTAATTTTTTGTCCTAAAAGGCCGTTGCTGCCGGTTGTTATAATGGTTTTCATAAATTCAGTCCGATTAGGTTGTGAGTAACATAAGCTTTGATACACACAGAACACTTAGTTAACTAGCCAAATATACAGATGCCACCAACATTAATTGTATTTTTATTAAGCTCTGGCTTTTAAACCCTTAATTTTTAGGGTAGTTTCGGTTAAAAATCAATTGTAATAATCTTGTGGAAAAAAATTGCAAGATATATTTACAATTTCGCAAGAAAAACTTAACTTTGCCCACCGAATTGGAGCCCTTACAAACCGCTTTAATTCATTGACTGTAATAAATTTACTCACAACAGATATGCCTAACTTAGGAAAAATAGCACAAATTATCGGCCCAGTGGTTGACGTTAGCTTTGCTGATGATGCCCATCTACCTAAACTTTTTGATGCGTTAGAGATAACGAAAGAAAATGGACAAAAAATTGTTTTAGAAGTTCAACAACACTTAGGCGAGGATCGCGTTCGTGCCATTTCAATGGACTCTACAGACGGTTTAGTTCGTGGTATGAAAGTAGTTGATACTGGCGCTGCAATTAAAATGCCAGTTGGCGACCAAATTAAAGGTCGTTTATTTAATGTGGTTGGTGAAGCAATTGATGGTATCAACGCAGTTGACAAAACTGGTGGCCGCCCAATTCACGCTACTCCTCCTAAGTTCGAAGATTTATCAACAGAAACCGAAGTACTTTTTACAGGTATTAAGGTAATCGATTTGTTAGAGCCTTATGCAAAAGGTGGTAAAATCGGTTTGTTTGGTGGTGCAGGTGTAGGTAAAACGGTATTAATCATGGAGTTGGTAAACAACATCGCTAAAGCTTATGCTGGTTTATCAGTGTTTGCGGGTGTTGGTGAGCGTACACGTGAGGGTAACGATTTACTTCGTGAGTTTATCGAATCAGGCGTAATCAACTATGGTGACGAATTCTTGCACTCAATGGAAAAAGGTGGATGGGATTTGAAATCAGTTGATACAGAAAAATTAAAAGAAAGTAAAGCAACATTGGTATTCGGTCAAATGAACGAGCCTCCTGGTGCACGTGCTCGTGTAGCCCTATCAGGATTAACAGTTGCAGAATATTTCCGTGATGGTGATGGCGAAGGCGCTGGAAAAGATATCCTTTTCTTCGTTGATAACATCTTCCGTTTTACTCAGGCAGGTTCAGAGGTATCAGCTTTATTGGGCCGTATGCCATCAGCCGTAGGTTACCAACCAACATTGGCAACCGAAATGGGCTTAATGCAGGAGCGTATTACTTCAACAAAACGCGGTTCAATTACATCAGTACAGGCGGTATATGTACCTGCGGATGATTTAACTGACCCTGCTCCGGCAACCACTTTTGCCCACTTAGATGCAACCACAGTACTTTCGCGTAAAATTGCCGAGCTAGGTATTTATCCTGCGGTAGATCCATTGGATTCTACTTCACGTATCCTTTCTCCTGCTGTTTTGGGCGATGAGCATTACAATACTGCACAACGCGTTAAAGAAACATTACAACGTTACAAAGAGTTACAAGATATCATCGCAATCTTGGGTATGGACGAATTATCTGAAGAAGATAAATTAGTAGTATCAAGAGCCCGTCGTGTTCAACGTTTCTTATCACAACCTTTCCACGTAGCCGAGCAATTTACAGGCTTAAAAGGTGTATTGGTTGATATTAAAGACACCATCAAAGGATTTAACATGATTATGGATGGCGAAGTTGATGAGTATCCTGAAGCTGCATTTAACTTAGTTGGTAGCATTGAAGATGCCATCGAAAAAGGTAAAAAATTATTAGCAGAAGCAAATTAGTATCGAGATTTGAGTATCAAGTATCAAACGTAGAAAACCTATCTTGATACTTGATACTAGATACTTGCTACTCAAATCTAAAAAGAATGAATTTAGAAATATTAACTCCAGATAAAAAAGTTTTCGAAGGTGAAGTAACAGCAGTTACGGTACCTGGTACTTTAGGCTCTTTCCAGATTTTAAAAGACCACGCCCCTATCATCTCAACTTTAGAAGATGGAGAAGTAATTATAAAAGCAAACAAAGATGACGAACAGCGCTTCTTTATTAAAGGAGGCACAGTTGAAGCCATCCATAATAAAATTGTTGTTTTAGCAGAAGGTATTGCTTAATTAATATTCGTTATGCTGATCCGATCGTATCGGATTTAATTCAGCATCTCAACAGAAAAGCCTTTTCGATTAATTTCGGAAAGGCTTTTTTTATTAACTTAAATCGACCTGTACAAAAGGCAATTCGTCGGAGCTTGTCCATAGGTTTAATACTCTTCTATACACCATTTCCGTCCTTGCGAGGATATTCTCCGATTTTTCCTCGGTAATATCTGTGGCAATCTCCTAATTGGTTCTTCAACAACAATGAGTTTGCCACGAAACAATGAAGAATTGTTTCTCGCAATGACGGACGTTCATAGTAAGTGTTATTAGCACTCTGCTTAGCTTCTTGATCTAACCACCATACAAGAGATAGTAGCTCGAAGCCCCGAAATCAGCTAATGAAGTTTAAATCATAGATTATCATTAAAAATGGAAAAGCTACCCAATATTCGTCCGGGAGAGATTTTAAAAGAAGAATTTCTTAGCCCTTTAAATATTACGGCTTATCCTTTAGCAGCGGAAACAAACATCCCTCAAACACGCATTTCTGAAATAATTAAAGGAAAGAAAGGATCACAGCTGACACCGCTTTGCGTTTCAGTATTTTCTTTGGTAATTCGGCAAAGTTCTGGCTCGGTCTGCAAGATGATTATGATATTGAAAATAAATTAAATGCGAAGCGAAAAGAGTTCGACAATATAAAGCTGTTTGCTACGGCATCATAGCCAACCCAATGGCATTTGGTCTGTTTCAAAAGGTCGGGTTCGTATACACCTTGCGGCTATAAATTTTCAAATTTCTAGGACCAAAAACCCGTTTTAAGAAGAAAACTACAAAATTTACAATGCAAGCATAACAAATAGACCGTATACCGTTTTGATATTTGGTCTACAGCTATCGGCATTAAATCACTATTTCTGCTCCAATTAAGAATATTATTCTGTATATATCGATTTAAAAAGAATTATATTCTAATTTCATTTTTTTTTGAATTCTCTTGCATATTAATGAACCAAAAACTAAATTGGTATTTATAAAGCATCAAGAAATAATGATCAATCAAAACAACATACTTTCAAACAATTTCATCGCAACTGCGGCTGGAAATGTTGTGCTGTTGCCTGTCATTATTTTAAACTTACTGCTGCTAAACATTTTATTGGGCAGTAAGCGGGCGACTTTTAAATAGATTTAAAAAAAAATTAAATATACTTAAAGCGTCCTGACACAAACAGGACGCTTTTTTTAAATAACAAAACACGGTATTATGAAGTACTATAACTCTAATACGATTATTTACCTCGACGGGCGGTTTGAAAAGGCCGTAGACAGTAGCACTGATCTTTACGGGCAATCGTTACATTACGGTTACGCCGCATTTGAGGGCATCAGAGCATACAAAACCCATAACGGCAACCGCATCTTTAAGGCGGCCGCTCACTTCGATCGGTTAGAACGTTCGTGCCAGTTAGCCAATATTCCGTTTCCGTGGGACAAACAAGAACTGATCAGGCAGACCTACAAGCTCCTTACCCTAAACAAACTAAAAGACGCCTATATCCGTCCGCTGGTTTTTTGCCACCCCAATATGAAGTTGAATGAGCCAAGCGGCGTTTCCATTTTGATTTGCGCCTGGGATTGGGATGCTTATTCGGGCAACAAACTGTTGAAACTGACTATTTCAGAATTCGAAAGGCCAAACCCAAAATCGACTCCTATGGAGGCTAAGTTGAGCGGAAACTACGTTAACTCCATTCTGGCTACAACCGCAGCCAATATTAAAGGCTACGATGAGGCGTTACTTTTAGATATGCATGGATTTGTTGCCGAAGCATCAGGGGCCAACATCTTCATCGAAAAAGATGGAAAGCTTTTTACACCATCTTTAGGAAACATTTTGCCCGGAATTACCAGGGCTACCGTTAAAGAGCTTTGCAACGTTTTGGACATCGAATGTATTGAGAAGAAACTTACCGTTGAGGATTTGAGAAAAGCAGACAGTGCTTTCTTGTGCGGAACAGCGACAGAAATTGCAGGCATCGCCTCTATAGACGATATCGTTTTTCGTACCCTTTGGCGAGAATCACTCGGTTATACCATACAGCGGGCCTACAAAAACCTGGTGCTCGAAAAAGTAAATTATGAAGTGATAATATAGTCAGAAAGTCGGGAGTCAGAAAGTCCGGAGTTTGGAGGCAAAAAAATCAAAATTCGGTGGAATCACATTGATATCAGTGTAATCAAACCGAAGGAAAAAGCGCAGGATAAAATCGGTGAAATCACTTAAAAATCGGTGAAATCATCTTTAAACAGAATATATACCTTAAACAATGAGCGAATTAAACAAGTACAGTAAAACATTTACACAAGATCCAACACAACCGGCGGCGCAAGCTATGCTTTACGGAATCGGTTTAACCGATGCAGATATGGCGAAAGCACAGGTCGGTATTGCAAGTATGGGCTACGACGGCAACACCTGCAACATGCACTTAAACGACCTTGCAAAAGAAGTTAAAGTTGGGGTCTGGAAAAATGATTTAGTGGGCTTGGTATTCAATACCATTGGCGTAAGTGATGGCATGAGCAACGGTACCGATGGCATGCGTTACTCGTTGGTAAGCCGCGATGTAATTGCAGATAGTATCGAAACCATTTGCGGCGGGCAATATTACGACGGCATCATCTCGATACCCGGTTGCGATAAAAATATGCCGGGCGCCATTATGGCCATGGCACGCTTAGATCGCCCCTCGATTATGGTGTATGGCGGTACAATCGCCCCCGGACACTATAAAGGCGAGGAATTAAATATCGTTTCAGCTTTCGAGGCCTTGGGACAAAAAATCTGCGGCAATTTATCAGAAGACGATTATCAAGGCATTATCAAACATACTTGTCCCGGCGCAGGCGCCTGTGGTGGTATGTACACCGCAAATACAATGGCTTCGGCAATTGAGGCTCTGGGCATGAGCTTACCGTATTCGTCATCGAACCCGGCAACGAGCGAGGAGAAAAAACAAGAGTGTTTAGATGCTGGAAAATATATCCGAATCCTTTTAGAAAAAGACATCAAACCGTCTGATATCATGACAAGAAAGGCATTTGAAAATGCAATTCGCTCGATCATTATATTAGGCGGAAGTACAAATGCGGTATTGCACTTTATTGCAATGGGCAAAGCTATTGGTGTTGAAATTACACAAGATGATTTCCAAAAAATGAGTGATGTAACACCGGTATTAGCCGATTTTAAACCAAGCGGAAAATACTTAATGCAAGATTTACACCAATATGGCGGTATTCCGGCGGTGATGAAATATTTGTTGGATCAAGGCTTATTGCATGGCGATTGTTTAACTGTAACCGGTAAAACAGTTGCCGAAAACCTTGCTGACGTGAAATCGATAATGGATTACGATCAAAAGATTGTTCAGAGACTGGATAATCCGATTAAAGCAACAGGCCACTTACAGATTCTTTACGGGAACCTGGCCGAAAAAGGTTCTGTAGCAAAAATCAGCGGTAAAGAAGGTGAAAAATTTGAAGGTCCGGCACGTGTATTCGACGGTGAAAAAGATTTAGTTGCAGGAATTTCCAGCGGCAGAATCAAACCGGGCGATGTTGTCGTTATTAAAAATGAGGGACCGGTTGGCGCTCCGGGTATGCCCGAAATGCTAAAACCAACGTCTTTAATTATTGGTGCCGGTTTAGGGAAATCGATCGCATTAATTACCGATGGCCGTTTCTCTGGCGGAACACATGGTTTTGTGGTTGGCCACATCACGCCCGAGGCCTATAAAGGTGGACTAATTGGCTTGGTAGAAGATAATGACCTGATTGAAATTGATGCTGTGAACAACACCATTAACCTGAAAGTTAGCGAAGAAGTTATTGCAGAACGAAAGAAAAATTATGTTCAGCCAGCCTTGAAAGTAACAAAAGGTGTGCTTTATAAATATGCCAAAACTGTTTCAGATGCGGCCAGTGGTTGCGTAACTGATGAGTATGCCTAGCACCGAAGAGAATAGCAAACAGGTCGCAAATTGTGACAGGTTACATGAAGACCATCGTCACGAATTGTGATCATGAATTTTGAGGTTTCAAATTGAAACCTCAAGTTGGAGAAGTAAAAAAGTCATCCCGACAGAAAATTGATATTAAAATGAATACAGTATGCAAATTATCAAAAGCATTGAAAGTAGAATTTATACAATTCGGGGTGAAAGAGTGATGTTGGATTTTGATCTGGCGGCACTTTATGAAGTTGAAACGAAAGTATTGAACCAGGCGGTAAAGCGAAATATAAAGCGCTTTCCAGACGACTTTATGTTTCAGCTTGCTCCAAAAGCATGCGATCACAAATTGTGATCGGATATGAGGAAGTGAGCTCATCGGAAATTGTGACAACAAACAACCCCAACTTGAAGTCACAATTTGTGACTTCAAGTTGGGGAGGCACGAGAAAAATGCCCTACGCCTTTACTGAGCAAGGTATAGCCATGCTAAGCGGAGTATTGAAAAGTGATAAGGCCATTAAAATGAACATTGCCATAATGAGGGCGTTTGTGGCGATAAGAAAAGTATTTGTTCAGCCTAAAGATGACAATGAAAGATTAAAAGAAATAAAAGAGCGAGTCGAAGAGCACGATATCCAACTGAATCAATTATATGATGCTATGGATAATCTACTAGACGAGAGAATCGCCCAAAAGAAGTGGAATGAGCGACAGCGAATCGGCTTTAAAATAAAAGAATAATAGAACCGCAAAAATATAATTATGGAAACTGCACAAGATACATTACAACAAACGGAGGCGAAGGCAGAAACCTCCAAAACCTTTAAGGGAACAGGCTCGCAGGTTCTTTTAAACGGACTAATTGAAGAGGGCGTAACCACCATCTTCGGTTATCCGGGCGGAGCAATCATGCCTATTTATGATGCACTTTACGACTATGCCGACAAGCTGGAGCACATTTTAGTCCGTCATGAGCAAGGCGGCATTCATGCTGCGCAGGGTTTTGCCAGGGCAAGTGGCAAAGTTGGGGTTTGTTTTGCCACCAGCGGACCTGGAGCAACCAATTTAGTGACTGGCTTGGCGGATGCTCAAATTGACAGTACGCCTCTGGTTTGTATCACAGGGCAAGTTTTCGCTCATTTATTAGGAACCGATGCATTTCAGGAGACCGACGTAATTAACATTACTACGCCAGTTACCAAATGGAATTATCAGGTTACCGATGCCAAAGAAATTCCCGAAGTTTTAGCTAAGGCTTTTTATATTGCCAAAAGCGGCAGACCGGGGCCGGTTTTAATCGACATTACAAAGAACGCACAGTTACAGGTTGAAGAATTTTCAGAATATGTAAAGTGCAACCATATCCGCTCTTATCGCCCAAAACCAAAAGTTAGGGTAGAGTACATCGAGCAAGCGGCCAAACTAATCAATGCTGCCAAAAAACCGTTCATATTATTTGGGCAAGGCGTTATTTTGGGTCAGGCTGAAGAAGAATTTAAGGCGTTTATTGAAAAAAGCGGCATTCCGGCAGCATGGACCATTATGGGCGATGGTGCAATTCCAACAGATCACCCTTTAAATGTGGGCATGTTGGGGATGCATGGCAATTACGGGCCGAATGTATTAACAAATGAAGCTGATGTGATCATTGCAATCGGAATGCGTTTCGATGATCGTGTAACGGGCAGGTTGGATAAATATGCAAAGCAGGCAAAAATTGTTCATTTAGACATCGATCCGGCCGAGATTGATAAAAATGTTAAGGCCGAAGTTGGCGTTTGGGGCGATTGCAAAGAAACTTTACCACTTTTGACCGATTTGGTGAACGAAAATAAGCACGAAGATTGGTTGGCTAAATTTAAAGATTACAACCAACAGGAGATCGATCAGGTGATTACGCCCGAGCTTTATCCCGAAGGTGATGAAATGACAATGGGCGAGGTATTGCGCAACATCAACGAAATTTGTGGCGGCGAAGCCGTAATCGTAACCGACGTTGGGCAGCACCAAATGGTGGCCTGTCGTTATGCCAGGTTTAACAACACACGTAGCAACATCACCTCTGGCGGCTTAGGAACAATGGGCTTTGGTTTGCCAGCAGCGATAGGTGCTAAATATGGTGCGCCAAACAAAACGGTTATTGCAATTATTGGCGATGGTGGTTTCCAAATGACTCCGCAAGAGTTGGGTACAATTATGCAATTTGGCGCCGCCGTTAAAATATTGATCCTAAATAACCGCTTCTTAGGCATGGTGCGCCAATGGCAACAGCTATTTCACGATAAAAGGTACTCGTTTGTAAACATTACAAGTCCTGATTTTGTGGCCCTGGCAAAATCCTATTACATCGAAGCTAGCAAGGTTGATGAACGTGCAAACTTGAGGAATGCGTTAGAAACAATGATTAGTCACGAAGGATCGTACCTTTTAGAAGTAATGGTTGGCCGAGAAAACAACGTTTTCCCGATGGTTCCGCAAGGAATGAGCGTAAGCGAGATTAGGTTGAAATAAGCTGAAAGATTAAAGCTGGTGCAATCGTCATCTCGACTGAAGCGCAGCGAAATGGAGAGAACTTTGAACAAAGATTTCTCCGCAAGGTCGAAATGACGATACGGTAAAAAAGAAATTATCATGAGTACTGAAAATACATTAGAACATAAAAAAGACAAAGCTGATATAGACGGAAAGCAAGAATATACCATTACGGTTTATGCTGAAAATCGCATCGGATTATTAAACAGGATTGCGATCATTTTCTCAAAAAGGAAAATCAATATTGAAAGCCTGAACACGTCTCCATCGGAAATTGATGGCATTCACCGTTTCAATATCGTAATTACCGAAAGTTACGATGTGGTGCGTAAACTTGCCCGCCAGATTGAGAAACAGGTTGAAGTGCTGAAGGTATACTTTAACACCAACGAGGAAATTATTTGGCAGGAGTTGGCATTATATAAAGTGTCGACAGATGAAATTGCAGAAAAAGTAACTGTAGAACGATTGCTGAGGCAATATGGCGCCAGTGCGGTGGTGATTCGCAAAGACTATACTGTTTTCGCAGTAACTGGTCACAGAGAAGAAACAGATGCATTGGTAAAAGCCCTCGAACCGTTTGAACTGATTGAATTTGTTCGCTCCGCGAGAATTGCGATCATAAAAGACAGCGCCGGTTTCCACGAGAAGCTGAAAGAATTTGAAGCTTTTGAACCCGGTGAAGAGCTGGTGGAGAACGAGTTTTTAGACAAAGGCGAGAAGATTTTCACAATGTAATTGAGCTTAAAGCTGAAAGATTAAAGCTGAAAGAGTAAAGCTGAAGGATCAAAGAGCAAAACGAAAACCTAAACGAGTCGTCATTGCGAGGTACGAAGCAATCTCATTCATATAAACTTAGCCTCGCAATAACGAACAAAGAACAATGAACGAAACATTTAAATTTATAATAGACTCGCGGAAGGCTTTTATCAGGTTGATAGATGAATTAACTATTGAGCAGCTGAACGAAATCCCCGCGGGCTTCAACAACAATATTATCTGGAATTTCGGACATATTGTAGTCACTACTCAAACACTTTGCTATGTACGAACCGGAATTTTGCAAGATGCGAACGCTGTGAAGTTTAACGAATTTTACAAGAGAGACACCCGCCCAACCTATTTGGTAACCGAAGATGAAGTGGCAGAATTAAAGGAAATTGCTTTGGAGAGCATCGAAAAGATTAAGCTAGATTATAACAGCGGCTTCTTTCCCGGCATCACTCCTTTTTCAACCTCAACCTTTGGGGTAGAAATAACAAGCATTGAAGAAGTACTAACTACCACAGTTGGCCATGATAACTTGCATTTTGGCTATGCACTAGCCCAAAAAAAGGCGCTTAGGTAAAAGGTTGAAAGGATAACACGCTGATAGCATAAAGACTAAAGCGAAACGCTACAATAAATAATCGGTGAATTAGACCCGAAGAAGATTAAACAATTTTTAAGCATTATGACAACAGTCTTGATACTTAATACCAAATACTCGATACTAAATAATTAAATAACAAAAAACGATGTCAAATTATTTTAACACATTACCTCTTAGAGAAAAATTGAACCAACTTGGTGTTTGCGATTTCATGGACAGCAACGAGTTTTTAGATGGCGTTAGCGCTTTAAAAGGCAAAAAACTAGTAATTGTAGGTTGCGGCGCCCAGGGCTTAAACCAAGGGTTAAATTTAAGAGATAGTGGTTTAGATGTTAGCTATACATTGCGTAAAGAAGCTATTGAAGGCAAAAGAGATTCGTGGAAAAATGCTACGGAAAACAATTTTAACGTAGGCACCTACGAAGAGTTGATTCCGACAGCTGATGTGGTAATTAACCTTACCCCCGATAAACAACACACCGCTGTGGTAAATGCAATTATGCCTTTAATGAAAGAAGGCGCTACTTTATTGTACTCTCACGGGTTCAACATTGTTGAAGAAGGAATGCAGATCCGCAAAGATTTAACCGTTATTATGGTTGCTCCTAAATGCCCGGGTAGCGAGGTTAGAGCTGAATATGTACGTGGTTTTGGTGTACCAACTTTAATTGCCGTGCACCCGGAAAACGACCCTCAAGGTAAAGGTTTGGCGCAAGCTAAAGCGTATTGCGTAGGCACAGGTGGCCACAGAGCGGGCGTATTAAAGTCATCGTTCGTTGCCGAGGTTAAATCTGATTTGATGGGCGAGCAAACCATTCTTTGTGGTTTGTTGCAAACAGGCTCTATCCTATCTTTCGATAAAATGGTAGAAAAGGGAATTGATGCAGGTTATGCTTCTAAATTGGTTCAATACGGTGTTGAGGTAATTACCGAAGCTTTAAAACAAGGCGGAATTACTGCAATGATGGATCGCTTAAGCAATGTTGCCAAAATTAAGGCTTTCGAGATTTCGGAAGAATTGAAAGACATCATGCGTCCGTTGTTTCAGAAACACCAAGACGACATTATGAGCGGTGAATTTAGCCGTACAATGATGGAAGACTGGGCCAATGGCGATAAAAACCTTTTGAAATGGAGAGCTGAAACAGGCGAAACCGCTTTCGAAAAAACCCCTGCTGGCGACGTTAAAATTGGTGAGCAAGAATATTTCGACAACTATTTATTGATGGTTGCCTTTGTTCGCGCTGGTGTTGAATTGGCTTTCGAAACTATGGTTCAGGCAGGCATCAAACCAGAGTCGGCATACTACGAATCGTTACACGAAACACCGCTTATTGCTAACACTATTGCCCGTAAAAAATTATTCGAAATGAATCGCGTAATTTCCGACACTGCCGAATATGGTTGCTATTTATTCGATCAGGCATGTAAACCGCTGTTAGCTGATTTTATGACAAGAGTTGATACAGATCTGGTTGGTAAAAACTTTAACGAGGGTAAAGATGGCGCCGTTGACAACAGAAAACTGATTGATGTTAATGAGGCCATCCGCTCGCATGAAGTAGAACAAATTGGTGCTACTTTGCGTAAGGCGATGACTGCAATGAAAGCCATTAAAACTGCATAATCCCCCAAACACCCAAAGGGGGCTTTTTAAATACAAAAAATAACACACTCACTAAGCCCTCTCCTTAAGGGGAGGGTTCGGTGGGCTATTGAGAGAGAATAAAATGCTAACACAAACACCTAAAAGCCATGCTACCCCTTTCCCTTTGGGGAAGGTTGGGATGGGTAAAACATTAGTAGAAAAAATTTGGGACGCTCACGTTGTAAAAAGTGAAGAGGGTTTCCCCGACATTTTATACATTGATACACACTTAATACACGAAGTAACCTCACCGCAGGCATTTGATGGCTTGCGCAAAAGAGGATTGCCCGTTTTCCGGCCAAAGCAAACGGTGGCGACTGCCGACCATAATGTGCCGACTTTAAACCAATTGTTGCCAATTAAAGAAGAACTTTCGCGCTACCAGGTAGATACGCTTACCAAGAATTGTGCGGAATTTGGCATTGAGCTTTATGGCTTAGGCCACCCGTTTCAGGGAATCGTTCACGTAATTGGCCCCGAATTGGGCATTACCCTACCCGGTAAAACCATGGTTTGCGGCGATAGCCACACTTCAACGCATGGTGCTTTTGGTGCCATTGCATTTGGCATCGGCACATCGCAGGTAGAGCAGGTTTTCGCTACGCAGTGTTTATTGCAGTCGAAACCGAAAACGATGAAGATTGAAGTAAACGGCCAGCTCGGAAAGGGCGTTGGTGCGAAAGATATTATTCTTTACATCATAGCTCAGATTTCTGCTGCAGGCGGTACCGGATATTTTATTGAATACGCAGGTTCCGCAATCGAGTCGTTGAGTATGGAAGCCCGAATGACCATTTGCAACATGAGTATCGAGATGGGTGCAAGAGGTGGCTTAATAGCACCAGATCAAATAACCTTCGATTACATTAAAGGCAGACAATTTGCACCTGCCGGCGAAGAATGGGATCAATCTTTAGCCTATTGGAAAACATTATATACCGATGCAGATGCAACATTCGATAGCGTTTTAACTTTCGATGCGGCAGATATTGCACCGATGATTACGTATGGAACCAACCCAGGTATGGGTATGGGCATTAAAGAGCATATTCCTGCAACCAATGCCCAACCAGAAAAGGAAAAGCTTTCTTATCAAAAAGCACTCGATTATATGGGCTTCGACGACGACGCCTCGTTAATTGGCAAACCGGTTGATTATGTTTTTATCGGAAGCTGCACGAACTCTCGTATCGAGGATTTGCGTGAAGTAGCCGATTTTGTAAAGGATAAACGCAAGGCAGACAACGTAACGGTTTGGATTGTTCCGGGTTCAAAGCAGGTAGAGGCCCAGGCAAAGGCCGAAGGTTTAGACAAAGTTTTTGAACAGGCCGGCTTCCAGCTACGCGAACCGGGTTGCAGTGCTTGTTTGGGAATGAACGAAGATAAGATCCCAGCAGGGAAATATTGTGTTTCTACATCGAACAGAAACTTTGAAGGTAGACAAGGGCAAAATGCCCGTACACTATTGGCCAGCCCGCTAACGGCTGCTGCAGCTGCTGTAACAGGTAAGATTACCGATGTGAGGGAAATGCTGGAGAAAGCTTAAAGCTTAAAGACCAGAGCAGAAAGACTAAAGCTTAAAGCCGAAAGACCAAAGCTTAAAGCTTACAAATACTAACCTACTCGTCATTGCGAGGCACGAAGCAATCTACGTTACAAGATAAATTGCTTCGCACTTCGCAATGACGGAAACTTAAAAAAATGATTTTAGAAGTTGCGATATTAGATGTAAAAGCTGGTTTATCAGCTGATTTTGAAAAAGCCTTTAGCGAGGCGCAAAAAATCATTTCTGCGAAGGAAGGTTACATCTCGCATCAACTAAAAAAGTGTCTCGAAAAAAGCGATAGATACATTCTGCTGGTAAACTGGGAAACACTGGAGGCGCATACCGAAGGCTTCAGGGGCTCAGTAGAATATGAGGAGTGGAAAAGCTTGCTGCATCATTTTTATGAGCCTTTTCCAACGGTTGAACATTATGTGGAGGTGGAGTGAGCTGAAAGCAGAAAGACTAAAGCTTAAAGCTCAAAGCTGAAAGGCCAAGCTTAAAGCTAGCTGTCATGCTGAGGCACGAAGCATCCCTAACCTACTAATTGCTGTTTTTGCCAACCCACTTGACCCTTTTGGCAGTGGATTATTAAAGTTCAGTTTTCCATCGGTTGGAGATTATTCATGGTTTGTTAATTGTTTTTAAATGGAATTTATACTTGCTTCGCAGGTCTTCGCGATGCTCAGAATGACAGTTAAAATGAAAAGAATAGATTTAAATTTTACATTTTTATTTCCCTTTGAGGGAGTTAGGAGATGACATGCCAGAAATAGCGTGGGATGCAACATTATACGACAAGCAACATCATTTCGTATCAGACTACGGAGCAGATGTTTTGCAATGGCTGGCACCAAAGGCCAATGAGCACATTTTAGATGTTGGTTGCGGTACGGGTCAGTTGGCGGCACAAATTGCCGAAAGTGGTGCTATCGTTTTAGGAACCGACGCATCTGCAGATATGGTGGCCAATGCGAAAGCTACTTATCCAAATTTGAACTTCGAGGTAGTGGATGGAACTAAACTGCCCTATCAAGAAAGCTTCGATGCGATTTTTAGCAACGCTACTTTTCATTGGATTGAAGACCAAAATGGGCTAACCGATGGCTTGTTTAAGAGCTTAAAACGTAACGGAAGATTGGTTGCCGAATTTGGTGGCAAGGGAAACGTAAAAAGCATTACCGACGCAATTACCACCGCTGCCGAACAATTGGGCTTATCAAATCAGGTAATTACCAATTTTTGGTTCTTTCCATCCATTAGTGCTTACACCACTTTGTTAGAATCGAAAGGTTTTGAAGTAGAACAAGCCTGGCTGTTCGACCGCCCAACCAAGTTAATTGGCGAGCAAGGCATGTACGTTTGGATAAATCAATTTGCACAACATGCATTTAAAAACCTGAGCTACGAACAAACTGAATCCATCAAAAATTTAGCAGTAGAAATCCTTAAGCCAGACTATTACATTAACGGAGAATGGGTTGCAGATTACAGAAGATTAAGAATAAAAGCCTTAAAAAGGTAGAGGGTTAGAAGGCCGAGGGCTGAGGGTTTTGCAAGCTGCCTAGCCCACTCGTCATTGCGAGGCACAAAGCAATCTACTTTGCGAGAAAGATTGCTTCGTACCTCGCAATGACGAAAACTTGAAAAGAAATAACAAAATTTTTAGGTGTCTAAGGTGGTAAATCAAAGCAGAAACTTAGAACTTAAAACATTAATAATATTAACAATAAATTTCCCCTTTAGGGGATGATGGGGTATGAAAAAATTCACAACATTAACATCGGCAGTAGTGCCATTAAATATAGAAAATATAGATACCGACCAGATCATACCTGCCCGGTTCTTAAAAGCAACTACCCGTGAGGGCTTCGGCGAAAACCTCTTCCGCGACTGGCGTTACAATGGCGACAATACGCCTAAGCCAGAATTCGTAATGAACAACCCAACTTACAGCGGCCGCATTTTAGTGGCCGGGAAAAACTTTGGTTGTGGCAGCAGTCGCGAACATGCCGCCTGGGCCATTCAAGATGCCGGTTTCGATGCAGTAATCAGCAGTTTCTTCGCCGACATTTTTAAGGGTAATGCATTAAACAACGGCTTATTGCCAATACAAGTGAGTGAGGATTTCTTAGCTCAGATTTTCAAGTCAGTAGCCAGTAATCCAAATGCTCTGCTCGAAGTTGATTTGGAAAATCAAACGGTTACCATTGTGGACACTGGTGCGACTGAATCGTTCGAGATCAACCCCTATAAAAAATCGTGCTTAATTAATGGCTACGATGATATCGATTTCATCCTGGCCCAAAAGAGCTTGATTGAGGAATTTGAAGAAAGCAGAAAGGTTAAAGCTTAAAGACCAAAGCTAAAACACTCGTCATTGCGAGGCTCGCTACAAAGTAGCCCCTTTGGGGTGATGACGACAAGAACAAAAACAGTAAAATTAGATATCCGGTGTAATTAAACCGCAGTAAAATGAAAGAGAGTTTCGTCAGCATTCAGGATTTGAATTTGAAATACCAACAAAAGTCGGTATTAACGGATTTGAACTGGACCATCAATATTGGCGACAACTGGGTGTTGGGCGGAACCAGCGGAAGCGGAAAAACTTCATTAGCGAAAATAATAGCTGGCCTGCAAAGTAGCGTTGGCAATGTAGAAATCAATTTCGCAACAAATACACAGCTCCCCGCAGAAGTTTTATTTGTAGAAAGCTGGTATCAATTTAAAAACCTTGAAGGCGTTGCAAACTTCTATTACCAACAACGCTACACCAGCCAGCAAGCTAAAGACACCTTAACAGTACATGCCGAACTGGTTGCCTACGGCAAAGAAAAACATTTGCACTTTGACAAGGTTGAACCCATTTTAGAGGCGTTGAATTTTTCTTCTTTTGCCAGTTCGCAGTTGATTGAATTATCCAGCGGCGAACATAAAAAACTGCAGCTCGTTAAAGCGCTTTGGTTGCAACCTCAATTGCTCATCATCGATCAACCATATACCGGCCTGGATGCCGCATCGCGAAAGAATTTAAATACCTTATTCGATGAAGTTTCTGCAGAAGGTGTACAATTGATCTTAATATCGAATGATGTAGAACTACCAAACTCGATCAATCATTTCGCAGAAATAAAAGACGGAAAGCTAATCGAAGTTGATGAGTTTGATTTGGCATCACATGCCCAGCAACATGCCAGGGAAATCCCCGATTTTTTAAAGGCATCGCCAGTGTATTCTTCATCCGATATCATCAAAATGGTTGATGTAAATATCAGTTATGGCGAAAAACAGGTCCTTAAAGATATTAACTGGGAAGTAAAAGCAGGCGAAAAATGGTTATTGCAAGGTCACAACGGCTCAGGCAAATCGACGCTGTTAAGCCTCGTAAACGGCGATCACCCGCAGTCTTACGCCAATGAGCTGTATTTGTTTGGCAACAGACGCGGAAGTGGCGAAAGCATTTGGGATATTAAGCAGCACATTGGCCTGATCTCTCCAGAGTTTCATTGGTATTTCGATGCCACATCGACCGTTTGGCAGAGCATTGCATCGGGTTTTTATGATACCGTAGGTTTGTTTAAGCAATTGCCTTATTCAAAAAGTGCTCAGGTTGATGAACTGGTTACCTATTTTGGGCTTGCCGAAAACAAAAATGAGTTATTGAGCTCCCTCCCACTGGGAAAACAGCGACTGGTTTTATTGGCAAGAACCATCATTAAAAATCCTGAATTGTTAATTCTCGACGAGCCTTGCCAGGGATTAGACCAACAGCAAACCCAACATTTTAACCAATTGGTTGACGAACTGTGCAGCCATGGAATGACCTTAATTTATGTTGGCCATTTTGAATCGCAGTTGCCAGCCTGCTTAGAAAAAAGAATATTATTAGAAAAAGGCGAGGTAAAAGTCGTCGAAAGTTTAAATACCAAAACTCGTCATGCTGAGCTACAAAGCGACGCAATGCGCTCTACTTCTTAGCTGAAGTTAACCGTACCTCGCTATGACGACAATAGATAATACAATGAAGAAGAACATTTTAGTAATACCTGGAGACGGTATCGGCCCTGAGGTAACCACTTGGGGTAAAGCAGCTTTAGAAAAAATCGCTGAAATTTTTGGTCACGAATTTACGTTCGATGAGGCTTTAATGGGGCACGCGGCAATTGAAGTTACCGGCGAACCTCTGCCCGATGAAACACTGGAAAAAGCAAGAAAAAGCGATGCAATCCTCTTTGGTGCAATCGGCCATGCAAAATACGACAACGACCCAAGCCTAAAAGTTAGACCTGAGCAGGGCTTGTTAAAAATCCGTAAAGAATTGGGGCTTTTTGCAAACCTTCGCCCGATATTACTATTCGATGAGCTTCTTCAGGCATCAAGCATTAAGCCCGAAATATTAAGGGGAACAGACATTTTATTCTTCCGCGAATTAACGGGCGACGTTTATTTTGGCGAAAAATCTCGTTCAGAAGATAGAAATACAGCTTCCGACCTGATGATTTATCACCGGTACGAAGTGGAACGTATTGCACATAAAGCTTATCAGGCTGCGCAACAACGGAGCAAAAAATTATGCTCGGTAGATAAGGCAAACGTACTGGAAAGCTCTCGCCTATGGCGTGAAGTTGTTCAGGAAATCGCAAAACAATATCCTGATGTTGAAACTGAGCACATGTTTATTGATAATGCAGCCATGCAATTGATTAAAAACCCTAAGAAATTCGACGTTGTGTTAACCGCAAACTTATTTGGCGATATCCTTACCGATGAAGCTTCGCAAATTGCAGGTTCGATGGGCATGCTCGCCTCGGCATCTGTTGGCGAAAGCACAGGTTTTTTTGAACCCATTCATGGCTCAGCACACGATATTACCGGCAAAGACCTGGCCAACCCACTGGCTTCCATCCTATCGGCAGCATTGATGCTCGAAATAGGCTTCGGATTAAAAGAGGAGGCGAAGTGCCTGGTCGACAGCATCGACGAAGTATTGAAAGAGGGATTTAGAACGCATGATATTGCCGACCAAACCACCAACCGATTTAAAGTTTTGGGCACAGCCGAAATGGGCAAATTGGTATTGAAGTTCTTATCACAAAAATTAATCAATTCCTAAAAACACAAGATTATGATTCACGACCCTAACAAAGTTTATATTTTCGACACGACATTACGTGATGGCGAGCAGGTTCCCGGTTGCCAATTAGATACAAACCAAAAAATAGAAATCGCTAAATCACTTGAGCTTTTAGGTGTTGATGTGATTGAGGCCGGCTTTCCGGTATCTAGTCCCGGCGACTTTAACAGTGTAATCGAACTCTCGAAAGCCGTTAATAACCCAATCATTTGTGCCTTAACGCGTGCCAACAAGAACGATATCGATGTAGCTGCTGACGCGCTGCGTTATGCTAAACGGCCAAGAATCCATACCGGAATTGGTGCGTCAGATTTCCATATTAAACACAAATTTAACAGCACCCGCGAAGAGATTTTGGCTCGCGCTGTTGATGCCGTAAAATATGCTAAAAAGTACGTTGAGGACATTGAATTTTATGCTGAAGATGCTGGCCGTGCCGATATTGAGTTCTTGGCGAAAATGGTCGAAGCTGTTATTGCAGCCGGAGCAACCGTAGTAAATATCCCCGATACCAATGGCTATTGCTTGCCAGACCAATATGGTTCGAAGATTCTTTACTTAAAAGAAAACGTAAAAAACATCGATAACGCCATAATCTCGGTGCACTGCCATAACGATTTGGGCCTCGCAACCGCAAATTCAATTGCTGGCTTGCAAAATGGTGCCCGTCAGGTAGAATGTACCATTAACGGCATTGGCGAACGCGCAGGAAATACCTCGATGGAAGAAGTAGTGATGATTATGAAAACGCACAAAGTATTGGGTTTAAATACCCAAATTGATGCCACTCAGTTTTACGCCATTAGCCATATGGTGCGGAGCCAAATGAATATGCCGGTTCAACCCAATAAAGCAATTGTTGGTGGAAACGCCTTTTCTCATAGTTCGGGCATTCATCAAGACGGTTTCTTGAAAAATCGTGAAAACTACGAAATTATCAAGCCCGAAGATGTAGGCTTCCCAGATGCCACAATTGTGCTTACCGCAAGAAGCGGCCGTGCAGCATTGAACCATCACTTAGAGCGCCTAGGCCACAAGCTAGAAAAAGAACATTTAGATATTGTTTACAAGCAGTTTTTGGTATTGGCAGATAGCAAACAAGGGATTAACGATACCGATTTGAATCAGCTGGTCGCTTTGCATCTGGCTTAAGGAGCTGAAAGGTAAAGCGCATGAGTCATCTAATGAATATCGACGTCTTGCTCATATTCATCGGATGACTTTAAAACGGGCCAAGTTGAAACAATGGCGCTGAATGACTGCCTTTAGCACCGGACTACAATAACCGAAAAGCAATGAATTTGCTTTTCAAAAGAACACGAGCGAGTAACATCCTGATACTCAAATCCTGATACTTAACTATGAATACGATAACACCGAATACATTAGATTTTGACGCTGCATTGGAACGACTCGAGGGTGTAGTAAAACGTACACCACTGGAGTTTAACGCCGGACTTTCATCTCATTATAATGCCAATATTTATTTAAAGAGAGAAGACCTGCAAATTGTGCGTTCTTATAAACTTCGGGGGGCGTACAATAAAATTAGTCAGTTGCCCGAAAGCGATTTGGTAAATGGCATTGTATGCGCCAGCGCGGGTAATCATGCCCAAGGTGTTGCTTATTCGTGCAAAAAACTCGGTATAAAAGGTGTAATTTTTATGCCCGAAATAACGCCTAAGCAGAAAATTAAGCAGGTTAACATGTTTGGCGGCGATAATATCGAAATTGTTTTAGTTGGCGATACTTTCGACGATTGTTTAAAAGAAGCGCTGATTTATTGTGAAGAAAAATCGTCTACATTTATTCCTCCATTTGATGATGAAAAGGTTATTGAGGGTCAGGCTACCGTGGCGATGGAAATTTTTCGAGATTTGCCGGAGCTGGATGCAATAGTTGTTCCCGTGGGCGGTGGCGGCCTGGCATCGGGCGTTAGTGCCTATTTACAAACGGTAAAACCCGATGTAAAAATATTTGGCGTTGAACCGATGGGCGCACCATCATTAAGCGAAGCGCTGAAAAATGGCGGTCCCGTAACTGTCGAAAATATAGAACGTTTCGTAGATGGAGCCGCGGTAAAACGTATGGGCTGGATCACCTATAAGTATTGTCAGGAACTGTTGAGCTCAACATACCTGATTCCAGAAGGACAAATCTGTACCACTATTTTAAAACTCTATAATGAAGACGCCATTGTGGTTGAGCCTGCCGGCGCATTATCTGTCGCTGCGCTCGAACAGGTTAAAGATCAAATTGTAGGTAAAAACGTTGTGTGCGTAATCAGCGGTGGCAACAACGATATCGAGCGCATGCAGGAAATCAAAGAGAAATCGTTACTTTTTGAGGGCTTAAAACACTACTTTATCGTTCGTTTCCCGCAGCGCCCGGGTGCTTTAAAACTGTTTGTAAATGAGGTTTTAGGTCCGCATGACGACATTACCCGCTTTGAGTTTATTAAAAAAACCAATAAGGAAAACGGGCCTGCGCTGGTTGGCATTGAGCTTTCAGACAAAAATGATTATGCCAGCTTGTTACAACGCATGAAAGACTTTAAATTTGAAATCATTGAATTGAATCAAGATCAGACTTTGTTTGAGTATTTGGTGTAATTTTTGCCTTTAATGCTTGTCGTCATTGCGAGCGGAGCAGGCCAACAGCCTCCGTCATTTCGAACGGAGCGCAGCGAAGCCGAGAAATCTGTTAAGCGGTTTAATGCAACACTAAAAAAAGATTTCTCCGCTCCGTTACCGATGAAAAATCGGTAAACTACGGTCGAAAAGACGATAGATGGAAGTTTCGAGCAGCGCACGCCAACCCCCGCCGTCATTTCGAGCGGAGCCGAGAATTCTGTTAAGCAAGAAGGGTGTCGGTCTGGCCTTTCGGGAGTAACGTGCAACTATGAACGGTCGTCATTTTGAGCGGAGCGCAGCGAAGCCGAGAAATCTGTTATGCGGTTTAATGCAATACCAAAAGAAAGATTTCTCCGCTCCGTTACCGATGAAAAATCGGCAACCTATGGTTGAAAAGACGATGAATTAACTTAATTAGCACAAAAATGAACTTCAAAGATTTAACAAATAAAACCCTCATAACCGATTCAGACATCGACTGGGAAGATTTAGGCGCAGGCGTAAAACGCAAAATCATGGCATACGACGAAAACCTGATGCTGGTTAAAGTCGAATTCGAAAAAGATGCGATTGGTTCAATTCACAACCATCCGCATTTACAAATGAGCTACGTTGCCAAAGGAAGCTTCGAAGTAAGCATGGGCGATGAAAAGAAAGTTCTTAACGAAGGCGACGTTTTCTTTGCTCCATCGAACGTTTTTCACGGCGTAGTTTGCCTCGAGGCCGGGTTATTGATCGATATTTTCAACCCACACCGCGAAGATTTTTTGAAGTAGTTCGGAGAGTCCGAAGTCAGAGGTCCGTGCCATAGGCATCCCTTTGGGAGAAAAGTCCGGGAATTAGTTGTACAGGCAAACCTTAAACCCTACACCTTAAACCTTACGCCTTAAACCCTACACCTTCATACCCTACTGAAACGTTAAGCGAACATTTTTATAACCTAATCCCTCTATAATTGGCTTAAGCACATTGGTTGCATTGGTTTTGGTTTGAGCTAAAATATCCGATCTTTTCACTTCGGCTGTTACCTGTCTTTCTGCAGCTTTGTAAGCCTCGTCTACCAATTTAGCCTCGCGAAAGAAAGCCATTTTCGTATCGTAGACTTTCGACTTTTTGTGATCAATTTTTACGTAACAAATCTCGGGCTGTGGCAAATTTACTACAGCCGTATCGGCATCTATGTCAATATCATCCTTTGTAATTTTTGTGAGATCGATACAGCCTACAGCCTCTGCTTTTACGATGAGCAATACGCTCGCATCGGGTAAAAAATCTGTTTTATGGGTATGCTCAAGCACATCGCTAATTTGATAGCGAACCAACTCTAATTTGCCAATTGCCTCTATTTTTTCTACCAACAGCTGATGTTTGCTTTCTACAGAGGTGCTGATACTGAACTTTTTGGAAATAAAGAAATAACCAGCAACCAATAAAATTACCCAAGGTAGAATTCTAAAAAATATTCTCATTATTAAGCGTTTTAATTCAATTTCGAATGTTGTGTGATACCAAAAATAGACAATTATTGAACCATAATTATGTTTCCAAATTTTTTGGCAGTTGTTTTGTGTTAGCAGAATATACACACAAATAAAAACTAATCAAAATGAAAAAACTTACTATTTTAATGCTTTGCATTGCCACACTAGGTTTGGCCTCGTGCAAGAAGGAGACTATTGTTGAGAATACTCCAAATAGAACCATTATATTCGATAAGCCAGCTAATAGTTGGAGACTATTGTCCGGGACCACAAACACCTATTATGTTGACTTAGTTGCTGATGAAATCGATGATATTAACGTTCAAGATGAGGGTGTGTTAGTTTATATTTCAACAGATGGCACAAACTCTAGCGGCTATTTTCAAATTCCTAATCATAGTCAAAATTTTGATTACGATATTTATAGTGGTTCGATACGAATTTATACTTCGGCGCCTCCTACAACTACAATACGTATAAAAATCGTACTTGTAGCAGCTGAGAATGTGACGTAAAGGACATTTAACAACTCATAAAAAAACGACCAATGTTCATCTCAACAGTGGTCGTTTTTTTATGCCCCATGCAGTTACTTGTAAACATCAATTAGATTACTATTTGCAAACGGCTGTTTTAACTACATTGCTAAGCCATTCCGTCATGCTGAATTTATTTCAGCATCATTCATGCGTTAATGATCGGGATTCCGAAGTTCCGGGGCAGGATGACAACCGTTCATGCTAGATAGTGTGTAAAAGCGAAAAGAGGGCTTTTATTATTCTAAATTAAGTTATAACAACACTTATAACTTTCATCAAAATGCACCTTAATTATAATCATACTTACAACTTTTTAAACAGGTTTGTTTTGTTGACTAGTTTGTAGCCTATTTCCCTTTCCCATTCATTTATTTGCTATATTCGTAACTTAAGACTGATCGACTACTTTGTATAGAAAAGTCTAAACAAATATCATCCTTGATAAACCGCAGCAAACACAATTACAATAGCGTCTTATAATTTTAAACGATCCGTGAAAAGCTGATAATCGGACCTGGTTGATAGCAAAGCTTAAAATATACTGTTTTGGCAAATAAGCATAAAGATATCGAACCAGACCTTATCCGGGCCATTGCGGTCGGCGATGAGAAAGCGTTTGAGACTTTATATGGCTATTACCACAAAAAGTTGCATCAATTCCTTCTCAAAACAACTCAAAATCACGAAGAAACTGCTTCCGATATCTTGCAAGAAGCCTTTTTAAGGGTGTGGCTAAACCGCGACAAATTAACGGAGATCGAAAACTTTCAAGCCTGGATTTATAAGGTTGTGAGCACAGAAGCGCTAACTTTAATTAGAAAAGAACTTCACCAGAAAACAAAAGCCGATCGGTTAAAGCTGAACCATGATCACAATGAAACGGCCTTTTTTATCCAAAAGCCCGTTGAGTTTGGCGAAATTAAATCAATAATTAAGCAAGCGGTTTTACAGTTGCCCGAACAACGCAGATCCATATACATATTAAGCAGGGAAGAAGGCCTGAGCCCCTCTGAAATTGCCGAAAAATTAAACATCTCTATAAATACGGTTTACAATACCCTCACTTCAGCCCTAAAATCGATCCGCCAGGCGCTCACTACGGCAGGATATGGAGTATATTTGGGTATATTGATAATTTTACGTCTTTTTTAGAAAAAAATTTCTTTGCAATAGTAGTCGTTCGCAAAAGTGCATTCATATGATAAGTTGGACGTAAATCCCTGCGCCATAACTACAAACAAACGTGCATAAAGAACGAATCTCCTATTTATTAAACCGGTATTACGAGAATAGCTTATCATACGATGAAAGCATAGAATTATCGCTACTAATTAACGAAACTGATCAGGATGAAGTGATCAATGCGCTTTCGAAAATTATAAGTGCTGCCCCCGAACCGGAGAGCGAAAACGTCGATTTCGATGAAGCAGAAATAAAATACCGGGTAAGTCAAATATTAGCCCTGGACAGTCATCTTGAAATCAAAGCCGTCGCTGTCAAGTCGAAATTTAAGTTGTTAAAATATGGCGTCGCAGCTGCCGCAGCTGTTTTAATCGTTTTGTTGGGCACTTATATAATCAGCCGCAATAGCTTTATCGGCTCCGCCAACAGCAATAATATAGCTAAAACGATAGATGTTCAGCCCGGCAATAAGGGAGCCGTGCTGGTGCTGTCGGATGGTACCGAAGTTTTGCTCGATAGTGTGAGCAACGGCAAAGTCATTGTTGGCCGCGATGGATCAAAGATCAGGATTGATAACGGGCAGATCGTTTATCTGGATAAAACCGCTAAAGCAAGCAACATTAACACCGTTCGGACGCCGAAAGGCAGGCAATATCATCTTACCCTTTCCGATGGCACCAAAGTATGGCTCAACGCCGCAAGCAGCATCGAATATCCTGTAGCTTTTACCACTGGCGCTAGAAAAGTAACCATATCTGGCGAGGCCTATTTCGAAGTGGCAAAAAATCCTAAAAAGCCTTTTAGGGTGAACATTGCCGACAGTAAAACGAACATCGAAGTTTTGGGCACCCATTTTAACGTTAACACCTATGCCGATAACGGCAACTACAAGACAACGCTGTTAGAGGGAAGCATCAAACTGAATACCGGCAAGCTCGAATTTCTGTTAAAACCCAATCAACAAGCCATTACTCAACCCCAATCCGATCAGTTTCAAATTATCGAAAACATCAATCCGGAAGATATCGTAGCCTGGAAAAACGACCTGTTTTATTTTAACGAAGCAAGCATCGACGATGTAATGCAAGAACTGGCAAGGTGGTATAATATCGACGTTAGCTACCAAGGCAGCAAACCATCAGGTACGTTTACCGGAAAAATCGATAAAAACCTAACCTTAAGGCAAGCACTCAAAATATTGGGCGCAACACGTGTTAAATACGAACTCCTGCAAAACAACAAATTAATCATCCAATAATAATCAACCTAAACCAAAACCAATATGATGGCAACCCGCTAACTATGAAATCTCAATGAGCCGAGAGGCTTCTAAAACCAGTTAAGAACAAAGTATTTAAACGTAAACTTTTAGTTCAATGAACCAAAAAACTAACCTACAAAACCCCGGTCCAGCAAAAAGGATAACGGG
>Ga0308165_1001039_pt1 | contig 42034 bp, 46 predicted proteins | sample PhyWR2_FD_201032 | JGI IMG/M metagenome (GOLD analysis project Ga0308165, IMG submission 201032) | Phyllosphere microbial communities from UC Gill Tract Community Farm, Albany, California, United States - DLSLW.R2 | ecosystem: Host-associated > Plants > Phyllosphere > Unclassified | place: USA...
AGGCATGACAACTTGAAAGCAATCGCAGCGCTTATCGAGGAGCGAGATCAGACTGATGAAAAGCACATTGCCAGCTTGTCGATCGTCTCGTCAGTCAAGGCCGGAAATATTGAGGAGGTGAAGCGGCGGATCGCAGATGGCGCGGATTTTGAGGTTCGGGTGCCAATAACCGGGACGTTCGATGACGATTACACGCCTCTCGGTCTCGCAGTTCGCGACGGTCATGCCGAAATAGTGCGCGTATTGCTGGATGCTGGTGCCGATCCTCGCCGGACGATCGGTCTCATGCGTGGTTCACCACTTCATGACGCTGCCTACTTCGGAAAGGCAGATCACATCGATATTCTGACCTCAGCAACAAGGCAGGGGGATACTCAGGTCGAAATTGATGCGCAGGGTCCTTACAATGGTCTGACCGCCTTGCACGATGCTGTTTGGCATGGATACGTAGATGCCGTTTCATCCCTGGTACGCGCCGGAGCTCGCTTGGATCTAAGGACGCACTCCGGCCTAACTCCGCTTAGCTTGGCCAGGCTTTATGGCTACGATCAGATTGCTGAAATCTTAAGTAACAACAGCGATCGAACGGCGTAACCGGGACTCTATGAGCCGGCTCGGCCAGGAGACCAGCACCTTGGCATGAAGATGCCGACGGCAGGCATCTTTTGCTCTTGAAGGAATACGGACCCGCGACCCCGTTTCTGGAATACAGCTAACCGTCTGAAATCCTCAGCGGACGGACGTCGGGCCGTTTTGCGCGGGACGGCTGAAATGCAGCCGTTAGCGGACCATCCGGTCCTGGAGGCCGGGGCGGTCGAGCCCTATGACCGCTTCAGACCCCATATCGGCCGTTCGCTATTGAACTGGAAACTACAAAAGCAGGCATTCGCTTCAAACCGAATAGCGGTTCTGCGCCGCAATTCGACGAACGTCTCGCACACCGCTTTGGCGTATCCGGCAGTGCCTTGACAACGGCGTTGCCCGGGAGCATTCAGCGTGCGGTTGCTGACGCCTGCCGCTCGCCGGATAGTCCGATGGTGAAGTTCAGCCCTAGAAACCCTGATCGCTCCTCTTAAGGCGGTTCACGGCAAAGCGAGCTCCCATGAGATGTCCCGCCCTAACGAGGCTACGCGCATGCCCTCCGCAAGCCATGGGTTCACCCATGACCCGATCGCGAAGGTTCTCCTTCGCACCGCACTTCCCGTTGTTTTTTTGACAAGCACCAATGGACTTCTCACGGTAGTCGACGCGATGCTGCTTGGCGTCTTTGTCGGTCCGGAGGCACTGGCCGCCGTCACCTTGATGTTCCCCGTCTCCATGCTGTTGTTGGCGCTCTCCGCCATGGTGTCGTCGGGCATGGCCAGCATTGTCGCGCGACAGCTCGGCGCCGGTCGCCTGTCGGAGGCAAAGGCCACGGTCGCCGGTGCGCACGGGTTGTCCATTTTTATCTGCGTCATCCTGGGTGTCGCTCTTCTAGCCTTCAGTCAACTCGTGATAGCCGCCGTCACATCAGATCAAACGCTGGCCGCAATGGGTCATCAGTTCCTGATGATTTCGGTCCTCACATCACCAATCATGTTCCTGGTTTCCGTCCATTCCGACGCTCTACGCGTTGAAGGCAAGATCGGTTTCATGGCGCTGGCAGGGCTTCTGGTCTCGCTCGGCAATATTGCTTTCAACATCTTGCTCATTGCAGGCTTCGGACTTGGCGTTGCCGGATCGGCCTGGGGCACTGCGGCTGCGCAAGGCGTCGCCCTCGGGGTGATGCTGGGGTTCCGCCTGGCCGGTAAGGCACACCTGCCGGTTCCTACGCCGGGCCGAAACTGGTTGGCGGGATGGACAGATATTCTAGCGCTGGGGGCGCCTCGCAGCCTGGGCTTTTTTGGGATCGCCCTTGGCGCGACGGCGACCATAACATCTGTTGGCCTCCACGTTACGACCGGCAAAGATGCGATCATTGTCGCATATGGCGTCGTGACGCGGATAATGACCTTTGCCTATCTCCCACTAATGGGGCTGAACCTTGCGATGCAGGCTGTGGTCGGGAACAACTACGGCGCTGGTCATCAGGACCGCGCTGTCGCCACCCTCCGACTGTCGATGCTGCTGGCATTGATTTACTGCGGATTGGTGGAGGCAGTCCTGTTGGTATTCAGAGGAAGCCTGGGGGGCGTATTCTTATCCGATGACGCTGTGGTCGGGGAGGTCGGACGCATGCTGCCCTTCTATGCTGCGCTCTATTTTACGATGGGACCGACGATGATGGTTGCCGGTTACCTGCAGAGCATAGGAGATGCCAAGCATTCGGCTTTGCTTTCTGTGGCGCGGACGTACTTCTTCGCAATCCCGCTCACCTTCGCCCTGCCTCTCTTGATGGGTGAGATAGGTATTTGGGCGGCGTTGCCGGTTGCGGACCTGATGCTGGTCTTGATCACGGTTGTGGTGCTGTCGCGCCGCGACGGGGCCTTGCAGCGAGGCTCGGACGAGACGAACTAGCATGGTGGATGCCACTCTGAACAACCACTCTCGATAAACACTCTCTCGGAACGGTAGCTATGCCGTTTGCCGTTCCGAAAACAGCCAGTCTGTTTCCCGACCCCAACTGGGACATTCAGCCCAAAACAGGCCCAAAGGTTGCTTTGGAAAATTGCGGCCCGCGTGAACGGCCGGAGTGGAGGCGCAAAGCCGTCGTTGCAAGTGAACCGCAGTTAGCTCAAGCAAGATGCCTTGCGAGCGTCTTCGCCTTGATGGGAATCGGACTTACGACACCTACGCGCACACTTTCGTCATTTGGACCAGGGATTGATCACCTTCAGCCCAGCTGCCTCGAACGGGCTGGTGTCGCGCGTGGCGATCGCGAGGCCGTTTGCGGCCGCTGTGGCTGCAATGTAGCCATCAGCTGTGCCAATCGCTTTCCCAGATACTCGAGCGTGTGCCATGAGGTCTGAATAAAACTGAGAAGTGGCCAGATCAAAGGAAAGGATGCGCTGGGAAAAATGGGGCAAGACTTCACCCTCAAGGCGATCGCGGAGAGTAGTTTGCCGTTTCCCAAAAGGCATGGCAGCGATCCCGAAGCGAAGTTCAGCAATCGTTATTGAGGATATGAAAAGCGTTTCGAGAACTTGTGCGTCCAACCACGCAATTACCGCCTCATCAGGAACCGGTTTCCACGGCTCAGATATAACGTTGGTGTCCAGCAAGATCATTCGAACGTCATCGGTTCAGCAGCTGTCTTGTCGCGACTTCTCTGCAGGGCTTCAACGTCGCTTTCGGAAAGTTCGGCGTCGCGACCAATGGCCGTCAGCAAGGATCCGAGCTTGATACGTTCAGGAGGACGAACAGCGGCTTCAATAATGTCACGGATTTCGGCCTCGGTACTCCGGCCATGATGAGCCGCTCGCACCCGCAGAGCGCGATGTGTTTCGTCCGAAAGATTACGAATGGTGACTGCCGGCATTGATAGCACCTCCATCCAAATGATTGCTTTGACAGCAATATATAAAAAATGACACAAAACTTCAAGACGCTCGTCGACGATGCTGAACATCCGATCCGATCTTACATACCGCCTTGAAAAGATTCGAACCAGCGACCCTCCATTTCAAAAATGCTAAAGCGTTGAAATGTTGAATGTCAACGAAGCTTCATGCCGCCGCAAACCGCGAACCTCAGATCAGCCTTAGACTTTCCAGAAGCTTAAAGACGCCATTTACAACTCCGTTCGCCGCCGATTGAGTTACACGCGCGTTCTCATGAACCGCCTTGTTGCGAAGTTGAATCCATTCTTGGACCCGGGCCGCGTTCGGCAGCTCACCGCCCGGAAAACTAATTTCAATCAGCTGGCGCATAGACAATGGTCGACGAACATCACTCCAACCGGGTTTGTCCAGCCGACGCCGGAGCGTGTCCTCCAACAGGCTCATCGCCGATATGACGGCCGCTCGGTATTCGCCAGCCTCAAGCAACCGTGTTGCCTCCATGCCAAGGTCTGCTTCAGAAGGAACAACCTGCTGCAACGCATCTGTCAATTGCAGAATACCATCTTCGCTATCAGGTGGGGAATGAATCCATATTAGCGGCAAACGCTCGACTTCAGAGGTCGAAGTGGGAATATTAGGATCCCCCACAACTATTATATGGGGCGCTCGCCCAGGTGCCGCCTCGCGAGCTCGGTTCACGGCGAGCCGCAACTCGGCAGACGTCCATGCGCTGCCGACCTCCACTACAATCGCAACAGCGCGATCCATCAACGCATCGATCTTGGCGTTTATCGAGTCGCCTGGAGACACGACGTCATCTGCCGTAACGGGTACGAGGCCAAGTGCCGTAACATTCGAGAATACCCTGGCTCGATAAATCGGGAGCCGGTGAAGCGGCACGGCAAAGAACACAAGTCGTGCACTAGCGGCCTTTGGTAGCTTTAGCTCACGTAAAGGAGCCTCTTCAGTTACGGTGCTAACCTCCAGAACTCGACTCCGCCAATAGGCAGCCAGCTCGGTGAACGCTGCAGCAAGCACCTCACCGTACCTTTTCTTACCGCGGGGCAAGTTGATCACTGTGACGCCTCTTCTCGCGAAGCGCGCGACGTCCGCTGGCTGCGCACCGACAGCAATCGCATAGGCTTGCCGACGTGTTTTCCCGAGCCGTTGTGTCACCACAGCCCAAACCTGCCGGAAGTCGGGATCATCAAGGCTATAGCCGACTAAAACGGCGGTCTTCGTGATGAGCAGGTTCGCTAAATAGGTTGCTATGAGCGGATATCTCGACAGAAAGCCATCATAATCGGATTCAGTCACCACAAGCCTAGAGGGATGGCGGAGGTCGCCATGTAGCTTGAGAAGCAAGGTTCCATCTCGGACGCCATTAAGTGACAGCTGCTCTTCATCAACAACGGGGTTCACGTAGCGTGGTATAAGATCGTACTGTTTCTCTAGAAGGAAATCGAAATTGGTAGTGCAGACAAGGTCAAAATTCATCGAGCAAAACGCTCTGTGCGCGTCTCCGGGTTGCGCATCGCGAATATGGAGAACCTCCGTAAGTCGATCCACAAGGCGCGCGCGACCGTACTCGTGCTCATAAGCGGACATGGCGTCGATGGGGCCTGTGGCGGTGAAATCTGACAAGTCCTCTTCGAACGACTTACCAAGGTCAGCCCACAAGGGCATAGCCGATCCAACCGGCAGACGGGAGTTTAACGACATACCCGCACCAACCACCGGCAACCACCGTCCATTTACAAGGTCATCGAGCAATGGCTTGGGAAAATATTGTAGATAAGTCGTCATGCGCCCTCAATAATGTCTGACGTCAATTATTAGTTGTCCTCTAAATGATAAGCGCGCTTCAACGGCCTGAAAAACATGGCGAATGTTGACTGCTGTACGGCCCCTTATTCCCGGCTTTCATCAGAGATCGAACGCAGCCGATCCAAATCGCCGTCGTCTGCCGCGCGCGAAGGTGTCGGCCGAACATTGCCGAAATATTTCCGCTCAAGTCCGCCGTAGGTAACGCTCTCGGCGAGCTGCGTCAGGCGCATCTGAAACATTTTGGCGCCAACGACCAGTTCAATCGGGTTATTGCCATGGTTGAACAGCTCGATAGAAAAACAGCCTCGAAATCCGGGCTGCACCATCGTACTCACCGAGATACCTAAGCGCGTGTAGCTGCTCCGGGTCATTACATCAGCGTAACAGTCGCTAGGCAGCGCGATGTATTCGAGAGTTGTCGCAAGTACGACTTGATCAGGATAGAGGATGAAACGCTCCCCAAGTTCGCGGCGTGTCGGCTGAAAATAGGAAGATATTGCTCGAAAGCGTTCGCCATCTCGGGCAATCCCGATGTAGGGTCTTCGCGTCACGATCGAGACGAGGAAATCATATCCAAGCCTTAAATCGACAGTGAGCGCACCTATTTGATTTTCATCCAGGAGAGGCTCGATCCAAAGCCCCGTCGGATCATTCATGCCCAAACGAGCTCGCAGGTTCTTCTCTATCACGGTGCACCCCGTTCCCATAGCTGCCGAATGGACATGTTACGAATGGACTTCTCGACCAAATCGTTGACGATCCGGACAGCTTCAAGCTGCCCACCACCGCGGGCCCAATTTGGACCTGCGCCAGATTTTATTTGACCCAAATACGACCAGCCGGCCGGAAACGTGCCGTGCAACTCTGCGATCCCAGGTATTTTATATGGGCGAATGTCATCGAATGAAGCCTCTATAGAAGGGATGGCGTACCTTGGCATAAGCTGCGGCAATCCAAGGCTTTGCAGTGCTCCTTGAAACATATCGAGTGCCTCGATTTCGTTTCCCTTTAAAAAGGCTTCCACGATGCCAATTCGCTTAGCTGTAGAGGGGTGGCTAAAAGTAATGTCGGCGTTGGGGTTAATCGCATACAGAGTATCTACGATCGCTGGCCCGACATAACAGGCTGCGAATAAATCCGCGAAATGCTCCCGCCGATGTGTAAGGATATACTCCTGCATCTCGGGCTTCTCGGTGGGCCTGGGGTGCGTCAGCATCGATGTCCCAGAAACGTTCCGAGCCAAGTCAACGAAGTGGCCAAGTTCGTGATATAGCGCCGCGCAGAAGAGTGGCATGTGCTTATAGATACGAGGCACGCCGATGAAAATGAGCTTCTCTTTCGGGAGTTCACCCTCGAACCGATCCATGGTCGTAGCAACCCACTCCCATGGATCACCTGGCTTCAGGTGAAAGTCCTTCTCATCAGTCAGTGCGGTAGTGATGATGCATGGGTCATCTAGCCAATCTTTGATGGCATGACGCATGCAATATTCTAATTCATAAGGCGCTTCCTTGGTCGTAGACCCTTGAAGGTACCGATGGCAGGTCCACACCTTCTCCGTAAAAGTACGAAGAATCTCGTCGTCGTACGCGGGTGAAACAGAGAGCGCATGCTTGATCACGTCGATCAGTGCGCTCACATGCTTTTCAATCGCGCGGTTGAAATACGGCGTCTTTGATAGATGTGCCAAGCTTTCGGCAAGTAGTGCAAGGTCAGTCCGGGGATGCAACTCTTGGCTCCAAATTTTGGAGCACCTTGTGAGCAACGTCTTGGCTGACATCTCCAAGCGAATTAACGCCCGTAAGAGCCTCGCGCAGTCCCTCGTAAACCATGAAATCGGTCGCAAGCTGTACAGCCTGCGGGGTTACCTTGGGAGTGATCGCTTTCGGATTGTCAGAAAGTATTCTCGCTTGGTGCAGAACGTCATCGAAGTGAAGCGATAGAGGCCGAGGGATTTCCTTGCTGCCACGATTGATTAAGATCAACGCCAGCCGAAAAAGCTCCAGTCTGCGACTGTTCTCGGAAGGCATGGCTGCAAGCATAATCGTCCCCCAACTCGCGCCGAATCAAAGCGAGGATAACTCGGCAGAGTTGAAGGTGGAACAATAGTTACTAATTTTCTGGTAAAATCCCCCCACTATCTTCGCACCATTCGACTTTTCCTTTCTTCAGCCAAAAATGGCATCGGCATCCATCCGTGCGATGAACGGACGGCGCTATACTCGGTCGGCCAAGCCAATCGCGCGTTACCTTCCAACGCGGCCGGCGATCCGGGTTCAAGGACAGCAATAGCGGAGTGCCGCATCCAGACGGGCATGGAAAAGTAACCCACTTCGGCCGTTCGGCCGCGCCGACGATAACTGCTTGCCCCGGCACGAGATCTTCTGGGGCCGGCATGTCGAGAACGGATTTCACAAGGAACTGCGGCCTTTCGATTATCCCAAACAAAGCGAGCGTCTTGGCGAGCGTAGTTTGCAGCATCAACCTGCCCGTCCGAGAAATGGTTCAACGTCGCCGAGCCCGTGAACCCGGTTTGATCGGCAAATCCGGCAAGGCTCCTTTGCGGCGCCCGGCCGAAAATCCTCAACGAGGCTGAACTTCCGGACCCGATTGGCGATAGCGCCGTCTTCGCCACGAAACTGGTTCAACCGCTGGATCAGTTCCTCGATTGCCATGGTCGCGACAGAGGTTGTGAAAGGAATAACCGCGGGCGACGGACTTCCCTCCCCCCGGACATAAGCTTCGGCCTTCCGGCGCTGATACTCTTCCGGGTCAGAGCGTCTGAGGGCTTCTTCCGCAGCTGTCTGGGCATCGACAATACGGCGGCACACGAGGCACGCACTGCCCGGCTCCAAGACCGTGACTCGACCATCTGCCTCAAGGCAAGAAATCCCGAAGCGCTCGGACACACGAAGCGCAAGGCCAATGTCAACGACGGGTATCAGATAATAGTATGCCAGCCGATTGAGTAGCAGCCGCCCGTCGTGATCATCAGTGCAGCCGAAGATGATGTCCATCGACTTCAAAGCATCACGGCACTCCTTTGAGCCGATCCATGCATCGTAGGTAATAACCTGCGTCCCCAGTCCCATCCGTTCGATTTCACGCTTGGCAACATCGACCTTCCTGATCTTCCCCTCCGCGTCTTCATACGTCGCACCGTAGAGACGGTTAAGATTGGTGTCTTCAACATGGTCCGGGTCGAAGATTGCAATGTGCCCGGCGCCCATGCGAGGAAGCTGCTGCAAAAGCGGGCTGCCAGTCCCCCCGGCCCCAACCACCCCGAAGCGCATATGACGCATGATGCGCGTGAACCCAGTGCCCAGAGCAAGTTCCTGCCGGGCCAAGGCTGGAGAAGACAACTCTTCATTTGCGCCGAAAAAGATGACGCGCCACTGGCCTCCTGCCGTTCGAGCACGATCGAGGTTGATCACTTCATCCGGCGACGTCCAGACCCGTCCCGCGACTAGCTCCCCGTCGGCGAAAAGCAAGCTTGGAAGTATTGCGTGATCGCCGTTCCGGTTCTGTGCAAGGCGAGCGAGTTCCGCCTCGTTCCGATCGTCCTGAGATGAGAAAAGCCGAGGGCCGTGGGGGTGCGAGTGAGCAATGCCCACCTGCAAGCCGTCACGATCAGCACGCGCCAACAATTGCACAAAACGCGCAGTGCTCCAAGAAATGTGCTGATGGTCAGAGGATTTGATTTCTGCATCCTCGACCGGCAGCACCTCTTTGACCATCATACGAAGCCTCGGCTCTTTATCAAACGGATCCGAGCTGATGCGCGACACCCCGAAGAGGACGTAGGCAGCATGTTCATTGCCGTCAGGCCTGCAGAGCTCGGCCGTCAGTACGCCGAGGTGCAGTTGATTGATGGTAAGGTCGCTTTTCATGCCGCAATCTCCAATGCACGCTCGATACGGCGGACCATCGTCCAGATGCCATCGATACCTGGCCGCCATGCATTGTTGTGGCGAGACCACCGCTGCCAGGTCTTGCCGCCGAATGCATGAGGCTGGTCGGCGGCGTTGGGGTAGCGGTGACTGGCTGCCAACCTTACCCACGGCATCAGATAGAACATGTCCGGCGCGCAGTCCGGGTAGGCCGGCGGCAGCATGATCAGGATGTCAGCCGCGCCAACGTCGAACCGCGCCGCCGGCAAGCTCCACCCCTTGAGGACCACGGCTTTGCTCACACCATCAGCGACCTCTTCGAATGCAATACCCTGCTCCTGCAGATAAGTGCGATCCTCGGGCGGGAGCACTGCTGCTCCCGCACCTTCGGTGGTCGTGTCGATGCCGGTGAAGAACCGCTCGGTCCCGTCACCCTGGAGATCGACCTTCTCCTTGTTGCCGATCAGCTTGTCATCGCCGACGCGCTGAGAAAGCCAAACACCGTAGGAGTTCGGGTCGACGCCCGCCAAACGCTTCAACTGCAAGCCGGTGATGAAGGGAAGCCCCCATTCGAACTTGCGGCCGTCGAGAACGAAGCGGAAGGAGCGATCGCTCTTGAACGTGATGAACTGTTCGCGACCGTCATTGCGAAGGTCGACGCTTTCATCAGGGCGGATCTCTTCCAACTGACCGTCATCCAACTCCTGAAAAAGGAGATACTCATCGGTCGGGAAGAGCTTGGCCTTCTGGAGGACCTGAGCGCCAGTGACGATCGGGTCGTTGAAGGTGAATGCGTTGCCGTCGATCTTGATATCGAAGGTGTGACGGCCTGGGAAGATGCTGTCTGCCATTGTCGGAAATCTCCGTTTGCCGACAAGGCGACTGCCGCCTCGTCTAGATCCATAAATAATAGCTATTTTTTAGCTATGCAATAGCCGATAGATGAATTTTTTTTGTTGACTATTTCAGTAAAAAATATAGTATCGCTGAGTCGTATTACGCGGGAGCGCTTCATGAAGAAAACCATGACACTGAATTTAACGGACACTGAAATGCAGGCCTTGCAGGATCTCTGCGATAAAAAGGATCTGTCTAAAACCGCTGTCCTTCGCCAGGCGCTGAGGCTCTACCAGTTGGTAGACGTGCGCCTTGAACAGGGTGGAAAGCTCTTCTTCGAGGATGATGCCAAGAAGGAGAAGGCTGAACTTATGGTGCTGTAAAACGTGACCTCCTATCCAGTTTTTCTGACCGACAAACGTACCGGTAAGCCGGTAGCCGCCGAACTCAATGACGCCATCAGCGATGCTGATCTTCGCTCGGTTGAGACCGATTGGAGACCGGTAACAAACGCAAAAATCAGAGAGATCATGGCGCAGGGCGTGAGCCCAGCCGATTGGCCGGAAGGCTGGCATTGGAAGTGGAGAGACAAGATGACCGCGATCCGCGGCTTGCTTGCTTTCCAGACGTTTGCGCTTCATTGTGAAGGCAAGCTTCAAGGACTGATGCAACTCAATACAGCCCGCTATCGCGGCCGTGTCCCAGAACAGGCCGGCAAGGATCTGGTCTATGTCGACTATGTCGAGACAGCTCCTTGGAACCGCAAGGCGATCGTTGCAGAACCCAGATTTGGCGGCGTCGGAACCATCATGATCCGAGCAGCTATTGAAGCCAGTCGAGACCAAGAGTTTCGCGGTCGCATTGGTCTGCACTCCTTACCGAGCGCTGAGACCTTCTATGCCGACATCTGCGGCATGACCGATTGTGGCCTCGACGGAACCTATGAAGGATTGAGATACTTTGAGATGACGTCCGCACAAGCAGACGCATTCTCAGGATAGGAACAGCCATGAAACTCGAAATCACGAGGGAGTGGTTCGAACGCAGAGCCAAACTTGAAGGAGATCTTGAGATCTCCGCAGGTCGGCTCGCCAGGGACCCGGCCCCCGAACAGGCACAAGTCGAAATCGAAGCAAGCGAAGCTCCAACTCCGATTCGGATGGCGTTCGGCTCTTTTGTCGAAACGATGCGCCGTCAGAAGGGGCTTTCTATCGAAAAACTGGCGGAGCGCGCTGACCTTGATGTGTCCGATGTCGTCAGGATAGAGCGAGATGCTCATTTTAGACCGGAGCCGCGTGTCGTCTATCGGCTGGCAGAGACTTTCAATCTGCCGGGCAAAGCCATGCAGCAGCTATCTGGAAATACTAGCGCTCGTCCCGGCCTTCAGGAGCAGGCGCTGAGATTCGCCGCACGATCGGGCGACTCTCCTCAGAAACTATCACGCGAGGAGCAACGTGCCCTTGCGGAATTCATTGCGTATCTGGAAAAGCAACAAGGCTGATGACGTGCGTAACATTATTCTCAGCCGCGGGACGGCGTCAGATATCGATAGGCAGGTCAATAAAGTCCTCAAGGCACTCGGCAACCCCGAGCCGCCTTTGAAGCTTGATGACGTTCGCGAGATCCTGAAGCTAGATCGACGATATTACTCAACGACAGATGACAGCTTTCTTCGCGAGACGATCAGCAAATTAACGGTAGCCGGGACGCAGGTGATGAAGCGTCCCGGCCTCCTCCTCGAAGCGGTAAAGAAGATGGATCTCCGTGCGCTCTATCTGCCTGATCGCAAGAGGATACTGCTGGATTCTGCTCAGCCTGACGCGAAGCAGCGTTGGAACGAGGCCCACGAAATCGGACATAGCATCATTCCGTGGCATGAAGATTTGATGCTTGGCGACCAAGAGCAGACACTAGCACTCGGTTGCCACGCACAGATCGAGGCGGAAGCGAATTACGCGGCAGGCCAGCTGCTATTCTTGCAATCGCAATTTCAGGTGGCCGCGAACGACTCCACTCCAGGGTTAGATTCAGTTCGTGCCTTGAAGGGCGCCTTCGGGAATACGTACACCACTACGTTTTGGCGCTTCATCGAAGATTCTCACCGGGACGTCCCGATGATTGGACTGATCGGCGGGCATCCACGTCACCGTCAGCCTGGCCAAGCGCATTTTCGGCACATCATCGAATCTCCGGCCTATCGAGATATGTTTGATAGCCTGCCCGTAGATCACCTACTGCAGTTCATGCGGACCTATTGCAAATACCAAAAGCGTGGCCCGCTTGGAGCTGGCGAAGTCAACCTGGTTGATAAAAACGGTCAGACGCATGTTTTTCTCTTTGAGTCATTCAGTAACACCTATGACTGCCTAACATTGGCGACCTATCAACGGCCCTTTGCCAAGGTCGTGGGATTTTAGGGCCGGCATTATCAGAGCGCATAGCGCTCCGCGTAGAGATTAAAATGGTCGACAATTCTCGAAACAGGATATTCCTCGCAATTGTCATAGCGATCTCGACAGGTCTGTTGTTACCGGCAGCGTTTGGCGAGCCTCGAACAGAAAACTCCACCGGGGATGCTTGGCGCAATTTCATCTATGATTTTCAAACCCTCCTCACTGGTTTTTTCGCAGTGGCAGCCGCCTTTGTGACCTTTCACCAGATGCAAAAGTTTGATGCCCAGAGCGCAAAACGGCACGAAGAGCAAGTGAAGTTGGCTTTCCGGCCGGACGTCCTTCTCATGGAGCGAGCATACAGCCCAAGCGTGGAAACCATCAGAGAGTGGCGGGATGACATGCGACGGATCAGCTCTAAATGGCGAGCTGAGCACCTTCAAGAAGACGTATATCGCGATAGAGAGATAATCGTGAGCCTCGCCTCAGGTTTCATAGAGGAAATCGAGAGAGATACCTTTCAAAGGGCCACGCATCTTTTCAGCGGGAAGATGGTCACGCTGATCGACTTGCTGATTTCGGAAGTACATCAAAAGCCTGCGGTCCAAGATGCAAACGAGTTCGAACATTGGATATTTCGAATGCTTGGATGGGCAGATATGTTTTTAGAAGATTTTGATCGGCTCTATGCGTTTTATCGGCGACAAGCATTTTCTGACTCTGAAACAATTCCCTAAGAGGCAAGCCTTAAACCCACGGTGAAAATCACTATGCCGATCAAGAAAGCCGTAGGGCTTACGCCAACAGAACAGCATTTAGCCAGATTGGCAGGTGACACTTTTCTAGACCTTTGGTCATGGCCAAATGTGTTCAAGAAACCAGGAAAGGAGCTCTGCGACCTTCTCGTTGTCTGTGGCGACGATGTATTGATGTTCAGCGACAAGCAAATCGCCTGGCCCGAGGCAGACTTCGAACTTGCTTGGAAGCGTTGGTACAACAGAGCGATCGCGGACTCGGCGGAACAGATACGCAAGGCCGACCTATGGCTGAAGAGAAATCCAGAGGCGATCTACGCAGACGGCAAATGTGAACACCCGATCCCCGTGAAGCTACCGCCGATCGGCCAGAGACGGGTTCATGGCATATGCGTAGCGACTGGTGGAGAAATGGCTGCCTCAACTTACCTTGAGGACGTAGATGGTACATTCATGATCATGCCGCACCTCCGCGGGAAAGACCATGTTAACTTTGACCATCCAGCTCATAAGGCATTCTGCATCGGCGACGTCGATCCCAGTGGCCCATTCGTCCATGTTTTCAACATGGCCTCCCTTGATGTGGTCATGTCGGAGTTCGATACAATTACGGACTTCACAAAGTATCTCAACGCTCGGGCAGACCTAATTCGGTCCGGAAAGCTATCGTTTTCGCCAAGTGAGGCAGAGATGGTCGCCAACTTTCTTCTTACGGCCGAGCCTAACGGTGAGCATCGATTCCCCTCAGTTTCCGATGTGAAGGGCGCCTCCGCAGATATGGCGATAGCGTTTGCGCAAGGCGAGTACGCCTACCTCGTCCGTTCCCCGGAATATCGACGAAGACGGGAGGCTAACGGAGTTTCGTATGAGTGGGATCGACTGATTGGCCTTTTCACACATGGTGTTCTCAATGACGCTCAATTTCGCATTCTAGATACCGAACCAACCATTGAACTAGCAGAGCGCGCTCTTCGAATTATGGCTAGAGAAGACCGCGTACAACGAAGGGTTCTGGCCGAGGCTATTGTCGGCGCGCGAGAAGCACTTGAGGAGCAAAAAGCGGGCCGGCGCGCGCGTATTGCTGTGACCCGTGACCGATTGACCGGCGAACGGGTGGCCTATGTTTTCCTCGTCCTAGCGGGCGCCGACGAAATGGCGCAAGAGGACTATCGCCGTGTTAGGGCAGCTATGTTGGAAACGTACTGCCTCGCGACCTTACATGACGACCGTGATTTGAAACTTTGCGTAGGAATTGCTGTTATGGCGATCTCCGACAAAGGGGAGTCTGAGGATCTCGTTGCATATCCTCAACAGGAATGGACGCCTGAGTTTATCGACGCTCTGTGCGCAAATCGCGAAAACTTCGAGATTTTGCAGAGGCCCTTTGACCTGAAGCCATTGAACATTCACGCAAGCAGCTTTCCGCCTGATCCTGCATTTGAAGGAATGACTCGACAGCAACGGCGCGCGTTAGAACGCCAACGGGCCAAGCAGCAGCGATTTACCTGGTGATTGAAGGAACTACCCTGAGTGGTCCGGTGGCATGTCGTCGGGAAAATCTTCGATTGATCCCATGAGTGCCGACAGCAAAGCATCAACACCGCCGGCCGCCGTTGAAATCCGGCCATCGATTAAATGGGAGTACCCGTTTGCCGATTCGAAGTCGTAGCTTTTTCGAAATTCGTCTACTTCAGGCCCCGCGAGAGGAACCTCCGCAGCCTGTAGGCGCTCGTATGCATGGACCACAAAGTTGAAAAGACAGGGGTTGATGTTCACGACCGCCCCGTACCAGTGGAAAGTCGCCTCTGAGGCCTGTTGCGTTTGCGCCCTGAAACGGTCTGGAACCTGGGAAAGCGCATTATCAATCAAGCCACGGGGTGCAAGGCACATAAAGAGCAAATCGGTTTGGATAGGTAGGCCGATGGTGGGTACCACCCGAATTTCATGTCGCAACTCATCATGATGGTGGAAGAAGTTCCTCAAGCATTTCAACGCGAGAAATTCAGGTATATCAAGGAAATCAGTCCCCACGGCCTTCTTCACGCGATCATTTGCACTGTGGGACGCCTCTAGAATCCCGAACAGCGTATCCAAATCAGGCGCCTGACAGTGCCTGTAATAAGCCCTCATCAAACGCTCGGCCGTCGCCGATGCATTTTTTAGGTGCGTATTGCTCAATTTCTATGCCGCCATTCTTTCGATCTAAAAATCACATTATCACCCATCGCCGAAGCCGCAGCTTCATCATGATTGGCTGTCTGAGGGCGACATACAAAACCATCTCACGCCCCGCCTGCATTGAAGCCTGGCGGGCCACCGCCTCAGACAGCCAATCATGATGAAGGGCCTACACCGCCGATCGTTGGCTCCGAACTCGATTAAGGCGCCTTAATTTTCGGTTGAGCATGGACTTGCGCGCCGTGAACGATTTTTCCTGTTTTGATATCGATGCGTTGGAACAGTCTGTCACGAACCTCAAGCTCGGCACCATCGTGAACATGATTTAGGGGCAAACCGTTCAGAAACATCTCACTATTATGTTGAATCGCGAAAACTTGGGCGGCATGGCGGGTATAGAGCCCCGCAAGCTGCGGAGCTCCCCCTGATAGTACATCCTCACCGCTCGCGATCGCGTCACAGAAAGATGAGAAGATAGAGCGGCTAAGTGGCTCGTCACCATTCCAGCGCCAGTCGTGATTTCGGGCGGCATCTGCTCCACTGCCCAAACGGACTATCGCGCCCGTTGTCAAAGGAACATTCATGATCCGATCGATCCAGTCTCGCGACGCCACACAATACTCGGTACACCACGCGTGAATGGTTGGCCCCCCGTCCTGGTCTGATCTCGCCAGGTGGAAGATAGAAAAGTTCCTATCAACGGCCTCATGCCGCCGCTGGAATGAGATTTTGACAGCTCTGAAGACGGCCTCATGCCGCTGCCAAGGTGTTGCTTCAGGCGGAAACATAACGCCCGCGTCGATTGCCTCGACAATCTGACTCAGTGCTAGAGCGGGAAACAGTACGTCGCCCACATAGCCGAAGATGTCAGGGAACTGACTGCTTGGAAAAATCTTCCTGCCCGCATCCCAACGCTTGTTACCCGCCTCATCCCACGTGATGCGGCTATCACTAGCAACATAGGCGGCGGCGAATTTTCTATGGTCGAATGCAATCCAGGAAATCAACGTTGTCAAGGCGCCTCCTTAGCGTCGTGGAGATACGACCGCTTGAACGAATGCTGCTCACTCACGTTTGCGGACCCAGCCGCACCAACCCGGCGACGCCGAGTTGGTGCAGGTCCTCGACCGTCACGCCCCTCAAATGGTGGAGCGTCTGGGAGTTGCCTCGCCGATCTCCAGTTCGCTTTATCAGCGGGGATTTCAGAATGCCAGACTTAAGTCAGCCACGCGTCTGCTATTCGGTCAACCCTCATATCACTCCCCACGCCCGGAACCTCCCCCTCCCGGTCATCTCGCGCAAGCCCAGTTCCAAAACGATCCGCCGCGCCGCCTGCGGCGTCACTTCAAGCGTCTTGGCCACCATCCCGGCCGACACGAGCGGTTTGGCCATCACCAGATCGACAAGCTCCGGCAGTTTTGAAGAGGTTCGGCGTCCGTCGAGCTTCCGCTCCATCATTTTTCGGGCGAGCGCCAGACGATCGTGCTCCTTCAGCCCCGTCTCGCCGGCCGCGACCAGGCCGTGGGCGATCGCCAGCAGCCGGGTTTCCCGGTCGCGATGCCGGCGCTGATCGACGGGGATGGTTTTGAGGCCGAGATTGATGGCGGCAAGATGCGCACCTGACGTGACGCCGGCCTGGCGCAGGATGGAGGCGGCAAATAGCCGGCCGAGCCAGGGCGCATGCTGCAGGACGGACAATTCGTTCCAGGCATCGAGGGCGATTATGGCCTGCAGCGCGGCCGGCAGATGATCTGCCTGGCGCAGCACACCGCGCCATTCGTCGAGCCGCGCGTCCTCATCCCAATCAAGATCGTAGACGAGAGGGTCCCGTTCCTGGGCATCGCCCGAAGACCGTCCGGGCTTTCTTGCTTGTTCGATCGCCGCCTCCGATCGGGCCAACACCGCATCGATGTCGGCGACATCGACACCCGGGAGACTGAAGCTGTCATCATCGACCTCCCCCTCCCCTTCCCTTTCGATGGTAGCGGCGGGTCGCATGATGCCGGCCGGCTCTGCCGCCTCGACGCCCACCGCGTTGATGTCCGACGTTTGTCGCAAGGTTCGGATACCCTCTGCGGACAAGGCCCAACCCTGCGATTGGCCAGAAATGCGCCGGCGGGTGCGCAACACATCGCGAGCGATTGTGAGCTCGTGGGTCGGCGTGCGGATATCGCGGGTGGCGTCGTGAAGGACGAGGTCTTCGAGATGGACGAGCTCGCCGTCGATCCACAGTGAGGCGCAGGCGTCGGCGAAATTTTGCCGTTCGAGGAAGCCGGCGCCGACTGGAGAGCGGACAATGCGCTCGTCGAGGCGGGTGAGTGCGACACCAGCATCGAAAGCCGGCCGCATTAGGGCACTCATGCTGATTTTCGCGAGATCGTAAGCCATTGAAATCATAGTAAATGATTTCTTATAGGAACTCTATATAAATATTGAGGTTCCTCACATGGTATGACCGGTGGTTGCGCTTATAACCATCGATAATTATACCTTATCGATGGTAGTTGATTTCGCGGCGCAAATCGAGGAAAATCGGGGCAAATCACGGTCCCAGCAGCCGCCGAAACCCGCGATTCCGGAGCCTCTCGTGGCCAAAGCGAAGTCATCACAGACGTCCGTCGAGCGGCGCGCCGAAGAGCTCGATACCATTGCGTCCGTCCTGCCGCTCGAACGCCGCGACGAGCTCGCCGAGCTGTTGACCGATCAGGACGTCGAGACGCTGCGCCATCTCGTTAATCAGGGCATGGGTGATAATACCCTGCGCGCGCTCACATCCGACCTCGCTTACCTCGAAGCCTGGGGGCTGGCGACCACCGGCAGTTCTCTTCCCTGGCCCGCACCGGAAGCACTACTGTTGAAATTTGTCGCCCATCACCTCTGGGATCCGGAAAAGCGCGCAACAGATCCGGACCACGGCATGCCAGCTGCGGTCGATGAAAACCTCCGGCGCCAGGGTTTTCTGAGATCCGTCGGCCCGCATGCGCCATCGACGGTGCGCCGGCGGCTGGCAAACTGGTCGACGCTGACTAGGTGGCGCGGCCTCCATGGCGCCTTCGCCTCCCCTGCCCTGAAATCAGCCATTCGTCTGGCCGTGCGCGCCGTTCCGCGAACCCGGGCGCGCAAGAGCGCAAAAGCGGTCACAGGCGACGTTCTGGCAAAGCTGCTTGCGACTTGCGAGTCAGACAGCCTGCGCGATCTACGCGACAAGGCAATCCTGATGGTGGCCTTTGCTTCCGGCGGCCGGCGGCGCAGCGAGATCGCAGGCCTTCGCCTGGAACAACTGACGATCGAAGCTCCGATCGAGACTGAAGGCGGCCCTCCCCTCCCCTCGCTCGCCATCCATCTCGGCCGAACGAAGACAACAAGCGGCGAGGAAGATGATATGGTCTTCCTTACAGGTCGACCCGTTGAGGCGCTGAATGCGTGGCTGGCAGCGGCAAAAATTGACAAGGGCAGCGTGTTTCGGGGGATCGGGCGCTGGGGGACGGTCTCGAGGCGGGCGCTCGATCCGCAGTCGGTCAATGCGATTCTAAAACAGCGGGCGGAGATGGCGGGGTTGGACAGTGGGGAGTTTTCGGCGCATGGTCTGCGGTCGGGCTATCTGACCGAAGCGGCCAACCGGGGCATTCCCCTCCCCGAGGCGATGGAGCAATCACGCCACCGATCCGTCCAGCAAGCGTCCAGCTATTATAACAATGCTACACGCAGAAGCGGGCGAGCGGCCCGATTGTTGTAGATCGGGTCTCATCGTCAGAATTGCCAGGGCGAGATCAATTCGAGCCCTGTTGTCTCGAAATCTTTGAGGTTTCGGGTCGCCAACCGGCCACCATTGATCCGCGCTATCGCCGCGATCATGCCGTCCGGAGCCGACATCCCCCTCCCCTGCCGCGCAGCGTCTCCCATGATATCGCCATAGGCCAATGCTGCTTCTTCCGTGAAGGCAAACATCTTGTCGGAGAAGCGGCGACGCCAGCTCACAAGTCCCTCTTCCAGGCGATCGGCGCGCTGATCCGGCCTGATCTTTTGAATACCAAACGCGATCTCAGCAACGGCAACCGTCGGCAATGCCAACTCGGCGTCGTGACGAACCAGCCATGCTATGACCGCAGAATCGGGAGCTTTCTTCAAAGTCTCCGACATCACATTCGTGTCGAGAAAAATCAAAGCTCGACGCCTTTATGAGCGCGTCTGTTTTCGTCGATGATACTGTCGAAATCGATATCCGTACCCGACTGCGATGAAAGACGACTATAGAATTTCGCAGCGGGTTCACGTCCTACCTCACGAGCCTCATAGGTTTCGAGCGCGCGCTCGACGATATCGGCAATCGTGCGATTTTCTCGGCGGGCGAGCTTATGGGCAAGGTCGCGAGCTTTGGAACTGCGGACAGATAGTTGCGGTGTTACCATTGAGTGCTCCTTTCTCTGAATCCACAGTAACTTAAATTGAAATAGCCATCAAGATGGCGTCCGCCATCTTGATGGCTATCTAGTATTTCTGATTTGGCGCCCCGTGGTTTGGTCATCGTGCATGTTCGTTCCGCGTGAGGCCAACACATCCCCTCCCCGAACACCATACTTTAAGCAATTCCCGCCGTAGACGGCCATCAGAGCGCGTTTCGAGCCGGTCGTGGCGGGAGTCCGTTCGACGCCCTGTTTCGCGTCTGACAGGGCTGCATTCAGGTGATAAAACACACTTGCAACTGGTCATTCTCACGCATTCCTATCTGTACAATGCGCCGCGCGGTGCATCGGATGGTCCGCGAGAAGCTTGCCGACCCCGAGCTTTTGGCGCGCTCGCCCCGTCGTGCCCCCAGAGGATCACCTGATGAAGCTCGTTGCAGCGATTGCCAGTGCTGATCCGAATCTTTCGCTGCGCGATATTGCCGCCCAGCTGGACCAGATGGGTGAGCGACCGGCGCGCGGCGGGCGCAAATGGCAGCCCTCCTCTGTTCGGCACCTGCTGGATGAGGCACATTGATTCGGCCTCATTCGTCATCGCGGGCGCGAGCATCAACTTGTCGATTGCCCAGATTCACGCGCGCCCTTTCCGCCAGCAGAGATTTCCAGCTTCGCTGTCGACGTGGCGGACCGCCTTTCTCGGGCAGACGCCGCGACGCCAATCGCTTCCCGGATGGCCGACGCAATCTCGTCTTCGCTGCGTCCTCCGTTGATGGCGATGCGCCCGCCGAAGACGAAATGAGGAACTGACCTGACCCCGGCTGCCATCGACCGGGCCGCCTCCTGCTCAACGTGTCTGTGTTGCTCGGGATCAAGCGCGATTGCACGGGCCTCTTCGCGTTCGAACCCGTAGGCCACGGCGATATCCGCGAGCACATCGGCGTCCGAGATGTTCTTGGCTTCCAGAAAGTAAGCATCGGTGATCGCGAACGCGAGTTGATGCTGCGTGCCTCGTGCTTGCGCTGCGAAGATCAAGCCGTGCGCTGCCTGCGTCCTGTAGGTCCAGGGCTGACGGCTCAGGTCGAGTTCAAATCCGGATGCGCGTGCCTCCGCCTCAGGTCTGGCGAACGCAGCCTTGGGATCCGTTACGCCATAGCGCTTGAGAAGCAGGTCCGGAATGTAGAGACCCTCCGCTGGCGCATCGGGAAGCAGAAGGACCGGATGTTGCCGGATATTCACCTTCAACTCGGGGAAGCGTTCTGCCAGCACCTTGTCGAGACGGTGGTGCCCGACGATGCACCACGGGCAGGCGATTTCGGTGTAAAGATCGATTTGTAGCATTATGTTGTCCTTCCGGGTATTGAACCAAACATTCCTAATTTGAGCCATCCGGCCTTAGCCGCGATCCACTATCCCGGGTGCCGCGCGCACGAATTCCTTGGCCATGATCTGATCGACCAGGAATTTCGCAAGATTCCCACGGGAGAGCTTCATGCCGAGCTTCGTCTTGCCGAACCAGCCGATGTCGACCTTACCTGTTGCAGGCCCATCCTTGAGAAATAATGTACCTTCCGGTGGGTCCGGTCCCTCCAAAGAGAGCGATCTTCATTTCATTTTCCTTTTTGTCTTATGGCTTGAAGTGACTGCTCTCGCTGCTGACACGCAGCTTCGCACAGCCAGAGCAGTCGGCCGGTTTGCCTTCAGGCGGCCTTTTTAAGGACTGCTTGGGGCCTCAGTGGCTGCGATGGCGGCCTCCGCCGCCTCAGGACCGAAGACGGTCCCTTCCACACGGACGATTTCGACGTCGCTCAGGCCGATGAAGCCCAGGAGGTGGCGCAGATAGGCGGTCTGGAAATCAAACGGTGTCCAGTCGCCCTCGAAAAAGACGCCGCCTGCTGCAGCGACGAGGTAGACCTTCTTGCTGGTCAGCAATCCCTGTGGTCCCCCGGCTTGCATATCGGGGAGATAGGCTCTGAAGTCCGCGTGGGCTCGGTGTAATGAGGGGGTTGCTCATGGTTGCTCCGATGTGAACAGGGTAGTAAACTCTTGTTACTAACGATAGTAAGATCACTGGCAATCAGCCGCAAGAAGGCACTCTTATGACACTCAGTAACACTGATTTTCCTACCCCCAACCAGGGTGACGACTGCCGCGTGGTTCGGGAGATCCTCGATCTCGTCGGCGATAAGTGGACGCTTTACATCATCGCAACACTCAAGGATGGACCTGTTCGGTTCAACGAATTGCGGCGTCAGATCGACGGAATCTCACAACGGATGTTGACGATAAATTTGCGGGGCCTGGAACGTGACGGGTTGGTGAGGCGGACATTATTTCCCACCATTCCACCGCGGGTGGACTATGAGTTGACGGAGGCCGGACGAACACTTCTTGCGCCGGTCATGGCCCTCGTTATGTGGGCGGACAGCAATCGGGAGAACATTCAGGACGCTCGCGTACGGTACGATGCAAGCTGCGCTTCGATGTCCGCAGACTAATCCCAGTCCCGAAGACCTCCTCCGCCACGATTTTGGAGTGCCCGGCCAAAGCTAGGACATCGATGAGCTTTTGACTGACGAGTATGTTGAAACGTTAGAGCATCTCTTCGACCAGCGCATGGGCGACAATACGCTGAGGGCACCCACCTCCGGTCTCGCCTACCTCGAAGCCTGTGGTCTGGCGGCGAGCAGTAAATTCCTGCCATGGCCGGCGCCAGAGGCAACGCTCCTGAAATTCGTCGCCCATCATCTTTGGGATCCGGAGAAACGTGCCTGCGACCCCAGTCACGGTATGACTGATGACGTCGAGGAAAATCTGAGGCGCCAGAGTTTCCTCAAATCTGTCGGCCCGCACGCGCCTGACACGCTGCGCCGTCGGCTGACCAACTGGTCGATCCTACCCAATAACGTGGTTCTTTCCGGCGCCTTCGCCTCGCCTGTCCTCAAACAGGCGATCCGGCTTGCATTCCGCCCCGTTCCGCGGAAGCGCCGTCGTAAAAGCGCAAAGGCGGTCACAGGTGATATCCTTGCAACGTTGCTGGCGATCGGCGCTCTTGACAGGCTGCGCCACATCCGCGATCGGGCGATCTTGATGGTCGCCTTTGCCTCTTGGCGGCCGCCGGCGCAGCGAGATTGCCGGGCTTCGTGCCGAGCAGTTGAGGCCCGAGGCACCCATCGAGATACCGGACAACCCTCCCCTCCCCTCGTTTTCCATCCGTCTCGGCCGCACCAAAACGGCCCACCGGCGAACAGGACGAGAATGTCTATCTCACTGGTTGGCCGATGGAAGCGCTGAATACCTTGTTAGTAGCTGTCAGGATCGACGGAGGCAGCTGATCGCGGCATTCCCCTTCCGGAAACGATGAAACAATCCCACCATCGCTCGGTCCAGCAAGCGTCGAGCTATTACAACAATGTCGCTCGGCGAAACGGAAGGGCGGTGCAGCTTTTAACAGGCCAAGAGTGTATCCTAAAGCTCTTGACAAAGATCCATAGACGTACGGTTCCTTAGACGAAGGAATTGAAATCGAGCTCCTCAAACTCGTTGATGACAGCCCGGCAGTCGAGCCCGGCCTCGTCCACAGCCCTTCTGGCAAACGCCGCAGTTCCCCGAGCCGTTCTGCGACGCCCTGCCATTCCTGTCGGTCAACCTATTGGTGGTGTAGGGAGGAGGCGTCATTTTGGCTGCTTACTTATAACGCATTGCTCGAAAACCTTGTCAGCTGACAAGGTTTTCAAAACCCTAGGCCAACACCCTTGAAGCCTCATATGCAGATACCGCCTTACTGGACACATCAAGGCCTAGCAACTTGGGGGCCAAGACCTTGTCAGCTGACAAGGTTTGGAAAACCATTGCGTGGAAACAGCCCTTATAAGCAGGCGACGTCACGCGGACCGATACGTTGATACAGACACCGCGTGTCTTCCACCAATCACATCGGAAAGAAAAGCTATCTATCTGAAGGGGGAGGGGAGGGCCAACTGAACAAGACGATAACATATACCCATTCGAGCGACGTCATACCTGTCAGCCAAATTTAAAATGCAGAAGGAATGGGGCTCATTTTCGCCCGTCCACCAACGGCAAACTTCGGCAATCGAGCGCCACGCAACGCTACGACCGCGCAAATAGTGCATACCGCCTACTTGCGAGAAGGTGTGTTACGCTCATTGGCCGTGCACCAGCATCTACATAGCGGCAACGATCTTCCAGAGCCCGATCCAAAGACAGCACAAACGTAAGAACGCTTCGAAAGCGCGACAGACTCATGCTAAAGTCCAGCCATGAGGTTGAAATCGTTCGATGTCCGACCGGTGCCATGTCTACTAAAGGTAAATGACAAGCAGATCGGGAACTTTCGGGGCGCCAGCTCTTTACACACTTGCAAATCCAAAATGGAGGAAAGCGATTTGCCCATCATTGCCACCGCAGCGTGGTCGATACCAAAAAAAGTTGCCAGCCGTTTTCCGGAAGAGGGCAGTGGCCTGCAACGGTATGCCTCCGTCTTTGACGGCGTCGAGATCAATTCCACCTTTTACCGTCGGCACAAAACGTCCACATTCGCGAGGTGGGCCGGCTTTGTGCCAGACGGCTTTCGGTTTTCTGTAAAAATGCCCAAAGAGATCTCACATACGCGTGCGATGATCGATGTCGCCGAGCCGTTTTGCAGTTTCATTGAAGATATCGCCCCACTTGGCGAAAAACGTGGACCGCTTCTGTGCCAGTTGCCGCCATCATTGGCTTTTGAGAGCCGAACCTTCGATATTGCATTCAAAACGATGCGCAATACCGACATGGGACCGATTGTCATCGAGGCCCGGCACAAAAGTTGGGCCTCGCTCGAAGCTAGAGATCTGTTGAAGACATACGAGATCGATAGGGTTCTCGCTGATCCTGCCCTCGTGTGGCCTGTCGAAGTTTTCGACACACCTCCTCGATACATTCGTTTACATGGAAAGCCAAAAATCTACTATTCTGTCTACAGTGACGAGGAGATCGAGTTTTTTTCCAAAATCGTGGCGCCTGACGGATGGTGCGTCTTCGATAACACCGCCTCTGGAGCTGCAATTGAGAACGCTCTGTCTATGCTTGGGTCGAGCCGTGCCCCTCGCAAAACACTCAGGAAAGGCAAGAGAGATCCGGTGGCTGAAGACGCCGCGGCCAAGTCAGCAAACGGATGAGACGTGTTTGATCAACGAGAGCTAAGGGCGGGCGGAATGTTCGCACTCCATCCCATCATATCCCTGACCCGTACAGCTCCCGGTCATCATCACCTTGCCAAGGGGAGGGGGTCGAGAGGCCGTCGACATTTGCCGACGGTATTGGCATCCAACACTTCAATTCCGGTTCAGCGTATTCGATGATTCGGCCCGGCGAAGAGTCTGAAGCGCGCCAGCCTTCCGAGCCGAGTCGATCGCCGTTAGACCAATAAACGAGATCTACCTGCGCTGGGCCTTGCTCTGAAGAGCGGATCGTCACGAGAATCCGATTACCGTCTTTCGGCGCGCTTGCCATATGACGCCATAGGTTTGGTTGATCCATTCTATTCCTCCCTTGCCATTACGACAAGTTTCGCCTCGCCGTTGAGAATGGTCAACTCAAACCTTGCGAAACGCGCTTTATGGCCTGTGTCGCTTCCAATCGTGGCTGCGATACACGTCAGCACCTCGTCTAGAAGGCAAACCGTGTTGCAGGCCGGCCGCCTGGCGACATTTTTTTACTCGATACCAAAAGTGCTACGTCGCACCGAAGCGGCGAGGGCACTGTTCAGTGCACGCCACGAGCCAAGGGCAGATGTTAGTGTCAAATGGCTCGTGTGGAGGCGCGTTCAACAACTTCGTTTTTTAGAACCACCTTGCGGGCGGCCCAATCCTCGCCATTTAGTCGCTCAACTAGCAGTCTGGCTGCCGTCGCTCCCAGTTCGTAGACGGGTTGGCGCACGACGGTGACCGGGGGGGTGGTTACAGATGTCCAGTCAGCGTCGTGGAATGACACCAGAGATAGATCCCCCGGAATATTTAATCCCAACTCACGATGCGCCTTGAACACCTCAAGGCCGATTATACTGTCCGATGCAATGATCGCCGTCGGACGGTGTCCCGATTGGAGCATCTCGATAACGATCCGGTGTGTGCGTTCAGGTGTAACGGCCCCAACCTTTACCCAATCCTCCATACCGATAAAGCCAGCCTCACGGCAGACAGCAAGATATCCTTCGATGCGGCGCCGCACCGAACCGGTGCTAATGTCCTGCGGCGTACGGAAGCGATGATCCGGCGTGTCGCAGGCGGTGAGGTAAGCGATGCGGCGGTGGCCGAGCGCAATCAACCGGCTCGTGACATTCTCGGCGGTATAACGGTCGTCGGCTAGAACCGTGTCGACTTCAAGTGTGTCGCTTCCGCGGTCGAGCAAGGCAAGCGGCAGCCCCGAGCGGATAACCTCATGGAGGTGCTCGACGTCATTTTCCTTGGCAGGGGAAACAATCAGGCCATCGACGCGTTTGGCAAGCAATGTGCGGATCGCCGCCCTCTCCGCCGTCGCGTCCTCGCCCGAATTGATGAGAATGACGGTGAAGCCTGCATGTCGGGCAACATCCGTGATGCCGCGTACCGCGAGGCTGAAGAAGGGGTTCTCGATATCCCCCACTACGACGCCGATCGTACCGGAGCGGCCGGTCGTCATGCTGCGGGCAAGTTCATTAGGACGATAATCAAGGGAACTTGCCGCAGCTGTGACAGCCTCGCGCACCCTGTCGCTGACAGTTCCGTAGCCGCCTAGCACGCGTGCAGCCGTTGCTTTCGAGACACCGGCCCTGCGTGCGACGTCAGCAACGGTGACGGAAGGAGATTTAGATAGGCTCTTGTCCATGAACGGTAGCCTTACAAGAGAACTTGACGGGTGGCAAATGCGAAGATAACAATTACCAATAATCAAAGAGACCGGTCTCATTCTCATTGAGACCGGTCTCAGTAACAAAAAGACTCCGACATGCGAACTGCATGGGCCGGGCAGGTGACGTCATGTCGCCGTCCGGATGGGACCCGTGCGCCTTGAATACATCGCAGACAACGACACCAGAGGAGACGAAACCAATGCGATTTACCGAAGCCTTCACTTCCCCCTTTGCCAAAATCCGCGCCACTGCCATCGCGGTCACGCTTGGTGTCCTTGCAGGCGCAGCGACCCCGGCGCTTGCAGACAATCCGCTTGGCCTCATTGATCCCACCACCATCAGTGTCGGCACGATGGGTGACGCCAAGCCCTATGCCTTTACCACTGCCGACGGCAACTTTACCGGTTTCGACATCGAGCTTTTCCTCAACGTCGCAGGGCGTCTTGGCTTCAAGAAGGAGCAGGTGGTCTTCACCGGTCAGGAGTTCTCGGCGTTGATGCCCTCGGTCGCTAACGGCCGCTTCGATGTTGCGGCTGCCGCAATTGGCACGACGGCCAAGCGCAAGGAGACCGTTGATTTCTCCGATGGTTATCTTGCAGGTTTCCTCAGCGTGCTGACTTCGGAGGCTGGCATCACCGATGCGGCAGGCCTCAAGGGCAAGCGTCTCGGCGTCGTGCAGGGCACGCTGCAGGAAATCTATGCCGAGAAGAACTTTGCCGGCACCGATCTCGTCAAATTCCCGGACAACAACTCAGCCGTTTCTGCGCTCAACAACGGCACGGTCGACGCCCATTTCCTCGATTTCGAGGCGGCAAAAGACTACTCCGCCCGCTATCCGGCGCTGAAGATTGCGGTCAACATTCCAAGCTTCGATGCGCCTGCCGGCTTCGTCATCCGCAAGGGGAACGATGCATTGCGCAACGCACTGGACAAGGGCCTGAAAGAGGCCATGCAGGACGGCACCTGGAAGAAGCTTCATGAAAAATGGTTCCCCGGCACACCGATGCCGGCGGCATATCTTCCCAAGCAGTGATGCCGCCTTCCGGTCCGGTCTTCACCGGTCGGGCCGGCCTTTCTTTCAAGGGATATACTGATGAACTGGCTTGAAAACCTGCGCCGCAGCTTCCTCGACTGGAATGCCATGGCCGAAGTGCTGCCGACCATGATCACGGTCGGACTGAAGAATACGCTGATCCTGGCTGCGACCTCGACGGTGCTTGGCGTCGCCATCGGCATGATGCTCGCCATCATGGGTATTTCCCGCTCGCCATGGCTGCGCATTCCCGCGCGCCTTTATACCGACATTTTCCGCGGCCTGCCGGCCATCGTTACAATTCTCCTGATCGGCCAGGGTTTTGCCCGCATCGGCCGCGAGCTCTTCGGTCCGTCGCCTTATCCGCTCGGCATTCTGGCGCTCAGCCTGATCGCTGGCGCCTATATCGGCGAGATTTTCCGCTCCGGTATTCAGAGCGTTGACCGCGGCCAGATGGAGGCCTGCCGGGCACTCTCGATGAGCTATGGTCAGGGCATGCGCCTTATCGTAGTGCCGCAGGGTGTGCGCCGAGTGCTGCCGGCTCTCGTCAACCAGTTCATCGGCAACGTGAAGGACTCGAGCCTTGTCTATTTCCTTGGGCTTCTGGCCTCCGAGCGCGAGATTTTCCGCGTGGGGCAGGACCAGGCGGTGGTGACGGGCAATCTTTCTCCCTTGTTGCTGGCGGGCGTATTTTATCTCATCGTAACCGTACCGCTCACCCATGTCGTCAATGCGATCGACAATCGCCTGCGGATCGGCAAGCAACGCCCGTCGGTCATCACCAGTGGGCTGGAAGAGGTGAGTGAACTTGACGGTGCAGCCCGCGCGGCCGGTGTCGCCTTCAAGGGTGGCAGCCTCGATGTGCGCCGTCTCGGCATGGCGTATGGTGATCTCGATGTGCTGAAGGGTGTCGACCTTTCGGTAAAGCCGGGCAGCGTCACTTGCATCATCGGCCCGTCCGGTTCAGGCAAATCCACCCTGCTGCGCGGACTTAACCGTCTGGTCGAGCCGAAGAGCGGCGATATTCTCATCGATGGTGAAAGCATTCTGGCCATGAAACCGGAAACGCTGCGCCGCCGGGTCGGTATGGTCTTCCAGCATTTCAATCTCTTTCCGGATCACACGGCGCTGGAAAACGTCATGCTGTCGCTGACGAAGATCAAGGGCCTGCCTGCAGCCGAGGCCGAGCGCATTGCCAAGGCAAGACTTGCCGACGTTGGTCTTGCGAGCCGTCAGCATCACCGTCCGGGTGGTCTTTCCGGTGGGCAGCAACAGCGCGTCGCCATAGCCCGTGCGCTTGCCATGGAGCCGGAAGTTATCCTCTTCGATGAGGTGACGAGTGCGCTCGATCCGGAATTGGTCAAGGGCGTGCTCAACCTGATGGCCGAACTCGGCACGCGTGGCATGACCATGGTCGTCGTGACGCATGAAATGGGATTTGCCCGCCGGGTCGCCGATCAGGTCGTCTTCATGGACGAGGGGCGCGTGGTGGAAGCCGGCACGCCAGAGGCGATATTCGATAACCCGCAAAGCCCGCGCCTCCAGCGCTTCCTTGCGGAAGTGCTCTGAGCGTCGGGAGGAGAAAAAGATGACACGAACGATACGATGGGGCGTCCTCGGTTGCGCAGGAATCGCTGCCAAAGCGGTCATTCCCGCCATCCAGTCCAGCCGCCTGGGGCGCGTTGTGGCAATTGCCTCGCGTGATGCCGCCAAGGCAAAGGAGATGGCGGCCCGCTTCGGCATCACCAGGTCCTATGGGAGCTACGAGGATTTGCTTGCCGATCCGGAAATAGATGCAATCTACAACCCTTTGCCCAATCATCTGCATGTGCCCATGACGATCAAGGCCTTGGAGCAGGGCAAACCCGTGCTCTGCGAGAAACCCATCGCGCTTGATGCCGCACAGGCGAGGGCACTGGCGACCGCACAAAAGGCGGCGAGCCTGCCGGTCGCCGAAGCCTTCATGGTTCGCCACCATCCGCAATGGAAGAAAGCACATGCATTGATCACCGAGGGGCGCCTTGGTGAGGTCAGGGCCATCCAGACAATCTTTTCCTATTATCTCGACGACCCCGGGAATGTGCGCAACCAGGCTGATATTGGCGGAGGCGGTCTGTTCGATGTCGGTTGTTATGCCATCAACACGGCGCGTTTCCTGTTCGATGCGGAACCGCTGCGGGCAATCGCGCTCATGGAGCGTGATCCCGTCTTCGGCACGGACCGGCTGACGAGCGGGCTGCTAGCGTTTCCGGAGGGAAAGCAGCTTGCCTTCACCTGTTCCACGCAACTGTCCCTCACGCAGAAGGTGACGGTGCTTGGAACGCGTGGGCGTCTGGAAATTCCCATTCCTTTCAATGCACCCGCCGATGAGCCGACTGTCCTCATCTTCGACGATGGCCGTGATCTGGCCGGCGGTCGACGCGAGGAGATCATGATCGGGCCGGTCGACCAGTATCGCGAACAGGCCGATGCATTTGCCGAGGCTGTTCTCTCCGGAAAGCCACTCGAGACGGACCTTGGCGACGCGATCGCAAACATGAAGGCGATCGATGCCCTTTTCCGCTCCGCCGCCAGCGGCCGCTGGGAAGAGCCCTGACCGCTTCACCCCATCCGTATGACAATTGATTGAAAGCCAACCCCATGACCGACAACACCATCTCTTCGGCCGTCATCATCGGTGCCGGTATCTTCGGCGTTTCTACCGGCGTGCAGCTTGCACGGCGCGGCATCCAGGTCACTATCCTCAATGACGGCCCGCCCGCCAACGGTGCCTCCGGCCGCTCGCTTTCCTGGTTAAACTCGGCGCGCATGCGCTCGGAACCCTATCATCAGTTGCGGATGGCTGGCATCGACCGGTATCGCACGCTCGCGGCGCAGAACCCCGACGCGGAATGGCTTCGCTTCGATGGTGGGCTGACCTGGGATTCGGATGACGAGCGCAACGAGATCGACGCGGCCTATCGCCACGAGGTTTCGCTTGCCTATGACGCGCAGCGGCTTTCCGCAGGCGACATCGCCCGCGTCACACCGGGCATAGATGCAGGCGCGATCACCCCGCAGGGTGCCATCTTCAATCCCGGCGAAGGCTGGGTCGATCTGCCAACATTGATCAGGGTGCTTCTGGAAGAATTTTTCGCGCTCGGGGGCGTTCTGGTGACGGACCAGGGTGCCGCGCGGGTCATGCTCGAGGGTGGTCGTGCTGTTGGTGCGGAAACCGCAGAAGGTTATCGCCATCGGGCCGATGCTGTTGTGCTCGCGACAGGCCCGGCCGTGCCGAAGATGGCTGGGGAGAGCGGGCAAATCATCGGTGACGGGACACCGATCGCTCTTCTCGTGCAAACCAAACCGCTCGCCCATCCCCTGCGCGCTGTCCTCAACACACCGCGTGTCGCTGTTCGCCCCGCGCCAGGTGGCTCCTTCTCGCTGGATGCCGACTGGGCGGCCGACGAGGGTGTGACAGTGCGTGCGGACGGTACCTATGAGATCGATGACACCATTGTTGCCGAGCTTCTGGCGGAAGCTGCCAAGGTGATTGAAGGCAATCCGCAACTCGAAGTCGCTTCGATCGGTGTTGGCGGGAAGCCGATCCCGGGCGACGGAGAGCCGGTGATTGGAGCCATCAAGGCCATTCCCGGCTATTACGTGGCCTTCAGTCATAGCGGCGCAACGCTCGGCCTGATCGTGGGCGAGTTACTCGCTTTCGAGATTGTCACCGGGACCGAGCATCAGATGCTCGCAACCTTCCGACCGGAGCGTTTCTCAAACTAAGACACTCATTCGAAGATCTCCGGAACACGAGCCTGCTGAACTAACGGCGGGCTTGTTTTACCGCACGCCGATGCTGAACCGTCGTTTCAGATTCCCAGGCGGGGGCGATCACGGTACTCACCAGTTATCGGCCTGCCTGGGTTGCTCTTGTCCCATTCACCAGCTCGGCGAAGTGAGTGGGAAGGGTCAATGAAGGGCAGGGCGGGTGGTGATATTGGCATGCCCGGTTTCCTGACGTGATCAATCAAACGCCTCACCACCTTAACTACGGTTCCGACGTCGCAGGTCGCCGCGCTCATAACGATACCACCTCTCCAAGCCAACCATGATTATCCCGTGGCTTTCACCTCGTGACCGCCAGCTCGCAACAGCGCCATAAGCACCGGACCAAGTGAAAACTCACCGCGCTTCGCCTTGCTTGTCAAATCCCTGAGATACCCGCCCGGCGAATTGATGTGGCCACCACGCTCCAGAATGCAGGCGATGGTTACCGCAGCATTCTCTGGACCCATTATCTCACAGGCCTCCTGATATGCGGAGGGACTAACCCCAAGCATTGACCTGACAACCACGGCCGCGGTCATGAGCTCGCGCCAACTCCCGATTTGACCCTCAGGCCCATAGTTCGAAATCTCCGGGCAGGCTCGCAACACAAGGCCAATAGGAAAAGCCTTGATCGGCACATGTCCGGCCTGCTTGTTCTGGCTCGGCTTCGCTCCCTGCTCGTTTCCAGAGCTAGGTTCAAGTTCATTAGGGAGGTTGGTATTTGAATTCTGTATGTGACGCTCAATTTGAGCATCATTGGTGGTCATTTCTGAAGAAAAATCGTCGGAATTCAGGAGTTTGAGGATATCCTCCCGCAAGCTGGCCATCCTGGCACCCAGATCGCCAAGTTCATTCAAGGTTGGATTGCGCGGAATTTGTCCGACGAGCACAAGATAGCGCTCTTCAAGAGCGCCCCAATCGCCTGAAGCTCCCTCTTCAACGCCAGCCGTGATCAGCTTTCGGATATCGCGCCGGCAGATCGTCAGGCTTTCCTTTGCCCTTCTGAAGGCAATTCGATCAGCGGCAACCTGCTGGGCCAGGCATGCAAGTTCCTCAGCCCGCATAAGGAGTGGGGATATGTCGAATCCGAAAGCGTGTTCGATTGATCCCTCATCATCTTTTCGAGCGTAGCGCTTGCCGTTCGCGCTGTCCTTGCGGATGATTAAGCCGGCCTCAACAAGGAGGGCAAGATGCCGACGCAACGTTGCACCTGCGATGCCATGCGCGCGAATTGACAGCTGAATGTTCGACGGGAAGACGACGAGCTGGGCGTCCTGGCGCAGTTCGTTCTCGGGATAAAAGCTCAGGAGAGCGTCGAGTACCGCCAGGCTACGATCCTGCAGACCGAGCACTTCTCTTGCCTCCGATGCATCGCGAAAGACTTTCCATTTGTCTGCCGACTTGCCTTCCTCGATCTTGGTCGTGGCAATCTGCCGCTTCACAAGCGCAAGGGTCACAGGCCGTCGCCCAAAGGGCGTCGTCACTTGTCCACCTTCCATGTCCTCGCCTTTCAAAAAGGCAAAAGATCCACGCTCACCAAAACGATGCCAAAGACTCTTGACTAAGATTCATGGAAATGCGATTCTCAAGTTCTCACACAACGAGAAGGGCTTCCATGACGGCAACGTTTCGGGGGCCTTTTTCTTTTGCGCACTTTCCTTCCGTAAAATCACTTCGAAGCCTGCTACTCAACTTCGGTTTAAGTCTTGGATCCCTTGCGGGTGAACCGCTCCACCAGCGTGGGCAGTTCGGCTTCGATAAAATCGAGGAATTCTGCTCCGGCCGGCGTCTCCACCGAAATGCGAATGTCCTTGGTCGTACGCAGGAAACTGCCAAGCGGTTCGCCCGCGGCGCCGGCAATCCTCTTCCCGCCAGCCCTCTGTGATGGTGCTGCAGGTTTCAGGGCATTGAGGGCTGCCAAAAACTTCTGATCCGACCCCAGGTGCTTTTCTGAAGCGAGCGACAGCGTCTTGCGCAGTTCATCATGCAGATCAGCCTGCTCGGAGAATGCCTTTGCGAACTCTGCCCATCTCGGACGGCCGACCTTGGTCGCCCGACCGATCGCCTCAATGATATCGAAGGGAACGGAGCGATAAACCGCCCGCATTCGTGCAAGCTCTGGATCGTCGATCGACAACGCCGCCTTGATATCACGGGGCTTCACGTCGGCATCGTCCATGCGGCGGGCAAACAGGGCGCGCTCGATCCAGGTCAGATCCTGACGATCGGCATTTTCGATACCCTGCGCGATGACAAGCTCGACATCGGAAATCTCGACCTCGATCGCCTTCACCGGAATTCCGAGATCCTTGGCTGCCCGCAGTCGGCGATGGCCGTAGATTACCTGATAGCGTTCAGGTGAGGAAGGCGACTTGCGGACCTGAATAGGAACTTTCTGACCTTCGGACCGAATGGAGTTCCTGAAAGTCTCGAAATCCGATGCGTTGTCATCTGGAAGACGATCAGGAAAGGGAGAGGGGTCGACCTTTGACGGATCGAGTTCCCGGATCGCACCGCCACCCGATTCGACAAGCGCCTTCAGGCGGTCTCGTTCGGATTTGATGTCGTCGATTGCCCGGTGCGCCGCACCGATGACGCCGGCCCCAACACGTGCAGGTGCTGCCGATTGTTGCGGGGTGGCAGAATTGTCCGTCGACAGCCGGTTTTCAAGCTCTGCCGACAGCAGTCCGAAATTTGCAACAATGGATTTACGCGATGACTTGCTGGTCATGTGCGTCCCCAACTGGTGTTGATGAGTTTCAATATCGCTTCGTTGACGGCATCCACCGCCTCACGGGCGCGCTTGTGCGTATCACGGCCGATCTGGCCCATCTCAAGTTCGTAAATGGATCGTTTGGCAAGTCCCGCTGCCTCGACCGCCGTGCTTTCAATCAGCGTGGGTAGAAGCACATCCGATCCGAACAGATGGCGCATCATCGCAACAACCTGCGACTGCGGTGCGTCGTTCGGATCGTGGCGGGTGACAAGATAGCGGATGAAATCCTGATCGAGTTGTGCTCCGCTCTCGTTCAGCACGCTGATCAAATCGCCCATCATCAAAAGGAACTGGCTCATCGACGCCACATCAAGCATGGCCGGATGTACCGTGATAATCATGCTGGTCGCGGCATAAATTGCGCTGAGCGTCAGAAACCCGAGCGACGGAGGCGTATCGAGAATGACGATGTCATAGTCCTGCTCGACCTCGGAAAGGGCAAGTTTGAGACGCTCGAAGAAGATCGCGCCCGAGCCTGATTTCTGTGCCAGGACGCGCGGCGTTTCGTGCTCGTATTCCATGACTTCGAGGTTGCCCGGAATAAGGTCGATACCATCGAAATACGTTTTGCGAATAATATCGCGGATCGGGCGACGCTCGGCGTCGTCATAACGAAGGGCCGCATAAATCGTCTCGTTGGCACCGACATCGAATTCGGGCTGCGCACCGAAGAGAGCGGAAAGCGATGCCTGCGGATCAAGGTCAAGTGCAAGGACGCGATAACCCTGTAAAGCGAGGTAATGCGCAAGATGAACGCAGGTCGTAGTCTTTGCACTACCGCCCTTGAAGTTGGCGATCGCGACAACCTGAAGATGCTCGCCCTCGCGTCTGCGCGGCAAAAATCTCAACGCCTCTGAAGGCTTCTGGCTGGCAAAGAATTCGCGCAACTCGTTTATCTGGGCAAGCGTATAGACGCGGTGATTGTTTTCCAGGCGTCCAGGAACCGGCCCACGCCCTTCACTCGACATGAGTTTCAGCGTGGAATCAGGTATCGACGTGAGCTTGGAGACTTCGTTGGTCAGGAAGGGCCGCAGGCTTTTCTCCGACTTCGGCGGGTACATGCGTGTGCGGAGTTCCTGCAATTGCTGCGACAAAAGGCTCGCATGGCGGGCGATCTTGCCACCTGCATCTTCCTTTTGACCGATCGTTGCTTCAATCTGCTTCGCTATCGCCATATCGCCCCCTTGGCGGGCAAGGTTCGGCCTGCCGCCCAAAGCCCGCCAAAGATACAACACGATTCTCGCTTTACGTCCAGACATTAAGGGTTAACGAATCCTTAATGAACCACTATCCGCGCTTGGCCTCGCCATAACTACGGTTAATATTTTCCTTGGCTTAGTGAACGTCGCCGCCCGTTTTGGAGGAGATCTTAGAGCGCCGCTAGGCTTTTGAAGGTGCCGGCACCGCAAAACCCGGATCTGTAGAGTCCACCGACGGCCACCCGATTCTCGAGTGTGCTGATTTTCCGTGCCAAAAATACGGGGAACTTCGTGCACATCATGGTTTTCGCTGCACGTCACAAAGAGGGTGAGAAGAAATTGCGGGGAGAGCATCACAAACTTCAGGCTTGGCCGTAATCCTGTCGGCGTTTTCATGCCGAGAGTGTGGTGTGTGCTGGCCGAACTTTCCAAGGCGCAGACACGTTCTTTTGCCAGGCCCCATTCAAGAGGAACACTGACGATCTTTGCACCCAGATTCCAAGGCGTGGTGGCTGCGGAAGTCCAACATTCCTGCCCCATGTACGCACCCATGAGCGCTGGCTTTGGAGGCCAACGCTGCGACCTTGCCCGCCGGCCGCCCCGACAATGCGATTGTCGGGTTGTCATATTGGATAAGGCCAGTAGCACTATCTGCTGACGCCCGGGGGGCTTGATCTTCCGCTTGTTGACAACTCCGACCGGCGCACAACGCCTTGATAGTGATCCCGATCACGATGGGCCGGAGGGTATCAGGAAGAAAGCCGCGCGTTCCACGTCACTCCAATCTCCAGCGCTCCAACTCCGCCAACGTAAAGCGAGGTGTAATGTGCTGAGGACAGTTCCAGTCGTATGCCTCCACGGCAATCAGTACCAGTCTTTCCACCCGTGCAGGATAATCCGGCATCGTCAGACGCGCTGCCAGCTCCTGGTCATCGTTTGCGTCAATGATGCGCACATGTCCGAAGATTTTCAGTCGGCGGCGGTGAGCATAATCCATGAGAAACAGAGAGACGCAGTCGTTGACGCTGACATTTCCCGTAGTGATGTATTGTCGGTTTCCACGAAAATCCGCAAAGCCCAATAGCGTGGGCTCAAGCGGGAGCAGAAAGCCGGCCGGGCCTCCGCGATATTGGACGTATGGCCAGCCGCTTTCAGAGACGCTGGCAAGATAAAAACCGTCGCGCCCTCGTATGAAAGCCGCTTCGGCCGGGCCGAGGTGCTGGCTCTGGGCAGTTTCATCTGCGCTACCGCGTGCGGCAACCCGTGCCCACTGATCGGCGCTGCCATAGTGCTGCTGCGCGACGGCGACAGACGGTGTCGTGGCAATATCCAGATATCTGCTCATGGTATACACCTCTTCCCAGCGGACGAATCTGTCCTCAATCCTGAAACGCCCAATCCGCAACTTCCCACCGCATCTCACCACGGTCTGAAACGACCCGGCCGAGCCCCGGAAACGGCATATGTGTAGCAGCAATGAGCGCACCTTCTGAGGCCGCGCGTGGAAAAAAGCGGTCGCGCATTGCCTTGGCTGCTATCCTGTCCTGCTCGAACAGGAAGAATACATCCGTCGCTGCTGGATGTACCACCGGAAAAATCATGTCCGAAACCATGATCAGGCTTTTGCCGTCATCTTCTATTCGCACGCCGATGTGCCCGGGCGTGTGGCCCGTCAAATCGACGATCGAGACACCGGGGATGATATCACGCTCTCCATCAATGGCCTGCAGCCGCGGGTACAGGCGCACAACCTCTTCTGCCATACTAAAGCTGGTTTGCAGATACTCGGGTGCACCGCTGCGCTTTGCCGGGTCAGTCCAATGCTTGACGTCGCGACGATCGATATAAAGCTCCGCACCGGGGTAGTTGTTTTTGCCGCCGGCGATCAGGCCTCCCATATGGTCCTGGTGCATATGCGTTACGATCACCGCATCTATCTGGTCGCGCTGCAGACCAAGAGCGGCGAGGGCCTGGGGCAATTTGCCTGTCTGGCCGATTGAGCCCGCTGCACCAGCATCGATTAGAATACGGCGTTGGCCGTCATCGACGAGATACTGGTTAAAGAGAAAGCGCACCCCGCTTTTCCGGGCTGTGAACTCGACCGCGGCCGCCTTTTCGACTTCACCCGGCTCGCGCCCGGGGAAAAAGTTATACGGCATGTCTGCATAGCCGTCCGCCAGTGCCGTCACAGTAAAGCGACCAATGCTGATCTGCGCCAGCGGCGTTACGGTGGCTAGAGTGACAGCACGATCCGGTGTTGCGGAAATGGCCTTTCCGACGCCGATCAGTCCTCCCGCAAGCAAACCAAGGGGAAGAGCGCTGGCAAAGGCGCGACGTGAGAGTGGGGGCATGAACTTTCTCCTGACCTTGGGAGGGCGGCTGGCGGCGTTCCCTCGACATCATGAAAGCTAGGATATCCAAAATGGATAGGGTATCGTGGGATTTCAGGAATGTTCCTCTCAAATTATGGAAGGATAAGATGGATCGATTTGATGCTATGTCGGTGCTGCTTGCCGTGGTCGATGCCGGCAGCCTATCTGCGGGAGCCCGGCGCTTGCATGCGCCGCTCGCCACGGTCAGTCGCAAGGTCGCCGACCTTGAAAAGCATCTCGGTGCCCGTCTGGTGCTTCGTACCCGCCGTGGCCTGACCTTGACGGATGAAGGACGAAACTATGTCGCCGCGTCAAGGCGTATCCTGGAAGCACTGGACGTAGCGGAAGAAGAGGTCAGCGGTGCCCATGGCGCGCTGCGTGGAGGGCTGCATATGACCGCACCGATTGCCTTCGGGGAACGCCATGTTCTGCCGATTGCCCTGGAATTCCTGAGGGAACATCAGGAAATCGACCTGCGGCTGACATTGGCTGATCGGCAGATAAGTCTGGCAGATGAGCACGTCGATGTCGCCCTGCGCATCGGCCATCTAGCCGATAGCGCGCTGATCGCCACACGCGTCGGCGCCGTACGCCGGGTGGTTTGCGCCAGCCCCGACTATCTCGCTTGCCGAGGCGTTCCGCTTCAACCCGACGATCTCGCTCGACACGACGGAATAAGTTTCCAAGGCTTTGCGACTGCACCAGAAGTGCGCTACCGCCGCGACGTGACCGCCTTCAACGTCGAACCAAGAGCAAGGTTCGCGGTCAACACGACGGAGGCGGCAATTCGGGCGGCAGTATCAGGTATCGGCATCATCCGCGTGCTCTCCTACCAGGTGGCCGATCAGATAAAGTCCGGCGCCTTGCAGGAGGTCCTCAGCGAATTCGCGCCTGAGCCGCTGCCCGTTAATGTCGTCCATGGGCCAATCGATCCTTTGCCAATGAAAGTGCGACGCTTCCTGAACTGGATCACGCCGCGTCTGCGCGCGCAAATGGCCTATTAGCGTGCCAACCCGGTCGCTCCGGTAAGCTTTGTCGGGCGCTCATCAAATTTGGTCGTCAGCGAGCGAGGCCGGTCAGGCTGACTGGAGGTTGCAGTTCCTCCGATCGTCAAGGAGCTCGCACATTTCAGCGCACTCGACGGCAGAGATATGGACGAGTGTATCCTTGTTGCCATTTTCAGGCTGAGAGAATCCGGCGGCCATGATGCACGCTTTTACAGGAAAGGTTGCGCTGCAACGCTCATAGCCCGGGGGGCAACGGCGATCCACGCCGGTTCGCCTTTGAGACTATGGACGTCCGAAAGCGAATAGGGGCTCAGGGCCCAACGGAAGATCGGCATCGGCCGGGCATATTACACCAGACAAGAACCGGTGCAGCACAGCATGCGATTGCCTCGATAGTGGGCCGGAGAGCGGTTTCATCCTCGAAGTGACATATTCAGCTTTGTGCAGCATCTGATTGAGAATGAGATTGATGGCGGGATTGAAGCCGATTGTGTGGACGCGGGAAGACATTGTGTCCTCCTTTCAAATTGCGGGCACGGACATTCAAGCCCACAGCGGCAGCGCCCGTTTTTAATGCTACCGAAGGCGCCATAGTGGAGCTTGGCGCCTGTCCCCGCAACCTTTCAATTAAGGTCATTCGGCGGCGAGACATCACGCAGGCAATAGGCAGCCCGTATCATTTTGTCGGTGGTGTTCGCGCCGTCAGTTTATTGCCGTCAGGGTCGCGAAGATATGCGACAAATGCCCCGTTAGGACGCTCCAGAGGCAGACTCTCGACTGCCGTGCCGCCGTGCGAGACGCCAGCGGCATGCCACGCCAGGACATGGTCAGGACTTGCCGCCGCGATCCCGATCGTCCCACCGTTGGCTGCGGTCGCCGGCTTACCGTCGATCGGTTTCGTGATCATCAGCCGCCCCCCTTCGTGAGCATAGATAAGTCGGCCTCTCGCATCGATTTCTCCGGGCTTACCGCCGAGCGCGACGAAGGTCGCATCGTAGAAGTCTCTTGCACGCTCAAGATTGTTGCTGCCGATCATGACGTGGGTGAACATGCTTCATCTCCTCTGAGGTAGTTGCCCGTATTCGTGACGCTTAGCGGTCGAAGTTCCTTAAATATCTTGATGGCGAAGTGCCGAGCGCTTTCTTGAACATGGTAATAAACGCAGACACCGATTCATATCCAAGGTCGCCTGAAACCTGCTGTACCGTTGCCCCCGATGCAAGGCTTCGGATTGCGATGATCAATTGCAACTGCTGACGCCAACGGCCGAAGGTCAGGCCGGTCTGGTGCTGAACGAGACGTGCGAGCGAATTCTCACTCATTGCTACCCGTCTTGCCCATTGCGCCATCGTGCTGCGATCGGAAGGATCGTCCGCCAACTCCGATGCGATGCGCGCGAGCCGGGGTTCATCCGTCAGTGGAAGATGAAGATGCTCCACCGGCATCCGCGACAAGGCCGATAGAAGGAGTGTTGTCATGAGTTCCGAGTCAGCGGTCGCAACTTCTGACTGATCTGCCAACTCGATGATAAGCTCCCTGACGAGCGGGGACAGGGAGAGCGTGCAGCACCGTTTCGGCAGATCGGCAGCCCCTGGCTCGATGAACAGAAAGAACAGTCGCGCATTGGCGGTGGCAACATTGCTGTGAAGCATGCCTCCCGGAACCCAGACACCGCAATGAGGTGGAACCATCCACATGCCGCTTGGAACCCTGCATGTCACGCCTCCCCGCAGGGGCATGACGAGTTGCCCCTTGCGATGTTGGTGTTCGGGAGCCTCGCGTTCATTCTGCGACACGTCGATCCTCACGGAGCGCACAGCCGCACTAGAGTTTTCGAGGTCATGGTCAGCGAGGGCTCCAGAAAGCGATATCCGCGCCTTGTTGGATTTAGTGATCATTTGAGAGAATATCTAAATTCATTCACGTCCTTTGTCGATAGGGTTTCCGGGTAACAGTTCGGAGAATGATCATGGCAAGTCAAAACCACGACGATCGATGGTGGGCTGATATAGTCCAGACTGAAATTCGCCTGCCGCAGAAAGGGCTTTACCGAATCTGCGTTTTTCCTCCGTCCGGAAAGGAGCGCATCGCGGCCCGTAGTGCTGTTTTGAAAAAAATTGCAAACGCACTCTATTCGAAAATCCGTGCACTGTTTGCCAGTCAGCAGGCGGTCGCGTCGCATGTTTCAGATGCTGACTTGGCGGAACTCTATGTGCACGCCTGCCTCGCCGCGCCGCTCTTTTGTTATGTTCCACCCGGGATCTATGGCTTGGCGGACAGCGATGCGAGTGCTGAGCAATGCACCACCCGGAACAGGGCCCGACCGGGAGATGACATTTGAGCGTCCGACCGGTTGTCACAAGCGGGAACGTGATCTTTTCGTTGAAGACATTCCTTGCCGCCATGCTGGCGTATCTTATCGCCATCAGTTTCGATCTGGACCGGCCGTACTGGGCGGTTGCGACTGTTTACATCGTTGCTCATCCGCTTTCCGGCGCGATCTCTTCAAAGTCGGTCTTTCGGCTACTCGGTACACTTCTCGGCAGTTTTGCAACGCTGATCATGGTCCCGAATCTTGTAAACGAGCCGATACTTCTTTCCGGCGCGATCGTCCTGTGGGTCGCTGCATGCACCTTTATCAGTCTTCTTGATCGCACACCTCGCAGTTACGTTTCACTGCTTGCGGGGTACACGGTGCTTCTCGCGGGGTTGCCATTGGTCAGCGCTCCAGCGAACACGTTTGATACTGTCGTGTCCCGCGTCGAGGAGATCGGGCTTGCAATCATATGCGCCTCGGTCGTGAGCCACATTGTTTTCCCGGTTCATGTGGGAGCCGTCCTTATTAATCGGATTGATGGATGGATGGACAGGGCGCGAACACTCCTCGAAGCGACAGCAGCCGGCAAACTGTCAGAAACCCAAAGCAGGGTCGAACGCCACGCCCTCGCTGCAGAGGCAGCCGACCTACGGTCTTTCAACCTTCACCTTCAGTATGACGGATCCAGATATCGATGGGCGGTATCGCTGGTAAGATCAATGCAACACCGGATGGCTGCCTCTCTACCGTTGCTGAGCGAAATGGAGGATTTGCGACGATCACTGGGCAAGCTCAACACCTCCGGCGCGACGCAGGCATTGGCAATAATCACAGATGCGGCTTCACACACCCGAGGCTCCGCGGAGATC
>Ga0308165_1001042_pt1 | contig 41997 bp, 55 predicted proteins | sample PhyWR2_FD_201032 | JGI IMG/M metagenome (GOLD analysis project Ga0308165, IMG submission 201032) | Phyllosphere microbial communities from UC Gill Tract Community Farm, Albany, California, United States - DLSLW.R2 | ecosystem: Host-associated > Plants > Phyllosphere > Unclassified | place: USA...
GGATGTTCGCCATCCCCAGCAACGGCGATTTCATCCCAGCCGCTTTGGTAAGCGTGGTCATCGGCATAATTTCGCGCAGCTTAAACACATTGATGCCAAACAACTCGGATTTTTCGTCTTGCGCCGCCGCTCCCAGCCGGAACAACAACAGCTCAAACTTATTGGACAATGTGAGATTGGCGCGATCATCGATATCTTTCTGCAAGCTATCCATTTTTACCTCTGGGTGATGGTTTTTTCGGTGTGCATACCGCGATATCAATGCGCTGCCAGAGCACAAATCGTTTGATTTCGGCTATCGCTGCAGGCTGGCGTGACTGAAATCACTGACAGGGTTATCGGCAGGGTGTGAGAAAAGTAGAGAGATCAATTCTGCTGAACAGGCTAATGCCTCAGCCCTTTAGCCCCCCGGCAAAATGGTTTACCCTGTAGCATGCGCGCGCTGCCTCTGCGTGCCAGCCAATTTTGTGACAGGGACATTTACAGTGAAACAGCAAGCCAGTCAGCCAACATTCCTTTTCCATGACTACGAACCACCAGCTTTCAATCCTTGCTACATCTAAACTTAACACTCCAGAATTTAAATTATGTACTAATAAATGTACTCAAATTAAGGTACTCAATACATCTAAACGCACCTAAATCGTCGGTCTGTCAGGTTCGTGAATCTTCAGAATCTCCGCTGTCACAACGCCTACCACTTCCAGCTCTTCCAGCACAGAACCCTCGAACGCTTCCCCGTCAGGCGTTATCAGACTCCTTCCCATTATCTTTCCGACCCCACATTCCCCCATCAGCTCGTAATAAATCATGTTGCCGCTTTTAGGTGGCACGCTGCGGTCAATGACAAGTAGCCGATCCCCAATATCACAAATCATCGTCGATGCCGGGTTGGCAACAACGAAGTCGTCAATCGTCAGGCGCTTCTCAATGTAATCGTTAGCCGGTGATGGAAATCCCATAGTTACCTCACGTTCGGGTTAAACAGCATGAATGTCCTGTCGTCACCTTCCTGGGTGGATATGTCCCTGAACTGGTCGACGTGGTGCTCTATCCAGCGGTTAGCCTCCGCGAGCGTCCAGTGCCAGTTAACCTTAGCCAGCTCTGTCGTGAAGTCTCTGGTTGTGACCGTTCGCCCGGTGCGCGGGTTGATTTTGACGGCTGAGCGGAAAGCCGCGTCGATTTCGTATCGTCTTGCCATGAATGATTAGCCTGATAATTGCTGTATGCATATACAGTATTATTGATCGGGAGGATTGATCAAGTGACTAAAGGACAGGTTTTGGTATGGCGTTGAGATGCGGGTGAATTTAGATGCGAGGAGTCCGTGCGTTGCGAAAGTGTCAGGCTGTTCTGCTTAAATCGGATGATGTAAATCGTGATCAGTCAGCACCTTGATGGATATGTAGATAGTGAGCCAAAACGGATACGACGGACTGAGATCTTCAGCCCAACCTGATCATTCATCCACCCTGAATAAATTCCCATTAAATATTGCATTATTTTTGAGTTAAAATATCTGCAACGGCTAGATCTTCGCGAAAGCATATGGGCGAAATTAATAAAAAAAACACTGACAGGATATTTTATGGATGATGCAGATTTGGCACAGGAGCGGCAAGAAGCACATTTGTCTGCTTCTCTGTCAGCACGTAAACCACGATTAGTAAGCCGCGATGGAAACTGTATCTGGTGCAAAGAAGAGCCAGTGGTAGCTGAGACAGCTTTCTGTTCTGCTGAATGTGACGAGGACTACCACAAATATAAACGCGAAATGAAGCAGCGGGCAGCGGGCGAGTAAGAGTTTCAAACTTTGCTTAGATGATAAAAGGGCCGCGGATATGCGGCCTTTTGCTTTAATGTTACAGCTATCGTAGCGAATTTCTTTATTTGAACAGCAGATCACGCTTGCTTAATCAAAAAAATAAAATTATTTCCAGCAAGAAATAATTGTCAAATTCACAGTTAGTCGCTACCTTTATATTGTATGACTCAGGAGCTGCACGTATCCACTCCAGTTGTCACATAATGAATTGGCATGAATTAACCCGCTCACCCTCACCGTGCGCGGGTTCTTTTTAACAGGACTACTTTTATTGCTGTTTACGTCAAGGCTGCTCGTTATCTATCGATGTCATATTCAGGCGAATATCGATCCATCTCTTTGCCGGTACATCAATCAGATTCCCTTTCGTCAGTACCATCTCCCCGCCATCACTCAGTTTGAATTTGCGATGACACGTGCGAAGGGTAACTACGTTTTCGCTTGGGTGGTTTTAAGCTCCTCCAGCTCTGTGCGTAACTCCCGCACAGCCAGCACTAAATCAGCAATAAGCGCATGCTCGTTAATTTCCCAGACCTCCCCCCCATCCGGATTAAGATTGTCGAGATTAGAAGTGGGTTTATTGGCATAGGTTTCATCCACGCTGTAGACCTGCTGCGCCATGAAACCACGACGTGGTCTTTTCGACTGATATTCCTGCACGTACGGTTCAACGTGCTTATAGTGGAAATCGTGAACTTCGAGTTGCGCAAGGCGTGAAAGCGCACCGGCTGGTGTAAGCCCGTCTTTTGTTTTGATGCGCTCGTCGGATGATGAGGCCAGCGCCAGTACACCACCGCCAGCGGGAAAAGAGTTGAGAATCTGGTTAGTATTATCCGAACCATTCCCTTTACGCCGGGTAACATACAAACCGCTCCCGTGGTGCTCAATCACAACAGTTCGGCCAATCATCGCTTCCGGCATATCGGTACAGATGAGAGTCAGGCCAGGGTAGCCTGCGGAAGAGTGATAAAAAGGGGCGGTCAGCCGTGATGCGAATGTTTTTAAGCCTTCAATGATCTGATCGCCTGTTCTACTTACGCCACCCAACGCCGTCAACGCTTCACTGGCATTTTTCCCGCCCGTCCCACCATCCTTAACCGCTACAACTCCATCTGTAAGAGGTGCCTTACCTTTCAGCTCTTCGTTGATTCCACCCCATGCAGGCCCGGAAAACGCACTGCCGTCAGGGAGATTTACGGTCACGTTTCCGGTACCGGTCAGTATTTGCTGCCAGTTCACTTTATCCAGATTCAGCCCGCGAATGGCCTTCGCTGTATCAGCAGCCACCTGCGCTGTAATCCCGACCAGGGTTGCGTTTGGTATTCCTGTCCAGGCCAGACCTGATGATGTCGGTCCGTCAAAATTGCGGATCAGCGTTACGGAAGTGTTTGAATTGACCGACTTGACGCCCAGCGTGTAGGTAACCTGCCCAATAATCACGACGATGAAATCATTGGCTTTAATCTCAGTGGTAAATGACGTTCCGGTGCCGGTTACAGTAGCGGTATTATTTCTTAAAGCGATAGTGCCTGCTGGCATAGTTTTCTCCGGGCAATAAAAAACCCGCCTTAAAGCGGATTGAGATTTAATTTAATCCAAGTGATTGTCTGTAATACTGGTCGTAGATTTCAGTTTCGATATAGATACAACCAGCCGTTGACTTGAAGGCTGGCGGGTTGGTTGTTCCTGCAGTACTGACGTTATAAGGAAGCTCTCTCAGCCCTCCTGAATATCCTGCATAACAGAAGAGCGCATACGTTACCTGCGGAGGGTTACTCCCCGGAATGCCGTACAGCTCCACCTTTGCAAAGCCACCAATCGCGGCGCAGGCTTTCCCTTTGATGTTATTATTCCGCGTGTAGTATTTCACTGTGAGCGGGAGGCAGTTGCCGGAATAAACCATCGTTTTATTACGGTAAATATAAATTCCGTAGTCCGGCGACCACGCAACAAAATCCGAAAAGACGTAAAAGCGACAATTAAGGTTATTATAACCGGTAGAGCCAGCGCTGCCGTGAAGCCTTATCGCTTTATATCCTCCCGAGTTTATTACCTGAAAAAGGCAGGAAACCAGATCGTAATTCTGCTTACAGAATATTACGCACTTACGCGACGCCGGGACGTTCGTCATAAACACCCTTCCGGGCGTGGCGGCGTGCGCGATGTCGCCGCTGTCGATAACCTGCGTCAGCACCAGGGGAGTAAAATCAGGTGAGGCAAAAAACTCCCCCGCATCATTCCTTATCTCTAACGTATATTCGGCCATCACGCCCCCGCATAAACGAGAATGGTATAGTTTGCCGATGCCGACCAGCTTACCGTTTTGCCTGAGACAGTCACGGTGGGCGGCGTGGCGTCGTTAGGTCCGGTCGTGTAGGTGACAGTTTTCAACGCTTTTCCTTCCGGTATGTCGTATGTTCTTGTTCCTGCACCTCCCGTAATAAAGTCCAGCATGTAATTTGCAGCCATAGAATTCAGCACGTCAAAAGACGTGCCGTTGATAAATATCTGTGCGCCGTAAGACATTATCTTTTTTTCCCTAAAACAACCGTGAGTTCATCTGCGTTGTAAACCGCCAGGCCGTCCTGATCCAGCTGGACATACCCGCTACTGCCTCCATTACCGAACATAGTCAGCAGGCCGTCTTTACTCAGGTTCCATCCAGTTTTGGCGCTGGCGCTGTAGTTATCGGACTGGATGTGACTGCCGATTTTCGCGTTAGTTATCGTCCCGTCCTTGATGATGGTGTCACGCATAAAAATCTGACCATTTTCCACCAGGAAAACAGAATAAGCGGTGCCGTTGATGGCGTTCATTATCGAGAACCGGTCAGCGAGGAAAAGAACCTGCGACTGCATTCCTGATGGTGTACTTTCAACGCCGATCCCCATCCCGGCAGCGTACTGCCGGCCATTGGCATCAACAGCAACTTTGATGTTGTACTGCGCCGACAGCTTGCCATCCGTGTCGGCCAGTGCAGTAGACGTCTGCTGAATGGCGGCGGTATTCTCACCCACGCTTGCCTGCACCTGCTCAAATTTCTGCGCATAGGCTCTGTCGTTGGTGGCGACCGTTTCTCTGACCTCAAGAATATCGGCCCTGTTTTTACCGCTGGCTTGCATCTGGTGTGTCACTGACGCATCTGAATCGAGCGCTAATTGCAGAAGCCCCTCAATATTGGTGTTAATGGGCGCGATAAGTTGCTTAAAGGCATCCGATTCTTTAATTTTCTCGTCGATATCTCCGATGATGTCATCTATGTCGGTGCTGGAATGCCCCATAATCCAGTCAGTGAAGCCACTTTCGTTACCGGTCTTGTCCACCAGCTGCGCCCGGTACCAGAAGGTGACCCCGGCCTTCAGCCCCATCTGCTGATATTTCCGCTGCGGATACGGTACGTCCGCCAGCAGCAGCGCTCCCGACCCTTCTGACGTTTCGGCGTACTGGATTTCGGTTTTCAGCGTGTCACCGGTACCCGCCGGAAAAGCCCACGTAAGCTGAACACCAAACACCAGCGGATCGGCCTTAAAGCCAACCGGCTTTGGTGGATTACCCACTTTGCCGGTCAGCGTTTTCTCTTCCGAGTATGCCCATCCCGATGAGATTTCGGCGGCGTTTATCGCTCTGACGCGCACCACATAGCGACCGGCGTAGATGCCGGACACCTCAAAGGAGGTGGTGGCGCTGCGCGGCACGCTGATCCAGTTGCCATCATTTCGCCGCCACTGCGCCTCGTAAGAAATGGCGCTGGCGGCGTCGTCCCACGCCGCACGCAGGGTCTGCACGTTGATGCCCTGGCTCACCACGTCAAAAGTACTGATTTGGATATTAGCCGGTGCGGACTGGTTCCCTGCAGGGACAACGCTTATCGGGCGCTGATCGATGATTGCGCCGGTGTCAATTCGGGCGTACTTATCCGGATCGTGATAAGCAGCTGTAATGGTGAACGTGTTGTCGTTGTTATCTGAAACGCTCACCACGCGGTATTGCTGCGCGTACAGCGTGTCTGACTCCACAATCCACACGCTTTCCACTTCCGGCGTTTCGCTGTATGCGGTGCTGACGGTGACAGCATTACCAGTGACGGACTGAATGGTGCGGCCCTGTGAGGCTCCTGAAGGCAGGTTAAGCTGCAGCCGGTCACCGGCAACAGCATCGGGCTTGCGGTCCAGGGTGATCACGCGGCCATTTACCGAACGAATTCGCCCGCCAGTTACCTTGCCGGACAACAGCTCATCGGCAACACCAATGATGTAGCCAGGCTGCGGGATCATGCCGTCGAGACCAACACCGAACGTTATCATGCGGTCTTTGTTATTGGTCAGGATGCCCCAGCGCCCCTTTCTGTTTGCTTCCGACTGACGGATGCAGCCGATAGCGGTCAACTCCAGCTGATTGAAGCCGTAGCGGGCTACCAGCTCCTGTTCAAATACCGGCTCCATCGCATCCGCATAAGCGTTATCCGGATCGGACCAGGAGACCAGCGCGGTGGTATAGCGCGTTTTCGCGGTGCTGCTGGAGTAGTTGAACAGACCGTCGATAACGTTGGCGCGGGTGTAGTTGTAATCCACGTCGCGCGGCATATCGGCCAGCGTAACAATCTGATTGCCGCCCCAGTAGGTCATGCCACGAAAGATGGCCGCAAAGTCACGCAGCACGGTATAGGCCTCGTTGCGGCTCTGTACGTACACGTCGCACTTATAACGCGGCTCGGTCCCGCTGCCGCCCTTACCGTCCGGCACCAGCTGGTCGCAGTACTGCGCAACCCGATACAGCTCCCACTTATCGATATTCGCGGCGGTCAGCCGGTTGCCCAATCCAAAGCGTTCAGTAAGCACAAGGTCATAGAAAACCCATGCCGGGTTATCCGTCCACGCCCATTTAAATACGCCTGACCATGTGCCGGAATATGACCGGGTTATCGGGTCATAATTATCCGGCACCCGGATCACCCGCCCCTTTGGTTCACAGGCGATCTGCGGGATAGAGCCATTAAATTGACTGGAATCGAACTCGATATACAGCAAAGCGGTATTGGGGTAACGCAGCTTGGCGTCGATAACCTCCGTATAGCTCTGGATCGTCATCGTATCGCCAATCTTCGCGCTGTTGGCATCTGCGGTCAGCTTACGAACGCGGATTGTCCAGGAGGTCCCGGCCTGCGGCAGATTGATACGGTGGCTGCGCTCATAGCCCGAGGTGGTTTTGCCGGTCACAGCGGTATCCAGCACCGTTTTAAATGCGCCGCCGTCGGTTTGCAGTTCGATAGCGTACTTTACCGAGTTGCCCACCAGGTCACCGTTATCTTCCTGCCTGAACAGCGAAGGCCATTTCAGACGCACGCGCACCGCTGACAACTGCGTGTTGGTGTAGGTGTGCGCCCAGGCGGTCGCGCTATGTAATTCGGTACCCACATTGATTTCATTTTCAGTGCCTGGCAGACCCTGAATATAACTCTGCGCCTGGTTACCCGGTCGGAACTCCCAGTAAACGCCGCTGATATTGCTCGAACCGTCTGCGTTCTCAACCGGTGTGCCATCGACGAAAATAGTCTGGCCGGTCAGCCCACCACCGAACTCTCCCTCACCCAGTGCGAAGAGCAGCTTTGCTTTAGCGACCGACTGTAGATCATCCGGTTGCTCGACTGGCGTGCGGGCCTCTGAGCTGCCCCCTTTACGGCCCTTAATTGCGGTTGCTGTTGCCATATTGCGTCCATAAAAAAGGCCACCCGAAGGTGACCTTTGAAAAGATAGGATTCTATTTATTGCTGATCTTCAACGTAAATGCCCGCTGAAATGATTGCCCCGCCGATACGACGCTTACCGTAAAGCAGCGGTACCGGATAACCCTGCGCTGCGGTATTTGTCACGCCCCCGAACGCATAGGATGCCTGATTATCTGCATCTTGTTTGCTGGCGAGGCCAGGTGATTGTGGGGATAGCATCTGGATAACCCCACCAGCCATAAGAGCAATTCCGGGTGCGACCAATGCCATGCTTGCACCTGCAGTGAAGCCAGACAGGGCATAACCAGCAACAACTAAGACGGCACCAAGGATGGTCTGTAATAGACCGGCTTTTTTGCTGCCAATTACTACCGGGACAATACGAATCACATCTTCAGTTACAGGAAAACCTAAATCATTCTCCGCAATATTTTTCTTCCCTCTAAATACTGCATACGTCAGACCTCGGCGCTTACTAGTAATCATGAACTTCTCGAATCCATCAACCGTAGCGGAAAGGGCTCTCGCTGCCTCCTGCACAGTACTAATTAAACGATGGTGAGTTTTCCCAAATGTTTTGCCCAGCACTCCGCCAAGTTCTATTTGTGTCATTTTTTCTTGCATGTTTATCCCATAAAAAAAGCCGCTTTCGCGGCCTTATTTAAATCGTTGATGGTCTTAAATCTAAACCAGAACTCGTATCACCTGTAATTCGAAATTTTTGTATTTCATTTGCTTTAATATCGGTAGCATTCTCTTTAATTGGCTGACCTATCTGATATGCACAAAGTCCCTTACCATCCTTGTCGCCTGTAATGGCAAGGATATGCCTTCCCTCTACGACTTTTACAGACACGCTCTCCCCGGTATCAACTCTGGCAACTGATTTACCATCAATCAAAACCGAAACGAAACATCCGCCACCAGCAAACCATCCTTTATCTCGCGTAATAATTAGCGTCGAAGGCCCCTGAGAGGTAATCAATATACGCTCTGGTGGAACTGGTTTAGCCGTATTACTCGGAATAGGAGTCGTCGAACACCCACCCAACACCAACGCAGACAAAAGTATAATCTTTTTCATCATTCATCCCTTACTTCACAAGTGCTCAAATGATAGCAGGGACATAAACCAAGACAACTAAAGCATATCCTTGTGCCTCACGACTTTTACAGTTCGTTCCCGCCAGTAACCGCCATATGGCACACGCTGGCTCAACATGCCGTACATGTGGTGCAGCAGCATGTTATCGGCCAGCAGCACGCCAGCATGATTCGCAACAGGTGCCTGTACCTGCATAATCACCAAATCGCCCGGCTGCGGCTCTCCACTGAACTCGCGAAAACCGCACTCATACCAGTTATCCAGATAGCGGTTTTCTGCGCCGCTCTCCCACCACGGATAGTCGACCCGGTAATCTGTCAGCTCTATGCCGTGCTGCTGCCTGAAATAGCTCATCACCAGCCCCCAGCAGTCCGTATGTCCCAGCACGAATGGCCGCTCGAGTAACGGCAGTTCCCCGCGCGGCATGATGGTACGTAAATCCCCCTCCGGCCAACTGACGATATGCCAGGGCAATTCGGTCGCATCGCATTGCGCCTTGTCCAGATCGCTCGGCTGCGTTGTTGCGCCTGGGTGGCTGTGGACTACGGCTGTCACCGTTCCCCAGTCCTCCGCGTCAGCATAGCCCTGCGGATCGAGATGGAAATGCTCGGTCGGCTCAGCGGCCAGATTGCGGCATGGGAAATAACGCTCTACCCGGCTCTTTTGCGCCACCACGCCGCAGCACTCCAGCGGATAGCACAACTCCGCATGAGCCATAATGGCCTTAATCGTTTTATCACGCATGATTAGCTCTTGATCAGGGAGGTGCCGGGAAACCCGCCAAACGGCAACTCGTCGTTGTCGCCAAAGCGAAGTTTGCAGGCCGATAATGTGCCGTTGCAGACATCCTGTGAAGGGTCACTGACTGGATTGTTGTTTTTGTCGAAGTATCGGGTACCGGCATAGTCGCAACCATCGCCGGTGCGGTACTTTCCGCGAATGCACCACGTGCACAGGGAATGCAGCTGGCGCGTGGGGATCATCAGCCCCTGCAAATCCATCGGGCTGGTAAGCGTAAACTCGACCGCCTGGTTAGTCTCCAGGCTTTTCGAGTCGATATAAAATACCTGCAGCTTTTCCTGCACCGGGTCGGCGGTGCTGTTGCCCTCCGCAAAGTTTCTCGCATCCAGATATTGCGCCAGCGTGTCATGAATAGTGACGGTTGCCTGCAGCATATCGTCGTATACCAGACACATTGCGGTGATTGAACTGTCCAGATTGGCAACGGTGAGTTTTGGCTGCGCACTGCTGCCGGTTGTTGAAGCTTCTATCCCCTCAATATTAACCGGCCAAGGCCCGTACTCCTTCCCTTGCCACCAGAGAGACTTTGCGGGCAACTTACTTTCATCTCCACCGGCGGCGATAATTTCCGCTTCAGTATGAGGAAGGTTATAATTATGAAAGCGAAGAATATCCGCACCAAACTTACTGCCATCAACTTCAAAAAGCCTGATTTTATTACCCGGCTCAAGTTTCTGAATATCGCTGTTAATCATGGTCTGAAAGCCTGAATAAATGTTGCATCAAGAGAATACTTTCCCGCACCGAGCGCCACGGGCTTATATTCCTCGCAGCGCCAAAGCCCCAGCGGATAAAGCGGCGGTTTCCATTGGAATGCCCTGGTGCCACCCATGCGGTCAAGAAACTCCCTGATGGCCTGAATATATGCCTCGTCACCCACGAAATTAAGTGTCCATTCCTGTGACCGGGTATTTAATCCATCTCCGGCAACCTGCGCATAACCGTCGCCGAACTGAGCTTTACGAACGCGGTGTTTAACGTCCGCTTCAGCATCTGTTCTCGGGCACCAAATGAATGTTTCTAATGCCATTGATTACCTGCCTTTATTAGCATTCCAGATATCTCCTCCGGGCTGTAAATCCCTCATCAGGTTTTTCTTGTATCGCTGATCCACGAATGACCCAATTTCCGAGCCAAATTGCTCCCAGCCAGAAGATGACTGAGCAGAGGATTTGCCGTTGCTGTCTATGGTGATGTAAACCTGCGGCGCTCCCCCACCCGAGGCCGTATTTACCCCGGAAGAAAACGCACCAATTCCCGCAGCGCCAGCCACGATGCCACCGTTCGCATACCCCCGCATCATGCTGTAGAGGTTCGAAACGCCGATACGATCCGTGGCCTCTTTGGTAAAAACGAACTCACCCTTGTGCACGACGCCGGCAGGCTCATATTTCCCACCGCTGCCTGTAAAACCACCGCCATCGTATCCAGAGTAACTGGTGGGCAATCCCATTGCGCCACTTCCCGCAGCTGCGCCTGACGCACCTGCCGCCGCTCCGCCCACGCTGCTGACAATCGAGCCGAAGAGTCCTCCCCATGACGAGCCGCCGCCCATCGCATTGACAACCGCCATTTGCAGGGCGACTTTGGAGATCATCTGAAGAACGGAGACGCTCCAGCTTTTCCAGTCGGCCTGACTGCCAACTAACATTGCAGAGACGTTATCCAGCGCACTGTCCATAGTGGAGGTGATACCCTGAGAAACGCTTCCGGCGATGTTGCCGGTGCTCTCCAGCCAGTTCTGATAACCACGGGAAACCCCGTTAAGCCAGCTTGATTCCGATGCTGCGATTGCCTGATACTTTTTATCCAGGGCATTCAGCGCGGCGATTCTGGCGGCCATCGCTTCCGCGCCTTTGTCCGTTTTATCGAAAACCCGCTCAACCTGTTGCTGTTCGCTAAAACGATCACGCTGCCGGTCACCCATACCGGCGGTGCCGGTAGTAAGCGCAGCGTCGTCCTGATATTTTCGCGTTGCTTCACGCAGGTCCTTCAGCGCATCGGCCATTTCACGCTGCTTGCGTACCGCTTCATCAGCCTTTTGCGTCCAGCGCGCCAGATCGGTTGATGATGCCTGAATAGCCTTGCGCTGTTCCTCAGTCCACTTGGTTCCGTTCTCATGAGACGCGGCATAGAGATCGGCTGCTTTCTCACCCTGCGTTGCGCGGACTTTCTGCACTTCCGTAGCCACACTCAGATCGGCAATTTTACGTGCGTACTGTTCGGCAACCTGAGCGGCAGATCGCTGCTCTTTCGCCTGATCGCTCAGCGCCTTATTGCCTGACTTCAGCGATTCAGAGAGCTTTTCCTGCTTCTGCCACGCTTCAACCGTATTGCTGATGAACTTCTGTCGCGCTTCAGCATATTCAGGCGTGCTGGTCAGCCCGGCATCATCAGCGGAGTATTCAGCCTGCTTCCGGATGCGTTCGATGCCAGAAAGTCCCGCTATCACGTTATCCCGCTCGGACCTCTGCAAAAGAGAGGTTTGCTTTGTATCAAGCTGTGCGGCAGGAATGCGCATTGGCACGTTCTGAAGGCCGCTTCGGGTCTGCAACAATTGATTACCCAGCGACATAAGCCTGTTAAATTCAGTGTGCTGTCCATTCATCATCAGCAACGACTGATAGGCTGCATTCTGCCCGGCGGCCTGCTCACGGATAAGGGTCACGCGGCGATGTTCAAGAGCTTCCAGAACCACCTGAATGCTCTGTGATTTCTCCTGCATCTGATTAAGCCTTTCCTGCTCAACCAGTAAATCTGACGTTGCCTGTTCAAGCCCGGCGGAAACACTTTCAAGGCTGGTAAGGTGATTAATGAGGAAGCCGCCAACCGACGGACCGGGGCTGGCAATAATCTGCTGATAACCTTTAATCTCGGTTTTCAGCTTATTCACCTTTTCGGCCTGTTCAGCGACCAGTCGGGTTTGTTCACTCAGTGCGCTCCGGGTCAGCCCCTGATTATCAGAGACCTCCGTCAGCACCATTTTCGGCGCGGCGTTTTTAACTTCTTCCAGCGTATTGATGTACGCCCGTGCAGATTCTCTCGCCTGCTCCTGACGCTGATGCATAGTGAACCAGGCACCGGCACCGAGCATGACCAGCCCAGGAATGCCGCCCACCAGCCCGAGTACGCTGTTCGTCAGCCTTGAGCCAAGCGAGGTCATCGTGTTGAGCCTTTCCTGCGCGGCTGAGCGGGCGTTGACGTTACGGGTCAGCGCAGCCTGTGCAGCGGCAAGACGCCTTTCAGCTGCCTCCTGCCCTGTTGTGGCACGCGCCGCAACCAGCGCCTGCTGTGCGCGATACACTGCAGCGCGGGCGCGGGCGGTTGATATCTGGGTACCGCGGATTTGCGCCTGCGTCAGCGCAACCTCACTTTTGTAAGCGGTAACGATCCCCACCGAAGCCGACACGGCACCGGAAGCCATGCCCCCGAAAAATCGTGCGGCACCCACGGCAACCAGCGCTCCCGTCACTGTTGCCACCGAATCGATATTTTTCGCCACCCCTTCAAGCACGCCGGACAGCGTTGCTGTCGCGCCTGACGTTTTATTTGTTTCACCAACCCACTGCAGAAAGGCGTTCTCAACTTTGGTGACCGATCCTGAAACAGAGTCGGGCAACGATGAAAACTCACCACGCAGCTTTTCTAACTGGCTGGTCAGGGCTGGCACCACTTTATCGATAGTCAACTGGCCCTGATCGGCCATCGCTTTCAAGTCTTTACGGGCAACGCCCATGCCCGCAGCCAGCGCACGGATAACGCGATCACCCGCTTCGTTGACGGCGTTAAATTCCTCACCGCGTAATACACCCTGCGCCAGCGCCTGGCTGAACTGAGTGATTACCGAGCTGCTTTCCTGAGCGCTGGCACCTGAGAGTTTCAGGCCGGTTGAAACGGCCTCTGTCACTCTCAGCACCTCCTGTGCGCTGTAGCCGAATTCACGCATTGATGCGGCGGAGCGGGCAAACAGGTCGGCATTGTCACCAAACGTTGTGCCGGTTCGCTGGCTGATGTCCATCAGCGATTTCTGTACGGTCGCAAACTCACTGGTGGACTGCGACGCCAGCTTTAGTCGCGCATTAACAGCATTCCAGCTATCTGCCAGCCCGATAAGGTGACCGGTCGCAAATGCGCCCGCAAAAACGCCCGTCATCTCCAGAGCGGTTTCACGGGTAGTCACCAGCTGCTCATTCAGCTCCTGAATGGCCCTCTGGCTTTCCCGCGCAGCGGCAGCAGCCCTCCGCCCGCCCTGCTCCATCGTGCGGTAATAATCGGCCCCCATCCTTGAAGCACGCGCGATTTCAGTCTGGAATGAAGTTGAATTGGCAGAGATTTTGATAATAAGTTCGCGCAGCGTAGCCATAAGTAATCCTGTTTAAAGTCCGCTAACCGGCCATCGCCGCGAAGAATTCTTCCAGCCCGTCGCCTCGATCTGCAACCTCTGACTGACCCCACTGGATCAGCATTTCGTCGAGCTTAACTTTCGCCCCCTGCGAATTGAATATCGCCGTGGCTATCTGAGCCGCCTGAATGTCTCCGCGCCGGTCACTCAGGGGATTCACAGCGTCGTATTCAATCCACATGCGAAGCTCACTGGCGGTCAGCGTGGTTTTCAGCTCATGCAGGGTGCGGTTTAGTCTTAACGCGAGGGTCATCAGAAAGAAGGTGCCAGGCTCTTTTACTTTTTTTCAGCTTCAGCCTGTGAGGTGCTGAGATCGAGAGCCTGTTTAAGCAGGCGTGCATGTACCGGCCCATAAATGTTTTCCACCAGCGGTTTATCGTCTGCGGTGAATACCGGCATATCTGCCTCATCCAGCAGGACGTCAATAAACAGCACCACATCCGCGCTTTTATTACGCCTGGCGAGCTGCGCAGCCGTCAGCGCCTCTGTCTCGTCCTCCTGAGTTTCGGGGTTTTCCGGAGACATAATTTGCTGCCATTCAATCCACCCCTGCCCCGAAGGCTCACGCAGTTTTACCTTTGCATTTTCCCATTCAGGCACGGACACGATCTTGCTGCGAAATCCCGACATCGGAGCCAGCGCCAAATCGCGCAGTGAAGCAGTCGATACAGTTTTTGCCATTTTTTTACTCTCATCCATCATCAAAGAAAGCGGCTTTCGCCGCTGTTATTAACCTGCAGCAGGTGCCGGTACAATCGGGACAGGCTTACCTTTTACGCGAAGAGTGAAAGAGGCGGTTACCACTCCTGCGGTACCCGCTCCCCAGCTGTTCTGACGAACTTCAGCCAGAAACGCATAGCCATTACCTGACGGGAAGATCACCTGAAAGGCGTGCTGCGCATCACTGTCGTAAGCGGTGCGCAATGTGTCCTGGCCCTCATCGACAGCCCAGTTTCCTGAAATGGTCATCTCACCCGGCGCCGCCAGGCCGTTTGTCATTTCCTGCTCGGTTGAACAGAGCGTGGTTGTTTCAATGTCCGACTTCTGGCCGCCGGTATAACTGATTTCCTTCGTCGAGCATTTGATACTTTGCCAGGTCGCACCGGAAGGATTTGCCTGTGTTGCCGGGTCTGCAGAAACGTTAATCTGCGTTCCCTGCGTTTTTTCATACTTTGAGGACATGGGTATCTCCAGATAGTAAAAAACCGCCCGCAGGCGGCTGATTCAGGGTTTAAGTCCAGAGCTGAACTTCAAGCGTTGCGCGGTAAAGCGACGTGTCAGGCTCATAGTCATTTATTTCATTGAGAGAAACGGGATCAAGCTGGCTTAGCGCAGCCTGCACCTGTGCGCGGATGGACCGCGCTTCATCGGTGGATTTAGCCCATACGTCAACTTGCAGCGTGGTAGCCTTCTCCGCACTTCCGCACAATACATCCGCCGTATTTGCCGAAGGGAGCAGGAAAACTACCCAGGGTGCGGCAGTTCCTGTCGGTGCCACATAAGGAAAAACATTCCCGCCCGCCAGCCCGGCGATCAGCGAGTAGATATCGGCCTCGGTCATTTTCCCAGCACTCCGTCAATGGCCCGGTTCAGCTCATCAAAAGCAGCTTTGGCCGCCTCTTCCTGCTTTCTGTCATACGCAGGACGCACAAAAGGATGCGCAGCCATTTTTGACGTTCCCTCCTCAACATAGCGCCAGTAAAAGGCGTTGTTAGGCGATGATGCTTTCGTTTTGTTGTCGCTGTTACCCGTATCAGGATTTGTTCCGCGAATATGCACGCCCGCCACCGCATCACCGGGTGCCCCTTTACCAAACAGCACAACAATGTTTCTTTTGAGCTTGCCGGTTCTTTCAGGAGCCGCGTCCACGACCTCCTGCCTGATAAGGTCGGCACCGGCCCTGACCGAACGCCGGAGCACCTGGCGGGTCTCAGCTTTACTGAGCAGTTCCAGTTCCCTGGCTATTTCGTTAAGCCCAGAAAAATCAAGGTTTGAGCCGATCACTGTTTCACCCCCTCTTCACACAACAGTTCCAGGCGGGTGCCGTTCTCAGCGGAAATAACAGATTTAATGTCGTAGACTTCCCCCTTACCTGTCGGCGGGTTATGGACTACACGCCATCCGCTGGTGATTCTTTCGGACAGATTGTTACGTATCCAAATTCGTGAGGTCGTCCCGGCGACTTCTGCACCAGAATTCATCAGCTCACGCCCGGAAACGTCTGCTATTGATGCTCTCACGCTTTTTATATCGGTCCACCCTGTTGCAGGCTGTCCGGACGGCAACCGCCCTGCTGCGCGCCTCTGGAGCATCACCCGATAACGCATTGGTCCTGCTCTCATACGCCATAAATCCTGTAAGGCTGAAGGAAGGCTTCAACAGCAAAGTCAAGATTAGCCACGCTGACCCCGGTCACCACCGCCTCGCGATTTGCATACCAGTGTGCGATCAGCATCAGCATGGCGGTTTCAACATCCTCGCCATATAGCAGCGCGTCTGAGTCAGCCATATAAACCGGATCGTCTGCATTTTCATAAAGCGTGCGGCGCGTATAGTTTTCCACATAACGCACCGCCGCTTTAATACGAGCCGCTAGCCAGGCGTCATCCTCCGTGAAATCCTGCTCGATGTTGCAGTGATGCTTAACCTGATCAACGGTCAGCATAAAAAAACCTCTTATTTGGTTTTGCCTTTCGACCTGGAATCAGCGGTGTCGCCGGTCACTTTTTTACTGTCCGGCGCTTCCGCATACCCTCGCTGGATCAGTTCACGTCCATGCTGTTCGGGAGTTTCAAAATCGCTGCCCTCGGTCAGCACATTACCTTGGTAATAAATAGGCTTAATGGATCGCAGTTTCATGAATCTTTCCTGTAAAAAAACGGCCCGCAGGCCGCAGTTGTTAATTGGGGTTATTGGCCGCCAGCGGCTGGCGCAGTGAATGAGCCATAGATAAACGCTTCAGGGCGTTTAACCGCCAGTGCCAGACGCTCTTCGCAACGAATGGAGATCATGTTTTTCTCAAAGTCGTCAGCGTTCTCGGTGGAGATCACCACGTTGGCGTCCTCGCGGTCAAACAGCTGCGCGGCGGCGTTGAATGCCCCGGTCAGGAACTTGCCCTGGAACGCGGCAGCTTCAGTTGCCACCACCGGCAGCCCCCACAGCGTCGGACCTGCAAGTGCGGAAGGATTAGCCAGAATGTAACGACCCAGGCTGTCTTTGGTCAGTTCAATCTTCGCCCAGTCAATAAAGTGCAGTACGTGGCCGGATGCCGGGAAACGAGCCAGCTGAGCCTGCAGCATAGCCAGACGCAGATCGTCAATTCCACTCTGTTGTTCAACAGAGAATGCAGCCGCGAATGCTGATGCCTGTGGAACAATGCCGTGAAGATGAACGCCGGTACCGTCACCAAACAGAATTTCCTGCTCTTCGACATATTTCAGCCCAAACCGCATTTCGGCATCAATAGTCGACTGCAGCTGCGAAAAGTCATCCAGAATCTGTTTTGAAGCTTTAAACATGTGGGCGACGGTCGACACACCGGTGATTTTTGGCGTGAACTCGATTTCACTGTATGGCTTGGTAGTCCCTTCAGGAACCACAGCCGCGTTATTAGTAAAGCCCGTCTGCTGCACCCAGAAAATAGCCGGGGATTTGGTGCGTCCCGGCGCGATCAGGTCACGAATAAACAGGCGCTGTTTCGGTGCAGTATCAATGCCCGGCAGGCGCTGTGGTTCAACCACTCCGTCAGGAACGCCACCAGACAGAAGGGCAGCGTTGACCGGTACACTGATGCGCTTGCCACCGTCAACGCTGGCGGCAAAGGCTTTCAGCGCTTCGTTGCTGATAACCACCTGACCCAGCGTTTCAACAGTTTTAGCAGCATTGTTGAGCGGCATCTGGGCAACGTGCTGTTCAAGGTTGCCAAGTCCGGCCTTGAGTGTTTTTTCCGCTTCCCGCATGGCGTTTAATTCGGATGCCATTTTATCAACAGCAGCTTTCGTTTCCTCGGAAAGTGAGCCTGACTTTTTCGCTTCTTTCAGGGCTTCTTCTGCTTTCGCGCTGAATTTGCTGTTAGCATCTTCAATGCTGGCGGTGACTTTCTTCAGGATTTCGTTTACTTCAGACATGGGTATTCCTTATTTGCCGAACGCGGCCAGCGCGTTTTCAAGAGTTTGTAAGTTTTCTGGATTTATTTCTTCGGTAGCGCCCGGCTTACCTTCAGGGGCGGCAGCAGCGCCTGGCTTACTGCCTGATAAAGCTTTCAATAATTTCCGCCGTTCTGAGCGCGGCGTATCGGTTTTCGCCAGCAGCGCATCGAGCTTGCGCAAAGCTGCTGCAGGGCTGTCGTCATCGTCAGAGATTTCATCAGCGGACAAGAGGCGGTCAGCGAAGCCTTTATTAACCGCATCGCTGCCGCCGATATAGGTCTCGCCATCCATCATGCTGCCGATATCCTCAATACTCAGGCCACTGCGTGCGGCGTAGATATCAGCCATTGCTTTATCAAAAGGCTCCATATCCGCAGCGATTTGCCCGAGGTCGTGACGGTTGCCCATCGCGTATACCCAGCAGTTATGAATCATCAGGAACGCGCCGCGCCCGATCTGAACCTCATCACCGGCCATAGCGATAATTGACGCGGCTGATGCGGCGAGGCCCATCACTTTGACGGTCACCTTGCCTTCGTACTCACGAAGCAGGTTGTAAATCGCCAGACCTTCAAACATATCGCCGCCTGGTGAGTTGATGTTTACCGTCACGTCAGCGCCGCCGATTGAACGCAGCGCCCCGGCAATCCGGCTGGCGGTCACGCCGTCACCCCAATAATCCGCGCCAATTACATCAAATACTGAGATGCTGTTTTCATCGGGCTTCGCGGCTTTAATGCCCCCGTTCCAGCGCTCCATTGCTGCCGATGGCAGGTCCCGTTTTGAGAGCGCAGAAGGCCGCCCTGCCGGAGCTGCCGGAAGGCTTTTCAGTGTCATGGGAATAGCTCCTAAGCCGCTTTTTTTAGCGGTGAGTTTTCGAAGGAAAGATCGGGGAAAAGCTGGTTGTGTAAATCCATCAGGGCTTTTGCTCTGGTTGCCTTGTTATTTTCTCTCAAGTCTTCCAGCGCTGTTAGATTCAACTGTACTGTATAAATTTCACCACCCGGAATCGGCGGCAAGTTCTCCAGCCTGCGGACATCATTGCGGCTCATCCAGCCGTTCTGCAGCGCGGTAGTGTAATATGCTGCACGGCCAGCGCTGTCGGCACGAAGCAGACCTTCAACAGAGAATTCAGCAAAGTAATCCTCATCGTTACCCAGCAGACAGCGGGCAATCTCCTGCTCAATATTCACCAGCAGCGGGCGCAGAGTATTGGTAAGGAACAGCAGGTTCACTCCCTCAAGGCTGGATGCCCAGCTACTCTGCTTGGTCATATGTCCCACCATGAATGGCGGAACTCTGAACCACCGACAAATTTCCTCAATGCTGAAAGAGCGACTTTCCAGCATCTGTGCGTCTTCAGGATTCATCGTTACGCCCTGGTATGTCATATCCCCTTCAAGAACCATGACCTTACCGGCATTCTTTGAACCAACAAAGGTCGATAAATTATTCTTCAGACGCGCCCGCTGCTCAGGGTTAATATCGCTCTTGGTACTGATAAAGCCTGAATTCTGAATGCCGTTCTCAAATATTTTGGCGGCTGACTCTTCAACCGACATCGCCGATCCGATCACGTCCCGGCCAGTCATCATGGGCATCATGCCGCAGACGCCATCAAGGCCGAATCCGCGAATGTGCATCATGTTTTTCAACGGTATAACGCGCTTACCATTTTTGTCGGTATAGGTGTACTGGAGTTGCCCGTTATCAAGCCGCTTCACAACCATGTTCTGCGGCAATAGTGGTGTTAGTCCAACAAGCTTCTGCCCTATCATCAGTTTTTCGATGAAGGCATTCCCCCGCAAGCAAATGCTGGCCACCAGCATCAGCATGAATCTGGATGGTGTCATCTCTCCGTTAGGCTGCTTACAGAGTACTTGATAAGCTGGATGTTCTGTTGCCAGCCCCCGGGAACCATCCTTTTCCCTTTTATAAACCTTCATCGGCAGTGTGGATACCGACTCGCTTAACAATCGGACGCAGGCCCATACTGCAGAAAGTTTGATTGCCTTATCAACGGTCACCGTCTTTCCGCTGCTACTGGTTCCAATCCACTCCTGCCAGAAGTCTCCATTCGTAAGGCTGATTGGGACGCCCAGCCAGTCTAAAATGGCGCTTTTAACGCGCCCCGGTTTCTTTTTTGATTTCATCAGATACCTGCAATTATCGGATCTTCGAAGAAGTCGGTTAAGTCCTGCTTATCATCACCGCCATTTACCAGCAGGCGGCTTTTCGCGGTAAACAGCGCCACCGGACCATCGATTTTGTTTTCTGGCGTGGATTTGTTCGGGAAAATATTGTCATTTTTGTCTGGCTTCACGGTCACATTTGACATCATCCAGTTCATAACCGGATTACCATCATGGTGAATCTTTGCGCCATACACTTCAGCCTGTACTGACTTCATAGACTCCGAGAGGTTTTTCACCGTCTGGGCAACCTCGACCAGCGGAAGCCCTTCCTCTGCCAGCGCCAGGCTGAACTGGGTTGCGCTCCATGGGTCAAAGGCTATTTCTTTCAGACTTTCACCTTTCACCCAGGCTTCCACCTCTGCCTTGATGTAGCCGTGATCAATAACATCACCATCTGTCAGCTCAAGACAGCCCGCATCTGCCCACTTCCGGTAAAGCTCAGAAATATGTTTGGGTGCCGTCTCCAGGCGACCTTCGGGTATCCAGAATTTAGACTTCGTGTGCGTATGGCCGTTGGGGGCCAGCCACGTTTTCACAGCTGCACAAATGTCTATTTTGTTGGCAAGGTCGATACCAACCCATAACGGCCATTTGACCAACTCATCATCTGATGCGATGTCATTGCACTTGTCCCACCGGTCCATATCCATCCAGGCACTTTCGGCTGTGACCCAGATATTGAGATGCTTGGTGAAAAAGTTCGGGCGAGCAGCCACTTGCTCTTTGGCCTTTTTCGCCAGGCGGCGCATATCGTCCCATCGCTTACAGATGCCGAGTCCGGGATTCGCTTTCGGCCAGTTGGCCTCATCGAAAGGATCGTCGCCTTCATCCAGCGTGTAGATAAGGGCAAAATAGGTATCGTCCTCCACCACGCCGCGCAGCACCTTGATGGCGTAGTCGCGCTGCTCGAAGCAAATACCCTCTTTATTAGTTCCGGCGGTGGTGATGGCGAACAACAACGACTGAAGACGCGCACCTGTGGCCGTCTCCAGAACGTCCCACACGTCACGGGTACGATGTGCGTGTAGCTCATCGACAATTCCGCAGTGAATGTTCAGCCCGTCAAGATTATTTGCGTCGCTGGACAGCGGCTCAAACTTGGATGCGCTGCGCTCCTGATGAATGTTCAGCTTGACGTGACCAAATAAGCGCCCCAGCGTACGGGGGGCTTTCTTGATCATATTTTTGGCGTCGTCGAAAACAATACGCGCCTGATCTCGGGTGGTTGCAGCTGAATAAACCTCTGCGCCACCTTCCCCATCGGCACCGGTCATATACAGACCGATACCGGAAGAAAGCGTCGACTTGGCATTTTTACGCGCTACTTCGTCATAAGCAGTGCGGAACCGGCGCACCATTACCGTGTCGCCATCCTCGTCAAGAACCTGCTTACCGGTCATCTCATCGATTAGTGGAACGACAAAGCCGAAAATGTTTATCAATATGAACACGTGCCACGCCATCAGCGTGATGGGCTTGCCTGCCAGGGCACCTTTTACGTGAGGCACAAAGTTATAAAAATCGAGGATGTGCTGGGCGCTGTCCTCATTGAAGTAGACGCCGCGCTCCGGCCCGTGCTCTAAATCATTAAGGAATCGCTGACACGCCAGGCGTACCAGTTCGCCAGCAACAATCTCGCCAGACAGCACGCGCTCTGCGTACTGAATACCTTCCGAAACCGTTGCCATTCATCATTTGCGCTTTTTCAAAAATTCTTCGAGTGGATCAACTTCCCCTTGCCCTTCTCCGCTGACTTTGCTGCGGGCGGCTGGAGTCATACCGAATTCGGACATCATTGCCCTCAAACGTTTCCAGGCATCGGACATCATCGCAACCTGCGGATGTGCTTTTACTAAAGTCTCCCCTGCCATGTTTGTTACGTTGTAAGTCTCGCCAACCTGATCGATCACATCTCGGTGTTTACGCCATTCAACGTAAGCGCCGATAAGAAGTTCGAGCGCCATACCATCAAGCCTGGTAATCACGTTGGAGCAGTTCAACTCCTCGCCAATGCGCTTGAACCAATACTTCTCTTGTTTATTAAAGTGCTTCGGAATAGGGGGTACCCCTGAAGGGGGTTTTGGCTCTGACTTGTTGAGAGCGCGTTTGGATGGGTTCCCCTTAACCAAACGCAGAGCTGTCGGGGTTCTCGGCGGTCCGGACATAATCGAAAACTCCTATTAATCGCTGTTAGGGATACCCATAAAAAAGTTTTCTAACCTGCGGCGGTGCGACAAAAAGTTAGGCGGCGGTCCTTTGGGGGCAAAGCCCTGAACTTTTGACCCGCCCTCCCGCACAAATGAGAATAACTATCACATGAGTGAGCGTTGCTATTAATTCTCATTTACCTGCATTCCCGCGCATATCAGCCCAATGGCGAGTACTCCTTCACCTTCAGGATACTCTGCCAGAACGTCACGAATTTTTGTTCTGCCGCTTTATATTTCACCAATTGCCCTTCAGATAATGATGCGGTCAGCCCTTTGAACATCAACAGGGTTTGTACTTCTGTTGTCATTTAATTCTCTCCTTGGCTGTCTTGGCCTTGTGGCAAGCCCAGCACAACGATTGCAGATTGTTGTCGTCGTCTGTGCCGCCATGTGCTTTGGGGATAATGTGGTCAACCGTGGATGCCGGTACTGGCTTACCCTGCTTCATATGGTTCTGACAGAGGTGCTTATCGCGCTGGAGAATCCGGGCGCGGAGGATATCCCATTTGCTGCCGTATCCACGCTGATGTCGGTTCTGTCCTCGCTGGTGCTGAGTCCAGCCTTCGTACCGGTGGTCATCACAGTAACCGGAGCGGTCTGTCGTGGTCTTTCCGCAGCCATGCTTGCGGCAGGCCCGGGGGATTGCGGCTGGCATTACTTCCACATGCTGCGATGAAGCAGCCCGCCTGGCAGTAATTCTTTTTTGATTTGCTTAGTGACCCGCTCAGAAATGATTGACTCTAACCCTTCCTCAATACCATTGGCTTTAAGTGTTGATTGCCTGACACTGGCACGCCAGCCATCTGAGCAATGCTTCGCTATCAGGCCACCTTTGAGGTTCAGAGATTCAATCGGTAATGCATCGCGCTTATCGATAACAGATATCAGCTCATCCACCAGCGCTGACAAGAGTTCAGTAGCGTCGCCAGTGAGATACTTAGAAACGACTCCATGAATCTTATCGTTGATTGTCATTTCTGTTGAAGACTTACAATTAATCACTGCCGTATCTGACCGCCTGTCAATCACCAAAAGTTGGTCAGGGATTGATTTGTCACCAGTACAACCAAATTTAAATGTCATACAGCCATTTGTATTGTAACGAGCCATCCCGGCATTACACGTCAGATCGTTACCAGAATCATTCATGGTGATGTATATAAAATTTTTAGGATTGCTCATATGAAGTGTCCTGCTTTGAGGTGATGGCGATATTTGCTTTAACAGCGGTTTTTAATGAAAGCCAAAGTTAACGCCCAACTTTGGTGTTTATTCAGCTGCCCACGTTGTCACGCGAACCAGTGAATTGCCGCTTCTGCTTTTAATACAGACACTTAAAGGGGAAGCGGGAATTATCATGCCTGCCTGCTCATGGGTGTATATACAGTTGAAAAGCTTGATGAACAGGAGATGCTTAAAAGGAACGTTCTTGATGAACTCGACCGCAATCTTTGTAGCTGAGGTTTCATAACCGAGCGTGGACAGCAGTTCAAACTAATTAATCTGTTCTGTAATTATTTCTGGCATTGGTTACCTCAGTAACTTAAGTTATTGTCGTTTGATAGCAAACATACTAAACATTGCGAATGCATTTGGTTTAATGACTAAAATTCTAAAGGGGTGCTTTAATGATTAATGTGAAGATTTTAAAAGTAGTCAAAAGAGAAACTCACCCTACCAGCCACCGTATTGTGTACTTGTTGGAGAGTGGCTGCGGTCGCTGGTTTACATGTAGCATAGCTCCCGATGACATTGTTCTCACTGAAGGAAATATTCTCAACCATGAAATTGGAGTCCGTTGGATAACCGATGCTGGGGATAAAATAAATATTTCTCCTAGTCATTTTCTTTCTTCTAAAGAAGAAGCGGAAACAAGATTTTCAGAACTGATGAGTTAATACCACAAAAGGTAATTTCTTTTCAGAATTTTGCTTGAAGCATCATAAGGTCTATTTCAACTTCGTCTTGTGATGCTCACTCAGCAGTCGTCGTCTGGTTGAGCAACTGCGCGACAGGCAAACATGCAAGCCAGCTGCATTTGCGTTTTAGCCAGAGCTACCCAGCGCGGATCAGCACCTGTCTCTTTGGAGGTTTCCAGGAGGTTGAGAAAGTGACGACTTACATCTTTCAATCGATTCATGACTTCGATATCGCCTGTAGTTAACGTGCGGTAGCCCTTCACGGTGCTTCCGTCCTGCGGCTTTGCTTCACTCATGGGTTATTTTCCTTGTCGGGTTTGTTCAATGTTTCGGATGCCAGCCAATTGGCTGTTGGCCTGGTCAATCGCCGTAAGCAGAGGGTCAATCCACAACACCGCCTGGCAATAATTCAGGGCGCTGGCGGAAGCGGTGCGAGAACTGGAGCTGTCAGCGATGCCGGGATCGACGTGCATTGCGCTGGCACGTAAACTGTTCGCGTAGTCGAGCAACCGGCCAGCGATATCATCAGGCACAGCGAGAGCACAGGTCGGTTCAGTTTTGATGATGTTGCGATACTCAATCTCTTTCTCCTGAGCCTTGCCGCCGATTGTCACCGCGTATTGCTGCTGCTGGGCAGCTATCTGATTGAAGCGATTGAACTGTATTAACTGTGTCGCGATCACTGCTGCTTGCTGATCGTTATCGCTTTGCAAACGCCGATTATTGCTTAACTGATTGCTGTACTCGCTACGGTAGTGATTAGCGATATAAGCCAGCTGCACGACGCATAGCACAAGAGCGAACCAAATTAGGTTGCGCCAGTTATTTACCAGCCACATCATTGATCAAGCCCCCAGCAAGTTAACTCTGACTCCTGATCACGGCGCTCGACCTGACCGTAACAGCCATTCGCCTGCCCTTTGGTTAACCGGCAGTCGCGTCCGCCGTCGTGCACCCAGCGTTTTATTTCCGCGCAGGCCCCCTTCCGATCGCCAGCATTCAGGCGCTTATAAAACGAAGAGGTAAAGCATTTACTCGGCCCGATGTTGTAGGGGCAAAAGGAAGCAATACCGGCTTTCTGCGATTCTGTCAGTGGTACCTTAACGTTGCGTTCTACCCACCCGATCGCCTTTCGGCTCTCGATTGCATTTACCTCCGCGCATTTGCCAGCTGACAAACGCATGCCCTGCGACACCTGCTTACCATCAATCCGGGTTACGCCACGGCAGATAGTCCAGATTCCAGAGCCATCACGATAAGACGTCAGGCTGTTGCCCTCTTTTTCATCCAGAAACTGTCCCAGAATTACTGTTGCCGGTGCACCAGCCAGCACAAGACCCAGCACGGCAGCACTGAGTTTAGTTTTCAGTTTTGCCATCAAAGACCTCTTGCAGCTTTGCGACGGTCTTCTTTGATTTTAAAATACAGGTTCGTCAGAAATGTAAGCAGCCCAAATACCAGACTTCCCAGCACGCCTATCGCCGCCCATTGAGACGGGCTTACTTTATCGAGCAGCTGCAAGGTCCAGAATCCAGCATTACCGGCTGATGCCCCGTAAGCAATACCTGTCGTTAATTTGTCCATTCGATACATATCCCACCCCCGGCTTTACCGTGGTGCTGTTTGTGGAGTTACATGGAAAAAGTGCGCAGTCACGAACGCAAAAGACTTGTTTGAGGTGATGACCGGTAATCAGATAGCTGATCTTGCCGGAGTAGTCAGCAACAGCCAGTGGCTTAAATACATTAGCGTCGAGTCACCACGCGCCGTGTCTCTGCATATTCTGTTTTGCATGGCTGCTCAGTTATCGCTTAGCGAAGATGAGTTAAGCCGAGTTGTGAAGAAGATGCATGATATTGGTGCAGAAACTAAATAAGGCCGCCAATAAAGGCAGCCTATCAACGTTTCAATTTTTTATATAATTCTCTGAATTGATACTTATTTCATTTGTGGTTTGCAAAAAACGTTCCTCCTCAAGCTCAACGCCAATCGCGTTACGCCCCAGCTTAAGAGCAGCTTTTACAGTAGCGCCAGAACCCATAAAGAAATCAGCCACAACATCTCCGGGCCTGCTGCTTGTAGAGATGATGTGCTCCATCAATTCTGCTGGTTTTTCGCAGGGATGCTTGCCTTTATAATTTGCAACAGGTCGAAAATTCCAAACGTCGGTATACGGTACGTCAGCCGTCACGCTAAATGGCCGCCGCAGGTGTTCATACTGCTTCCGCAGATCATCGTAATTTGCTCGCAAATGCTGATAGTTCTGCTGCAGCATTTCAAAGTTACTGACCAGACCGGCGTGAGATTGTGATAGAGGAGATGAAATCCCTTGCTCCCTCGCTTTACTGAAAAATAGCGCTTGTAACAGTTGATACTGTTCACGATTAGGTATTTGCCACTGTGAACGCGAAAACCAATGGCTGCTCATCTGTGAGCCTGTTGCCGCATTAATCTCTTTAGCGGATATACCCAATGCATTACGCGCCTCAACAAAATAGTCAATTAACGGCGCGAACACGTTACGTTTCAGCTCTTCACACTTAGTAGCATAGCCAGCTTGTCCCTTTGCATAGCCTTCCGCTCCGTAATGCCCGGCAAAAATAATGCGTTCAGTCGCCGGAAAAAAAGCCCTTAACGATGGCTTATTCTGCCGTAACCAGGGGCCGTTTGGTTTCGCCCAAGTTATAGCACTCAGAACCTGCATTCGTTGCCTGACTAACAATTCTGTATCTGCAGCCAGTTTAGACCCGCAAAAAAGGTAAAGACTGCCAGAAGGTTTCAATATCCGCCAAAACTCTGACAAAAACTCATCAAGCCATGCAAGGTAGTCTGTCACGGAATCCCACTGGCGATCCCAGGCGCAGTCTTTAACACGATAGTAAGGGGGGTCTGTTGCTATGAGATCAACTGAGTTGTCAGCTAAGGTTTTAATATAAGAGAGTGAGTCTGCATTAACTAGCTCACAACTGGATGGATAACCAGTAATTTTCATGGATTTATTGGGCCTTTCTTGATAGGCTCATACTCGCTTGTCGACTAAGCGGTGGGCCTTGGTTCGCCCGTGATCTCTTTAACGGGTGAATGGCTGGTGGATGCTACCAACATCCACCAGCCGCCCATTTCACAGCATTATCGCCGCAGCTACCCGCAGCGCCGGAATTCGTTACTTTTCTCTGTGCTTTCCTCTAACAATTGCACCATCGCCAACTGCGTCATTATTAATTGACAACTCGATACCGAAATTCCCGTTTTTTGGGATATTTCAGTTGGCAACGCCCATTTTGTAGAGATGTGGTGAAGTACTTTTGCTGCTGAACTTGTCATACGTGGCTGTTTTAACATGGTTTTTATCCGGTTGATGTCTAATGACACACAGATAACTCTTGTCCAAATTTACAGCAACTCATATTTGACGCCTAAATACAAAAACCCCGCAGAAGCGATGTTTAGAATGATGATAAGCGATGTGTCCAAGTGACCACTCTTAGCATGATAATTATCTTTTTGCGTACGCATAAATCATTTATGATTAGATAAATTTTAGTATCCCCTCTAAGGGAACATGACAGCGCCCCTTTGCTATATAGGACATCAAATGACGGACGATAAAAATAAAACCCGGAAGATAAGGGTTGGCTTCTTTAGTGGCACAGAGCGGCGTAATAATCCTGAAGAGCGCGCTTTTGCAGCTAAGACAGCCTTTGATAAGCTATATGATAGTAAGAATGGTGAGCTGCCAACAACATATACTGTTGAAAAAATTGGAAAAGGATTGAAAGTAGTTTTGCTGGAGAAGGATGAATTTTCCAAAAGCTTTTTCGGCTATGTGTCGTGGAGGAGACATTCTTTACTCCCCTTCATAGAAGATGAAACCGGGTTGGAAAGAACTATCCAACTAGGTGATACTGACTCTGTAGTAGAGAGAACCTATTTCATTTACTACTATAACTCTGATCTTTTAGCACTTACGTTGAATCATCTTGGTCCAAAGGTAAATGATGTTTCTTTTGCCTTGTACCAACAGGGCGGTCTTGAAAACATCAGATTCGAAGCAATTTGGAAAGAAGAAGATGTGAAGGACTTGCTTGAGACTGGGAATGTGTTGAGAAGTGTAGATCTCACCATCGCAGCGCCGAGAAATTTCAATAAAGCAAACTACAACTTCGAAAATAACCTCACTAAAGATATTGTTAACATGGTCGTTGGCATGGGTGGAACATACCTTAAACTAAACCTACGTGGCAGGGCGAGGACAAAAAAGGAAGGCTTTAGCTATCTTTCTGGAATGGTTCGTGACGCAGTAAAAGAACTTGTTGAGCTTTTCCCACGTGGCGCAGGGGGGCTTAAAATAAAAAAAGCTGATGTTACTGAACCGAGCAATAGCAAGCCCAAGAGCTTACTGGAACAGGTATTGATTGGAAAAAAAACTATCAATGTTATCGGTGGGTATCCAACAGAGTCTGATATCAAGATAGCTATGATTGCTGCTAAGATAGATAATGGAACTTATCTTTCTCAATACGAACTACCTGATTCTGAGTAGCGATTTAGGAGCTTAGCGAATGAAGGAACTATGGCAGTTGGTTTACAAACTGTTACTGCTGTCGGCCATCGCTTATGCCAGTAGTAAAATCTTCCGCACAATTAGCCACGCCGAGATCGTGGGGGTGGCTGGTGTGCTATCGACTGTCTCTGGTGTTTTATTCGGCTTTATCTTGGCAGCAATATCGATATTTAGCTCAAGTCAAAGCAAGGATGGTGCGATTCACGCCTTAAAGAAAAATAACGTCTTACCTCCTATAATTAGACGTTTAATTTCAACCGGATACACTTTGCTGATTGCATGTTTACTGCCTATGGTGGCTATGTTTTTAGCTCCAGAACAGACTATTTTTGGTAAACCGATGGATTATGTGTTTATTCTTTTTGGTTTTTCCGCTTTTATGTTATCGCTCATAACCTTTTCAAGGTGTTGGTATCTCTTAAGAAATATTTTCCCTAGTTTGTAGCTTAAGCCCGGTAATCCGGGCTTTGTCTCAAGCTAGCTCTAATTCCACATTTAACATGCATAGAACTCCATGAATAAATCCCTCAGCTCTTTGCATGTCTTTCCTTATCGTTCCATCTGAACACACTCGATGTCGAGAGATGGCTCTTAGGGAAATTTGATAGCGATAATGTGCCACTACTAACTCATATTCTTCGGGTTTGAACTTCTTCAACTTGGCTATGCAACTATCAATGATGATGCCATCATTATCTGAACATGACTGTCGTTGAGTGGATTCTGAAGGTAACAAGCCTTTAAATCCGGCGGCTACGTGAGAATAATCAAGACCCACGCCTTCTGTAGCAGCCCATCCGCCCCAACACTCTAAAACGTACTGAATATCACGCATTATTCTCTCCACATTTTTATTTTTTACCTGTACCGATCACGCCGACCGCTATCGAGTGATCCAGGAACCGAAAAAGCAGCTCAATCTGACTGCCATAATTTTCCTCAAAACGCCGGGTGTCTGCATGCAGTTCATCATGATGCATACGGCAAAGCGGGATAACAAACAGGTCATGTGCTTTCGTACCCATACCGCCCTGACCATGGCCGATGATATGGTGTGGATCATCAGCCTGCTTTCCACAACATGCACACGCCTGTGACTTCACCCAGCGAGTGTAGGTTTCATTCTCCCAACGCTTACGCTTTGGCCTCAGCATGAAAGATTCAGGCGACTCAGGATCGATTCTGAGCGCCAGTATTTGCTTTGCTGCCTCTTCAATGATTTGAGTGGCTGCGACTTCAGGTTCGATTTCCGTTTCACGCCTTGCGCCTGTTGCCACCACTACTGGTGCCATTTTCAGTATCCGGCGCGCAGGGGATTCGTTAATCAGGTCTATCACTTCCCGCAACGATGCCCACCAGCATAACTCTGGTAACGTCAGCTGGTGGCCTTCCGGTAGGTTCAAATCGCGCCTTGCTCTGTCGATAATCCATTCAGATGCGTTTCTCTGCCCTTTTAAATCCAGCTGGGTCGGTAGCGGCATATCCCGAAACCGGTTGTCGTGCGTATAACACAGGCATACCGCACCAGTTGATGTGCGAAGTGCTGTATGGTGGTGATGGTGATATTCCTCTTCGCTTGATTCCCACTCGCAGGATTTACGCAGACGAATACTATTAACCAGGTTTTCCACACCACCAGCAGCATTGAGAACGCGCTCTGACGCAAAGAATGAGGCCAGCGCCGGATCATCTAACAAGGGCTGGTCAGACTCAGACACACGCCCTGTCGGTAGTTCTTTCATGAAATCCGGTTCGTTGCAAACCAGTACACGCCCACGTGTAAACATTCCCAATAGTTCGCTACCCGGTCTTAGCAGCACAATCCCGGTGCGGGGTGCGACATCAGCATTTAGTAGCGCCCTCATGCCGATGTCTCTTCAAATGATTTAATCGTGATTTCCGCTTTGCCGTGACATGTCACAGCGCCCCATTCCACCAGCATGCGCCTAATCTGGCTGTCATCCTTCCATACGCCCACATGAGTTAGACTATCAAACAGCGCTTTCTGGAAGTTGTCCAGGTCACGCGTTGCCCTGTTAGGTGGATAGAGGGTCAGGTGAATTTCAATATCGCTGGTTATTGGTTGCGGGTAACGCTTTAACTGTTCCAGTACAGCAGCGGTTGCATTAATGCGGTACTTTCGACCATTAACACTAATCAAATGCCGACCGGCTAACGCCCCCTTATTAGGGGAGCGCCAATAGGTGTTTACGCTCGGTGGAAATGGCAGGATTAATTTCATGCAGCACTCTCAGCTTTGCGCTTTTCGATTAAATCCCGAAACGCCTGGCGCAGCTGTCTGGCATTCGTCCAGCAGGATTTGTCTACAGATTCCATCATGTCGATGAATTCAGGCACAGTTAGAGCATGTTCGAGCTTTATCTCGATTGAAACTGACGTGAGGCGATGAAGCATATCAATTCGCTGTTCAGGATCAGAATATCTCTCGTTGACCCACGCTTTAATTACCAAACTCTCTTTCTTGGACTTAATAAATCGCAGCGCTTTTGCAATAGTCTCAGCTGGTACGACGATGTATTCAGGGTGTTCCACAGAGTCAGCTGCCCATGTATGCGCATACTTCGATTCGCTGAACGTGTACTCTGATTTATGGCCGAACGCGGCGGCTATGCAGCCCCACACCTCAATCCCACTTTTACTGAGAATTTCATCATTGAGAACAGGTAGCTCTGGTTCATCAATTTCAGAATTTCGCACCTCAATTTCTGCCGCTGCTGACGGTGATGCTGGCTTTCCATGCGCGTCGCGGTATTCGCCAAGAATGCCCATAGCTTCCAGATAAATTTCATCTGCGGCGGTATAGCCATCATCAGTAAATTCAAATTGGGCCATCAATTCCACCAGCCGACGTGCTTTCACTGCGCTGAACTGCGGCAGTGCTGCGGCTTTAGTCAGTTTCTTCTTGCCCGCGGCTTTAGCTTTCGCCAGTGACTCAGTAGCCACGCTGCCAGCTTTGGTGCCATGTTCCCGGGACAACGATACAGCAGTGGTGGCCGCAATCTCTTTCGCCTTGACCATTTCAATGAGCGTGTCGCCACATTCCAGCAGTTGAATGTGATGCTCAACGTCAGCCACTGAACGTTTTACTTTCTTGGCAATCTCGGATTCCGTCCAGCCCTGATTCAACAGGCGCTGATATGCTGATGCGCGTTCCAGTGGTAACAGTGCCCTGCCCTGTGAGCTGGTTACCATAAGTGCGATGCGGTCGGCCTCTGTGCCTTTGGCATCTTTGCATTCCAGACGTGCCACTTCATGGCCTGCCTCGGTAGCCATCACAGCGCCATAGTAACGGTGATGGCCGTCGACAATCTTTAAGCCCTGCTCGGTGACCTGAACAATCAGCGCCGGAACTTCCTCACCAGCAATGAACGCATCCCGAAATTCTTCAACATGCTGCTGATCGATTTCGCGGACGTTGTAGCCAGGCTCGACATAGAACTCTTTCAGGCCAGCGTAATAAGTTTTGCGCGGAACAATGTCAGTTGCCGATTCATCGCGGTTTTTGTGAACTACTGAAAGTGAAGTCATTTGCTTACCAGCTCCATTACTAATGTCAGAAGCAGAAGAACGATCAGCACACAGGCGGTGCGGATACCGTGATAAAAAATTTCATGGCGCGTAATGTGCGCGGTCAGTTTCGATTTCATGAGTAATTCCATAGCGCCAGCGGTGGGAGTGACGATGCCGAAGCGTCTGCAATGCTTGCGCCGTAATAGGACTGGCGTGGCCCCTCGCTCCGTTTGATGCAGGTAGCGCGGCGTGCTGCGGCTTTCTCCAGCAGACTTTCGCTGCGTGTGCTGTCCATCGCTTCAAGCCACTGCTGTGCAGCGCGACGCCAGAAGCCCTTAACCTCCAGCTCTTCAGCCAGTTTCCGGCAGCGGGAGTACTCAGCATTTGCAATAACCTCAGCGTCGGACTTCACCATGTATTGGTAGCTCTTCGTGCTGCTCAAATGGCGGTCAAGCTTATCCATTTTGTAAAGCTCAGCGACGACGCCCCGCATCAGGCCGGACGAGAAACCAACACCTTTGGCGATCTGAGTCGTGTTGCTAAGCGGGTTGGCACGGACAAATTCGATAACCTGTTCGTGAATATTCATTCTGCTCTGTACCCCCGGAAGCCGTCTGGTATCTGGCTGTAATCGACATCGTCATAACTTGCTCTGAACGCCGGATCATCTTTCACCGGGCTGCATGAGCCATTTTTGGGGAGCTTCAGAATTAGGTCTTCCCACTTTTCACGCAGTTTTGACGGACTCAAAATGTTTTTGAACCAAAACGGGTCCTTGTTGGCCCGGCCAAACAACTCACAAATCTGACGGTGTGTGCGGCCATCCTGCGAACACATCAGGCGAACCTCGTTTGCCCAGACCGTCCAGTTAGGCTCTTTCGGGATAACGACCTCGGCGTCGGACTCGGCGGCATCTTCGTAAAGCTTTTTGATGCGCTTCCAAATCCATTCAGCACAAGTCAGGTCCTCCTGACTTCCCCACTGGCGTTTAGCAATGCTGTAAACCACGGCCGTTGGATGTCGGGAAAGAAAATCATCAGCCGGTTTTTCGTCGGGTTGCGCAGCGACCGGACAAGAGGGTTTTATCTCTGTAGTAGTCTCTGTGTAATCTCCTGTATGAATGGATGCGGGATTTCCACTAACCGGCTCGTTGGTTTGCTGCAAACTTGCTTGTGGTTTTTCCGCATTCTTGGCTGCTGGTTTTACGCATCTTTGTTTGCTGGTTTTCCGCATACTGGAATGCTGGTTTCCCGCAAACTGTAATAACCGGGCTTCCAGAGCCTCTGCATTGATGCGAAAAAATAGTTTCGCCGGGACGCCTTGCAGCTTTTCTTCCAACACGCCAGCGGCGTTCAGTTTCTTCCGCGCACCTTCCTGCTCATAGCGCGTCAGACCTGTTTCAGCGGTGATTTCAGCCTGTGTTTTGTAGAACCAACCATCCATGCGGTTATGCCAGTAAACCAATTGAGAAAGCAGAACGGCACCGGTCACACCTGCACCCAGCGCAATGAATGACGGCTGGTAAGCTATCGGGCGATCAAGCAAATGCATCAGGTTACTCATTCTTCCACTCTCTCGAACTTGCGTGACCATTCACGGCGCGGACACACACAGTCATATTCGTAGCCAGGACGCCGGTAGATAACGCGATGGTTGGCAGTGTCGACGCCGGTAACTTCGACGATAATTCCGCGCTGATCACGGTAAGAGGCGCTGAACACCTCAATTTTTTCCGGCTCCATACGCCCACCTCGTCACGCGACTTACATTCAAGCTGCCGGGCTTCCTCTACCATCCAGCTAGCAAACTGGTAGTTGCTGGCTGTCCAGCTGCCCTGTACATTCACTTCATACAAGAACGCGCCACAAACAACGCGACAGCGCAATTGCGGTATTCCTGCGTTTTTGAGTAAACTGTTCATGCGTTTATTAACTCCACATTGTTTAGTACTCGCGCCGATGCCCCGGACCGCTATCCGGGGCATCAACCTTTCTGAGTTTTCGTCCGACCAAAAAGAGCGATAACCGCCCTGACCTCTTCATCACGCGCCGCCAGATGTTTGGCATGATGAAATTCAATTTCCTTCGCCTCACTGTCATCGATTACGCCATCCTCAAGAGCTTGCTGAATTAACTGATCGACGTGCCCACGCTTAGCCGCAGTTCTCACTGCTTTACTGAACAACTCAACCTGATCCAGCTCTTCGAATTTCGGAACGTCCACCAGCAACGCACCGCGACGACTCGCAAAGTAATTCGCCAGCAGGTTGGTACCGGAAAGGTCTTCCATCGCTTCCAGTTCGTGATGCTCAAAGAAGCGACAACCGTTTTTTTCGTACAGATTGTTATTGAACTGACATATCGTCATACCCAATGCACCTGCCATAGCCGCACGGCCACCAGGTAACGCCTTGCACATCGCTTTTACTGTCTCTTTGATGTCTACCATCTTGCTTTTCCTTTGGTAGTAACTGCGTTTAGGGAAGTTAGATAGAATGTGAATACAGAGACGGATCGAATTTGAGTTTGCCTTTGGTTCTGTAAGCAGCCTCAGCAGCGCGCCCCTTTGGTATCAGCCTTCCAGGACGTTTTCGCCATTGATAAAAAGCTTCTGGCGATACACCAAAAAAGGCCGCCGCCTTGCCTGGTGTACCAAAAAAAATTTCGAGCTCTGATGTGGTCATTACGGCCCCCTTTCTAAAAGTTCTTAGATATTATTATCTAATTTTATTTTGGTCAATAAAAACTAAGATTACTTAGGTTTTAGTTAGGAGACATAAGGTGAACACTCTCGGCGAGCGCATACGCACATTGCGTAAAGAAAGGAAATTAACTCAAGGCCAAGTTGGTAAAGCCGTTGGTGTCTCAGATGTGACAGTTGGCTATTGGGAGCGAGACCTTAATGAGCCTGGCGGAAAGTCGCTGACATCTTTGGCAAGATACTTTGGGGTTACTGAAGAATATTTGCTATATGGTAAGGAAGAACGAGGAAATGTGGTTCCTGCATCGCTTGGCGCAACACAAGTTCCGGTTATCAGTTACGTGCAAGCAGGCATCTGGAGCCCTGAAAGTGATGCTCGAAACTTAGAAGGCAATTTTGACTACATTTTGACATCTGGAAATTTATCCACCTCATCCTTTGCCCTCAAAATTAAAGGGAAATCGATGGAGCCTGAGTTTGTTGAAGGTGACATCATAATTGTTGATCCTGAGATTCACCCGGCACCTGGTGATTATGTAGTCGCCAAAAATGGTGAGCATGAGGCAACATTTAAAAAATATAGAGCCAGGGGAGTCACTGATAAAGGTGAGGAAGTTTTCGAGCTTGTCCCTCTTAATCCTGATTTCGCCACCAAAAGCTCCGCGACTGAAAAAATCACAATCATTGGTGTTTTAGTAGAGCACCGCCGACTGCTCCGCCGTTAACCCCGCTTTTAATTTGCCCGTGCCAGCGGGCTCACCCACTCAATCTAAATACTTTTAGATTTAAACCTTGACGACAAAGCTAAGTTATTTTAGATTTGGATGCATCAGGACCACAATTACTTGCTGGAAATGATGCTGTGTAGTGTTGGCGGTCACCCGGGCTTTCCTCACCAGGGTAATCAACCAGTGTGACCGCACTTTTTTTCTTAAGCTCCCAATCGCTTGAGCACTGTTAAGGTCTGGTCGGCGAACGTGTCAAACTTCAAATGCCGCTTTATTCAGTGCTCAATCGATTGTGTCCATATCCGGTGATAGTCGGGCTCCCTACCCGGTGCAGGTTCAACTCCTGACGACACATCTTTTGTGGAGTTATCACGGCGAGGGTTATAGCGGTAACCCTTTGCCAAATTTAAAACGTTAAGTTGCTGAATTATTGCCATCACGGCAAGGGGTTCTTGCAACCAAAAATTAGCGGTAGCGGCCGCTTACAGTGTGGAGAATTATGCCGATGAGTTATTTCAAGTACACAAACAAAGAAGCGCTGGCTGTATGGGATGCGATGGAAAAGAAAGAAGCCGAAGTGCGTCAGCATGGTAAAGAATTCGCTGCTTTGTTTGGCGGCAACCCTGTTTTCCGCAACGACCTAACCAGCGCCAGCTTTTATGGTGTGCGCTTCGAGAGCAATCCGTATATCTCAGCGGAGCTGTGGACAAAACCGAATGGCAACAATGGCTATTCCAGCACTCCAAAAGTTAAAGCGCCAAAAGGAATGGGCAAGGAAGCTAAAGCGCTGGCAGCTAAATGGAAAGAGAATTATCCCACACTGAAACTTGATCGTGAGCTAATGCTTGACGCTCTCGGCCTCGACTGGGGGATGCTGTTTATGACCGGCTGCCATTACTTCCGACATTGTGATGCCATCTACGTTGAAACCGGAGCCAGGCCTAAAGCTTCGGCTGGGGCTATAGAAATATTTGGCAGCGAGTTCAAAAAGGCCAAGTTCGATGCAAAAGCCTGACGACCCAATAACCGTAGGACGTATCACACTGCCATACAGCGCCCTGCTTCATGGCTGGCTGACTCCAGAAGGTTTGGTTATCCGTAATCCCATTGAAGCTCAGCGTATCGCTGATGAGCTTAACAACAGCATCGTTATTCATTGAGGTCCACCAGCATGACTACTGAAAAAACAAACAGAGAGCTCGTTAGCGCCGGTTTCACTTTTGCAAAACAGATCAGCGGCCTTACTCCGGTAAATGAAATCGTAAAAATGATCGGTGACTTAGCTACTCGCCTAGATGTCGTCAGTGTGCGTAGCAATGCGCTGGCGGCTGAGAGTGCAGTAATGCTGCAACTACTGACTGATATCAGTGAAAACCACGTAGAGTATTTTTCAGAAGGTGAGGATAGCATGTTTGCTGGTGTGCCTATGGACTACGTTTCAGAAATCAATGCGCACGTTTCTCGTGATGTTAACGCACAAATCCTTTTTCTGCCACCGATGCCGCCATCCGTGAGATTGGCGCTAAGGCGGTAGAGGGGTTTGCCGACGACTGGCAAGGGGAAGACTCACACAGTGCGATTTCCGATATGGCTCGCGATTATGCAAACAAGTTACGCGCCGGGGAGGTGCAGTCATGAAGGAGCGTAAACCTGATGGTGGCCTGGCCGAGTGGATCGAAACTCTTGAAGCAATGGGTGGAGAAGATGATGGAGAAATGCTTTGCCTGCTGCTGGAGCTACGACGTTTCAGGGAGGATAAACCGGAGCTAATTGAGCAGCTGGAGGCGCTGAAAGCCAAAAACTCAATGACTATGGGCGTCGGTATGGGTGATGAAAATCTGTTTGTGCACGGTGACTACGAATCAATTAAGGCTGCGCTGGATATTGTTTTTCGTATGGAAGCAGCAGAAGCCCAAGTCAAAGAGCTTACCGCCGACCTCGACAAAGAGTCAGAGATACGTCACCGCATTCATGAAGAGCTGAACGCTATTAAGGGTGAGCAGCAGCCGGTAGTTGAACAACTGGAGGTGATGCAGCGCGAACGGGATGAAGCCGTATTGCTGCGTCTTGAAGTTTCTGCCGCGTTGAGTTCTGCAACGGTTCGCTATGAGCAAGCAGAGGCAGAGCTAAAGCGCCGGGATGCGCAGGAGCCGGTTGATGCAGTAAATGCTGGCGAAGAGATTTATAAAATCGCTAACCACATCGCCTCAGCAAAAGGAGGGATGCCGGACGAGTGGCAGTCGTGGGCTGACGAGATTGAAAGCGATTTGCGCCGATGTGTAGCCCCTGCCGCAGTGCTTCCGGTGATTTCCGGTAAGCAGTTTACCGGCGCTTTAAATGCTTTAAACGACTGCCTTGATGACTGCCTCGATAGTGAACAGGGCTTGATGTTGGCTTTTCGCGCCGCAGGGCTGGAGGTTAAATTCTGATGGCTAAATCACCCGCCGAACGCAAAGCCGAGCAGCGGGCGCGGCAGGCAAAAGCAGGAGAAACCAAACTGGAGGTTTTCCTTGATTCACAGGAACTGGAGATGCTCGACTACGATTGTGCAGCAAGGCGTCCGGGCCGTGACTCTTATTCACGCGCTGAACTGGTCGCTTTAATGATCCGCAAATACCACGGCGAACTGATGGAAAAACAAGAAGCGCTGAGTAAACGCAACTGCAAAAAGTGTTGTGAGTCACTACCTGTGCAGAATTGCCCTTGTGAAGGTGATTCTCGGTGTTGGGTAACAAAAGGCTGGCACGAAGTTAAATTAATAGTGTGACATGTCACGAATAAACGTTCGTAGCGGCGGGCGAGTGATAAACAATGTGGAGAGAAATTTATGGCTGAATTAACGATGATTTACGAAAAAGATGCGATGGCTAAGCTAAATATATCCTCAAGGAATACGATTGCTAAATATATCGCTAAATACAACTTCCCCAAGCCAGTAACAATGTACCCGAAGCAATTTTTACTGGCCGAGGTTGATAGCTGGATTTTAAACGGTGGCGTTAACCAGAGATCATCCTGACGTGTTCGAAGATTTTTTCAGCGTAGAGCTCATAAGCTTGTCTCTGTTCTTCAATCCAGTCGTGCTTATTGTATACGGTAAGCACGCCTCCAAGTTCGTGGCCCAGCATCTTTTCGATAACGTGCGGGGCCACGCCCTCTTCTGACAAACGAGTTGCTAAGGTTCTTCGAAAGTCATGTGCTGTAAACTCACCAATACCTAACGATGAACTGATTCTTCCCATGAAACGATTTGCTCCCGCGATTGTCATCGGCTTTTCCAAGTCAGGACCTGGAATCAAAACATTCCCGTAAGCGGTAATGGCCTTTTCAATTAAGGGTACTACTTGCCTGAAAATGGGGCGGCGCACCACTCTGTTACTTTTGCTTCGATTCGCTGGCAACAACCACACCATTTCTTCTTTATCAAACTCACCTCTTACTGATTCCCGGAGTTCACTATTCCTGGCTCCATAAAGCATCAGCATTTGATGCAGTAATTTATTGGCCGTAGATGCACGGCTGCGCTCAATAGCAAGCCAGACTTTTGCCAGTTGGTTGTAGCTCAGCGTTGTTTCTCCACGAGAAGGCTTAACGCCAATATCTTTGGGACTAATTTTCATCACGCTGCAATTATCAATATATTGTCGGCGCATACACCAGTTCATCGCAGAGCGCATCTGAACGAGCAACTGCCGTGCTCTTATCTGATTTATTTTTTCCTGTTCAGTAAACAATTCAACCCAGCTTCGAACCGGTATATCCTCTGCCGCCAATCCCGGAAACACATCAGTCATGTGCTTTACGACTGTAGACTTGTACAGCGCCTGCGTTTTTTTTCGCAGATTGACGTTTACGTATGTTTCTTGCCAATATGCCAGACAGTCAGATACGGTGGGCTTCGAATTGAGCCTTTTATGAGTTTTGGCATTTCGGGGATCAATCCCCTTATCCAAATGCTCTTTAAGATCGGAAACCATGTTGCGAGCTTCTCTTAACGTAATCGCAGGATACTTGCCGATACCCATTCGATGCTGCTTTCCCTGCCACCGGTAGCGATACTGAAAATTGATGACTCCACGAGGAGTGATTCTTACTCCGAGTCCATCTGAATCTGTAATTTCTGCCGGGCCGGAATATGGTTTACCATATAGGCCGCGTAGTTTTGTGTCGCTGATAGCCATAGCAATATTTTGTACTCGCTAAAATTGAATGTTTGTACTCATTATGTACTAAATGTGCCATGTACGAGCTAAAACATCAATATACAACTATGAGCAACAGCAATTAAAGAGACACAAAATTTGTTTTTAAAACTAATGTTTTCAATGGAATAACACAGAAAACATAAGCAAAGATGGTTATCCATGAGCAACGAAATACAGAAAACATTTCTCTTCCATGACTACGAAACCTTCGGCAAAAGTCCGTCACTGGACCGTCCGGCGCAGTTTGCTGGCGTACGCACCGATCTGGATTTCAATATTATTGGTGAGCCGGAAGTGTTTTACTGCCAGCCCGCTGACGACTATCTGCCGCAGCCGGAAGCGGTGATGATTACCGGAATCACGCCGCAGCAGGCGAAAGCACGCGGCGTCACCGAGGCCGAGTTTGCCCGCCGTATCCATGCCCTGTTCAGCGAACCCAACACCTGTGTGGTTGGCTATAACAATGTCCGCTTCGATGATGAAGTGACACGCAATATCTTTTATCGTAACTTCTACGATCCCTATGGCTGGAGCTGGCAAAACGGCAATACCCGCTGGGATCTGCTGGATGTGATGCGCGCCTGCTATGCGCTTCGTCCCGAGGGTATCAACTGGCCGGAAAACGAGGATGGCATGCCAAGTTTTCGCCTTGAGCATCTGACGAAAGCCAATGGCGTCGAACATGCCAATGCGCACGATGCGATGTCAGACGTTTATGCCACTATCGCCATGGCAAAGCTGGTGAAACAGCAACAGCCTAAATTGTACGACTACCTGTTCAGCCATCGCAGCAAACAGAAAATCACGACGCTGGTCGATATTCCGCAAATGAAACCGCTGGTGCATATCTCCGGGATGTTTGGCGCGTTTCGTGGCAATACCAGCTGGATAGCGCCGCTGGCCTGGCATCCGGATAATCGCAATGCGCTGATTACCTGCGATCTGGCCGGTGATATGTCGCCGCTGCTGGAGCTGGATGCCGATACGCTGCGCGCACGTCTGTATACCCCGCGTGACCAGTTGGGCGACGCAGCGGCGGTACCCATTAAACTGGTTCATATCAATAAATGTCCGGTACTGGCGCCAGCTAACACCCTACGCCCGGAAGATGCGGAACGCATTGGCATAGACCGTGAGCGCTGTCTGGCTAACCTGACGCTGCTGCGTCAGCATCCGGAGATCCGCGAAAAAGTCGTCACGCTGTTTGCCGAGGCCGAACCCTTTACCGCAGCCGACGATGTTGATGCCCGCTTGTATGATGGTTTCTTTAGTGATGCCGACCGTTCGGCGATGAACATTATTTTGCAGACGGCATCGTCAAATTTACCGGCGCTGGATTTAACCTTTAACGACTCACGTATTGAGCAGTTGCTGTTCCGCTATCGGGCACGCAACTTTCCCGGCACGCTCGACGACAGTGAACAGCAACGCTGGCTGCAACATCGCCGTGAAGCCCTGAATCCGGAGCGGGTGCAAAGCTATCTGCTGGAGCTGGAGTCACTGTTTAATCTGCATGAAGGGGATAACGACAAAATAGCGCAGTTGAAGGCGCTGTTTGATTACGCCCGCGAGCTGGTTTCTTAAGCCGCAGCTGGCAGAGTGGTCGCACGGCGGCCGCTCTGGCGGTAAGGTTTATACCTGGCTACTGTTATTTGTCTGCTCAATATTAATCATCCTGTGCTGCGACACGGTTTTCTTTGGCAGCTCATCAATAATACGCTGCACTGAATCGACATAGTCATTCATTAATTCGATCACCGTTTCCAGCGGTTGGCGCGAGCCAGTCGCATCCAGATTGCTTACCTCGTCTTTCAGTATGTTAGTCACCCGCAGCAGATTAATATGCGCCAGCTCCTGATTTTTCGCACTTTTAAAACTGGCAATATTCGCCGAAGCTTCAGCCAGTGCCAGCACAAAATCAATGCCAACTTTTATATCA